>Ga0114918_10000077_pt1 | contig 75454 bp, 74 predicted proteins | sample LantaG_FD_87015 | JGI IMG/M metagenome (GOLD analysis project Ga0114918, IMG submission 87015) | Deep subsurface microbial communities from Baltic Sea to uncover new lineages of life (NeLLi) - Landsort_02402 metaG | ecosystem: Environmental > Aquatic > Marine > Oceanic > Sediment | place... | reverse complement strand
TTTTTCTTCGAAACACCGCCCCCCCCCCCCTCTCTCCCCTTCTCTCTTGCTCCCCTCTTCACTGTGGCCACCCCCGCGCCCCCCCCCCGGGAACCCCCCCCCCCCCCCCCCCCCGCCTCTCGCTTCTCACGTAGCACCGAAATCAGCCCATTTCGCTCACCCGAAACCAACCCGAAACCTCGAAAAAAAAACCTCGAAAAAAACTTCCGCGGGACAGAAATACATCGGCGACAAGGCAGCCCTCTCGGCTCACCCTGCCCGCTTCTCCCCCGACGACAAGTTCTCGAGGCAGCGCATCGAGTGCAAGAGGCGCTTCGGGCTGTTGCCGACGCAGCAGCCGCCTCCGGCGCTGTAAAACGGAGGAGGGAGGAGGGAGCGAGAGATAGAGAGAGTTCGATGAAACTCGGGGTTCTTTCTTCTTCTTCGTTCTCATGTTTTCGTTTTTGTCCTAAAAGAAAGAAGAAAAGCTCTGTATCAAAAAAAAACGAATAAAGAAATCATCTGCACGAAACTCATTACCAGCGAAGGGAGAGGGGGCAGCCGCTGCAGGCAGGGGTCTCGTGGAGTGGAGTGGCGTCGGTCTCGCTCCTGGAGGTGAAAAGGACGAAGAAGAAGGAGAGGAGAGGCGTTTTTTTTTCCCTTTCACAAATCGATTGCTCGACACCGCTCTCCCCCTCTCTTTCGAGCTTCGTTCTCCTCGCTTTTTCCCTCCCTTCTTTCCACCCTCTCTTCAGCTCGTGAGGAGGGCACGTTCCCGCGTCTCACTCTCGCTTTCGAAACAACCCGAAAATGGCGTCTCCAGAGGCCCTGGGGGAGCTCCGGGCGATGCAGGCGCAGCCGGACAACAAAGTAAGAGAGAGAGAAAAAAGATGGCGCCTTTTTTGTTTTTGCTCTCCCTTCTCATCTCTCTCGTTCGTGCGCTTCTGGTCCCTTTTGCGGCTTCTACCAATGCCCAGCGGGTAGAGAAGATAGGGTTGCCTCCTATCATTGAGTTTTTGAGGGATGAAAAGGAACAGAAGGGTGATTGAAAGGAACGATGGAAGTCGAGACAGGGACTCGCTTTCTTCAGCGCCGAGCTGCGCCTCTACCGCCGCCCGTCCGCCGCCGCGACCCACAGGGGAAGAAAGAAAAAACGCCTTCGTTTCTAGGCCTTGTTCGCCCTTTGCTTTCCCTCAGTCCCCGCACCGAGGCGCAGAGGAGCTTCGTGTGATCGTGATGGCGCCCTGGGAAAGCGTCGAGAAGGGCTCAATTGTCCAGGCGACAGTGAGAAAAAGAGAAGAAAAAATCATCGAGCACTCGAAATTGACGAAAATCGAAAAAAAAACGAAAAACTTTCAACAGGTCTGCGTCGACTGCTCGGCCAGGATGCCCTCGTGGGCCTCTGTATCTTACGGGATCTTCTTCTGCCTCGAGTGCAGCGGCGTCCACAGGGGACTGGGCGTGCACCTGAGCTTCGTCAGGTGAGAGAGAGAGTTTTGAGTTTTTCTTTTTCAAAGGAGAGGCGATCGATCGCTCGCTTGCTTTGCTCGCTCTCGACCTCAACGTCAACCTCCACGTTCTCTTCTCACCGCCGCTCCGACTCTCAACCCCAACCTCCTCCCACCAAAACCCAGGTCCGTCACCATGGACGCCTGGTCCCCGGAGCAGCTCGCCAAGATGAGAGCGGGAGGGGGCAACGCCAACCTCAACGCTTGGCTCTCCGAGTGCGGCGTCGACGTCAAAAACGTCTCGATCGCCGAAAAGTACAACTCGAAGGCAGCCGAGTTCTACAGGGAAAAAGTCAGGGCGCTGGCCGAGGGCAGGAGCTGGAAGGCGCCAAGCCATGCGGAGGTGAGGGCCGCCGAGGCCAAGGCCGGAGGTGGATCTGCTGGTGCTCCGAGAGGGATGCAGCACTCTGCGTCGTTCGGGTCGAACGGGAACAACGGAGGTTCGGCTCTCGCCGGGCAGGGAGGGCGCTACGGCGTCTCCACCCCCGCCACCGCTGCGTCGAGCTCCGGGAGAGGAGGCGGAGGCGGTGGAGGTGGCTGGGACGACTGGGGAGACAATGGAAACGGAAACTCTTCTTCTTCGATGCGGCACGCGCAGTCTGCCGGCAACCTCAACAACAACAATAACAACAGCTCTTCAAACTCGAACTCCGCCTACACCCCCTCGTCCCTGGCCGCCTCGGCGGCCAACAAGGACGCCTTCTTCGCCTCCCGCGTCGCCGCCAACGCCTCGAGGCCCGAGGGGCTGGCCCCCAACGCCGGGGGGAAGTACGTCGGTTTCGGCTCGACCCCCGTTGGTTCCTCTTCCTCGAGGCCCGGAGGCGCCGGCCTCGCCGCCAACCTCCCCACCGAAGAGGTCGCCGCGCTCGTGACCCGCGGGCTCGGGGCCCTGACCGTCGCCGCCAGGGGCGCCGCCGCGGCGGCGCAGGACGCAGGCGTGATCAACACCGACGCCGCCGCCGCGACGGCCGCGGCCGCGCTCAGGACCGGCAAGGCCGGTGCCGCGAAAGGGTGGAGCTTCCTGAAGGGGGCGGTGGGGGCCGCCGCGGCCGCGGCCGAGGCCGCCGCGAGGGACGCCGGCATCGACCTGGACCTCTCGGCCGTGAGGGCGGCGACGACGACCTCGGCGAACGCGAACGCGAACGCGGGAGGAGGAGGAGGTGGTGGAGGCTTCGGAAGTGGTGGAGGCTTCGGAAGTGGAGGAGGCTTCGGAAGCAGCGGAAGTGGCAACGGCAATGGAGAGCGGGGGGCAGGAGGAGGGGACTACAGCGGGGTCGTCGGCGGCGGCGCGAGCCAAGAGGAGGCGTTCTACCCTCCTCCTCCTCCTCCTCCTCCTCCTCCGCAGCAGCGGCAGCAGCAGCGGCAGCAGCAGAGGCAGCAGCAGAGGCCTCCGGTCGCTGCCAGCGGCGGAGAGGACTTTCACGGCTTTGACGACGACGGCGACGATGACGACTACGGCCGAGGAGGAGGAGGCAGCGAGTGGGGAAACGCTCCCGCCGCTGCTTCTTCCCGCGTCCCTGCTCCCTCTGGAGGCAGGCGCGTCGCCCCCGCCCCTCCGCCGCCCGCAGCGAAGCCCGCGGAGAGGTCTGCCTCGTCCCCCAAGCTGACCGCCGACGCCTCGACCTCGCGCGTCGGCAGCGGAGGAGGAGGGGGAGGAGGAGGAGGAGAGGACGACGACGCCTGGGGCGAGTGGTAAAAAGCTTGTCGTTTCTTTCTTCTGCGCTCCTCCCGCTTCCGAGAAGATGCCTCAGTTGATATACCAGCATTGCCGTGTTTTTTTCACTCACTTTCGGAAGAGTAAGAAGGAAAGAGAATGAGAGAGAACTGTTTTTTTTGCCGAAAAAAAGAAAAAGAGAAAATTCATCACTTCCGTTTCGAAAAAAGAGAGCTCGATCGTCGATCGACAAGCAGAAAGAAAAGTCTATTCCTTTTTTTCCCTTGCTCTCTCCCACTCCGTCTCTTCTTCTTCTTTTCTTCTTCTTCCCTGATTCCCATCGCGTCGCCGTATCAACGTTGCCCGCCATGGACCACATGGTGCGCCGAGCTCGAACAAAGCGAGAAAGAGAACGCGAGAAGCGAAAAAAAAAACGAAATCGAACAAGAAAAAGAAAAACAAGATGGAAGAACTCATCGATGCTTCTTCCCTTCCTCCCTTTCTCTTTTCTTCTCCCTTCCTCTCTATAAACTCTTCCCCGAACAGAACAAGGACAAGTTCGAGTCGACGATGAACTCGGCCATGTACGGCAACGTCATGGCGTGCGCGGCGCGGGACCTGCAGCAGGTAAAGAGAGAGAAGGGCTGTTTTTTCTTTTTCTTTCCGTCGATGCGAGACTCTTCCTCTTCCCCTTTTTTTGTTTTTCGAAACGACCTCTTCTCTTCCTCTTCCTTCCTCTTCCTCTTCCTCTTCCTCCGCTGCGCGCCTCTCACCTCCGACCCCTCTCTCTACAACACTCCCCCAGCAAATGCTCTCCGAAGAGTCCTCCTCGGCGGCCAAGGCCGCCGCAGCCCAGGCCTCCGCCGACGACTTCGCCCTCGACGACGACCTTTTAGCGGAAGACGAGGAGCTCCACCGGCTGCACGCCGACCGCGCCGACGAGCTCCGGCGCGAGTCCGAGGCCCGCGCCGCGGCCCTCAGGGCCGCGGCCGTCGGGCACGGGACGCTGACGCGGTTCGAGAAGGAGGCGGACTTCCTCGAGTGCGCCGCGGCCTCCACAAGGCTCGTCGCCCACTTCGCCCACTCGGACTTCGAGTCGTGCAAGCTGGTCGACGCTCATCTGGAGCGCCTCGCCACCAAATGGCTCGGAACGCGCTTCGTGCGCATCGAGGCCTCGGACGCTCCTTTCTTCGTGACGAGGCTGAAGGTCAAGGTGCTGCCCGCAGTGCTGTGCTTCGTAGACGGGGCTTGCTCGGGTCGCATCGTCGGCTTCGACGAGCTCGGTGGCACCAAGGACTTCTCGACCCGTGTTTTCGAAAAGGCCCTGAGCTCGAGGGATGTCTTGGTGGAGAGGTTTGTTCCCAGTGGGGGCGGCGGAGGGAACGGCGGGGCCACGGGCACGAGGGAGGCCAACGACGAGGAGAACAGGAGGCCCGAGGACGAGAACGGCTGCGACGACGACGACGACGGAAGGAACGGGAACGGGAAAGGGTTCGGAGGAGGAGGGAGGCGGGTCGCCCCTCCCGAGCACTCGAGGAGGAATGTCAGGGCCGGAGGGGCCAACGGCTCCCGGAGGAGGCGAGGGAGGAACGGCAGCGACGAGAGCGGGAGCGACGAGAGCCGCAGCGACAGCGAGACTGAGAGCATTTGATTTTCTTTTCCCTCTTTTTTTTTTGTTTCCTACCTTTTTTTTTGTAACGCGAGAAAGAAGAGCAGCAGCGAATTCCACCCCCTGCCCCCCAGAGCATGTTTTGGCGTATTGGATCGAGAGAGATGATTGAGCGGGGAGAAAGAGGGAAAGGGAAGAGGAAGAGAGAGAGAGACGAAACGAGAGAGAATAAAACAACTTTTTTTCTTTTTCTTTCTTGGAAGGATGCGTGCGTGATATGATGAGAACATCGTTGACATTGTTGAAAAAGGGAGGGGAGGGGGGCTTGTAAAAGAAGGCGGGGCATGGGGGGGAATCGTAAAAGAGGGCTCAGGCTCTGAATGAAAACGAAAAAAAACGGAAAAAACTTCATCAAACGCTCTCTCTCTTTCTCTCTCTCTATCTCTCTCCCGTTGTCTTTTTGTTCGCAAATCGAGACGCAAATCGAAAGGCGGCAGCTCGCGAGCGCCTCATCTCCCTTTTTTTAGAGGACGCAAGGTGCTGGGTGGGTGGTGGGGAAACACGAGAAGCGAATTTCAAGAGGAAGAAGCGGCGGCGGCAGCGGCGTCCGAGGGCACCGACAGCTTGACGGCGACGACGTCGCTGCCGTTGCCGCCGACGGAGACCGAGACCGAGACGCCGGCGTCGTCGGAGGCCGGCGAGCCCACCGCGGCGGGGGCCTTGGCGTCGTCGTCGTCGCCCTTCGCCTTGGCGGGAGAGGCAGCGTCGTCTTCCTCGGAAGACTTCTCCTTCTTGTTCTCCTTCTTGTCTTTCTTCTCCTTCTTCTCTTCGGGCGCGTCGGGGTCGACGCCTCCGTTGGCCTTGACGCGCTCCCTCTTGGCCAGGAAGGCCGCCTTCTTCTCCTCGAGCTTCGTGAGGGCCGCGGCGACGTCCCCGGCCGTCAGAGGCAGCGCGACGCCCAGCGAGCCGAAGGCCGAAAGGATCTCCAGCGAGTGCGTCAGGACCCGCGAGGGCGAGGCGGCGTCCTCGGCAGCCGAGAGCGCTGCGGCGGCCTTGGCGGCCTTGGCGCGTGCCCCCTTGCCGCGCTGCTTGGCCGAGCCGGCGAGCGCGAGCAGGTCGTCGTCGGCGACGGGGGCGCGGGTGCCCTTCTTGATTTCGACGGGCTTGAAGCCCGGAGGAGGCGGCGGCGCGGAAGAGGCGTTGTTAGCAGTGGCGGCGGCGGCAGCGGCGGCAGCAGTCGCGGCGGACGAGGGAGCTGTCAGCGTCGCCAAGTAGCTGGTAAGCTGCTCGCAGGCCATCACCTCGCGCTCGAAGGGCTCCCCGGCCAGCTCAGCGCGCGCGGCCCTGCGCTCGGCGTCGCGCGCGGCCCTCTCTGCCTCGAAGACCGCCTGCTTGACCTTCCGCTCGGCCGCGCGCGCCTTGCGCACCTCCTTCTCGACCTCCCACCACGCGTCGTTCCGCGCCTTGAAGTCGGCGCGCAGGGCCTTGATCTGCTCGTAGGCCTCGTTGGAGGCCGCGCGGCAGGCGTCGCGCTCGGCGATGAGCTTGGCCACGGCCGCGGACCCGGACTCCGCCGAAGAAGCTCCCCCGGCGGCGGCCGTGGCCTTGTCTTCTTCCTCGCGCAGCTTTGCGATCTCGGCCCTGGTCTTTTCCTCCTCGGCCTTGACCGCGTCGATGCGCGCGTCCGAGGCCTTGAGGCGCTCGACGAGCGTGCCGCGGGCGGCCTCGCCGGCTCCCGCGGCGGCCGCGGCGGCCGAGGCCTTGGCGGCGGCGGCGGCGACAGACTTGCGGGCGACACGCAGCTTGTTGAGCTCCTCGACGACCTTCTTCTCCTCCTGCAAGGTCAGGGACTCGTGCTGGATGTGGGTCTGTTGTTGTTGTTGGGAGGTGGGTTGAAAAAGAGGTGAAAAGAGGAAGGGAGAGGGAGAGAGGGGGGGAGCGAAGAGAAAAACGGAGAAAAACGGCCCCAAAACGGAGAGACGGCGCGGAAAAGAAAAACGGAAAAAAAAGGTTTTTCTTCTTCAAACGACTTTTTTCTCTTTCAACTCACCTCGAGCGCCGCGACGCGGGCGTCGATTGCCTCCGGCGTCGCGTACTCGACCTTGGACTTGGCGTCGCGGGCCGCGGCGCGGGCCGACTCGCGGGCCTTGGTCGCGGCCTCGAGCTCGGCGCGGAGGGCCTGCTTGGCGGCCTGTGTTGTTTTTGAAAGTGGAGGTGAGAGAGGAAAGTCGAGGTTGAGTTTTTTTAGGAGGGAAAAGAAGCTTCTTCGCAATCGATCGCGCTTTTTTTTTCGAAGATCGATCGATCAATGGCTGAAAGAAAGAAAAAACCGCCGCTCCCTCTTTCCGCCTTCGCCCACGCACGCTCGACCTCTCTACTCCACTCCAGTCCACTACTCTCTCTCTCTCTCTCTCCCACTCACCAGCTCCGTCTTGAACTGCTCGCGGAGGCCCGCGAGCTTCTCCTTGAGCGCCTGCATGGCCGGCGAGCCCCCGGTCTTTTTCTTCTCGGCTCTCTCGGCGAGCACGTTTTTGATTTGCTCGAGCCTCTTCTTGCTCTTCTCGATCTTAGCCGCGAGCTCGTCGCAGGCGGCCTTCATCGCGGCCTCGTCGGGCTTGGGGACGGACTTCTTGGCTGCGGCGGCCGGGGCGGAGGAAGCGGCCGGGGCGGAGGAGCCGTCTGCAGCAGCATCAGTGGCAGCAGCATCAGCAGCAGCGGGAGGAGGAGGAGACGATGCCTTTTTCTTCATTGCCTCGACGCCGCCGTTGGCATCGGCGGGCGCCTTGACGTCTTTCACGGCCTCGGTGGTCATCTTTTTTCTGCGGTCGGGGGGGTTGTGGCGGCTTGGCTGGATGGTTCCCCGGGGAGGGAAGGGCGGGAGAAGGGGGAGGAAGGGTGTGTTGGCGGGAGGGGGAAAGGGAACAAACGGCAATCGAAAGGTTTTTTCTTCGGGTGTGAGATCGAGCATGAGAGCTAGAGTTCAATAAAAAAAAAAAAAAAAAACGAGGCGCTCTCCTCGACCTCGACCACCTCCTTCCCCCGGCGTTTTCTCCGCTTCGCTGTTGTTCCCTTGTTTTGTTTTCACACTTTCTTCGTTAACTCCTTGGTAAAATTGGCTTGTTCTTCTTCTCTTTGTTTTGTTTTTTAACTTTCTTTAAAATGAAAAAGGGGGGGGACGGACGAAAGATGAACGACGACGAAGGCGTGTCCGAGCTTCTTGATGCGAACAAATGAAAATGAAAAGAAGGAAGGAAAATCAACCGGCCGAGTCCACCGGCAGATCTTCCCCCCATCTTTTCCTCTCGATCTTACGAATGTATTCCGTCGTGAATAAAAGGGGGTTAGGCGATCGAGGGAGGAAAGCGAAAACGAGAGACAAGGCAAAGGTTTTTGTTGTTGTTTTCTCGGGCTTTTCGCTTTCTCTCCCTCTCTTTCTCTCTTTCTCTTTCTCTTTCTCTCTTTCTCTTTCTCTCCGATCTTCTTTCTCTCTCTCTCTCTCCCCACCTGTGAGCAATAAAATAAAATTTGAAAAACTTGAAAAAAGTTTGAAAAGCCTCGCGTTGCGTTTTTCCTTTTTTTGGTGGCTTCGACGCTTAGGAAAAAATGAAGCGGGAAAAGTTTTGAGGGGAAAAAGGTGATGAAGAGCTTCGCTTCCTTCCTCCTTCAAGCAACAGCGCCGCGGTCGTCGTCGTCCTCGGCGCTCGAGACACTGGGCTGCGTCTCCGAAGCAGCAGCGGTGGAAGGAGCGGGAGCAGAAGGAGAAGCAGCAGCAGCAGTGGTGGAGACGAGAGGTTTCGGGTCGTCAACGTCGTCGCCGTTGGCTTCCTCTGCTCCTGCTCCTTCTTTTCCTTCTGCCGCTGCATCTGCTTCTGCTTCCGCGGTCCCTTGTACCTCTTCGATGAAAGTGATTGGAGCAGAGTCAGCGTCAGCAGCAGCGTCGGGGGCAGCAGCAACAGGAACAACTTCTCCTCCTGCTCCTTCTTTCGCAGCAGCAGCGGCAGCAGCCACCGCAGCAGCAGCCTGAGGGCACGCCCGCACGCTCGGCCCGACCTTCAGCGGCCTCCCCTCGTAGGGGCCACCAACCACCAGCCCGTCCATGTGCGTCATCGCCCTCGCCGCCGAACCCGGGAGCGCGTACGAGATGAACGCAAAGCCGCGCGAGTGGCCTGACTGCCTGTCTCGGATGACCTGCAGGTCGGCGACGGGCCCGAAGAAGTGGAAGGGCCAGAGCAGCGCGTACTCGTCGACGAGCGGGGACAGGTTGCCGACGTAGATGATGTCGACCTCGGCCTCGGCTGTTTCGGCCTCGGCGGCGGGTGGTGGTGGTGTTTTCGTCGAAGTCGTTGTCGCCGTCGTCGTCGTCAAAGTCGGGTTGTTTTCGTCGCCGCCCTCTTTCTCCTTTTCGCCGCCGCTTCCACCTTCTCCTCCGCCGCCGCCGTCGCTCTTACTTTTATTAGCATCGCCGCCACCTTCGGCGACGACAGCGGCAGCACCAGAAGAAGAAGAAACCGGAGGAGCGCCCTTGGTCGGGGGAGGGACCCAGCCGGCGGTCTCCCACGCCGCCGCCGCAGCCGCGGCCGGGAACGGCACCTCTGGAGAGGACAGCTCCCCGCCTTCGCTCGAGTTCAAGTTCGATTTCGAGTTCGGCGAAGAAGGAGAGGAGGAGGTCCCGTTGCCCAAGTACGGGATCGCTGCAGTATCGGGCGCGGGAACGACAGGAGCAGCGAGAGAGGGCGCGGGCGTAGGGCTCGGCGTCGGCGTCGGGAGCGCTTCCTTCCTCTTCTCTTTCTCTTTCCCTTTCTCCTCCTCCTCCTTCTCTTCGTCGTCTCCGCTTTCCTCCAGCTCCGCCGCCTCCGTCGCAACCCTTTTCGTCGCGAGCAAGAGGGCGGACCTGTCCAGGTCCGGTCGCAGGGAGACAGCCTGCCTCTCGAGCAGCACGGCAGCGGGGGTGCGAGAGGCGGAGGAGGCAGAGGCAGAGGCGGTTTCTGCTGCTTCCTCCTCCTCTTTTTTCTTCCTCTGCTCTTTCTCCTCCTCTCGCCGGAGCCGCTCCCTCTCTTCCGCCGCTTCCTCCTCCCTCGCCGCCAAGGCCGCGGCGGCGGTCGCTCCGACCAGCTCCTCGCCGGCAGCGGCCGCGACCCTGGCCATGGCGGCGGCGCCGGCCATGAGGGCGCGCCGGACCTCCTCGGGGCGCGTGGCCATGAGCGACGGGAGCGACGCCGCGCGGCGGTTGCTGCTGCTTGATGAGCTTGCGTTTCCGTTTTCGCCGCCGCCGCGGCTCCTCGGAGGCAAAGGCGGAGGAGGAGGAGGAGGAGGCGGAGGCGGAGGAGGCCCCCCTCCCCCTCCCCCGTGCAGCCGCATCCCGTGCACCATCGAGCTCATCATCGCGATCCCGGCGCGGGAGATCCCGCCGCCGCCGTGGAGGTGCGGGGAGTGGGAAGAATGGGAATGGGAGTGGGAAGAGTTGGAATGAGACAAGCGATGATGCCTCGGCGGCGGCAGAGGAGGAGGAGGAGGACCAACCGGCGAGGCCGCGCCGCCCAAGAGCGCCGCCGCCGCAGCAGCAGCAGCCGTGGCCGCCGCGGCGGAGGACGACGAGGACGAGGGCGGGGAGTGCGCGGCGACCGCTGCCGCCTGCGCCGCCGCCTGTTGCCACGCAGCGGCGGTCGCGGCGGCGGCGGCGGCGGACGCGGCGGCGTGCTGCTGGTGCTCGTGGTGCTGCTGCTGCGCCTGCGCGTGAACTTGATAGCTTTGGTGCTGGTGCTGCTGCTGTCCGATGTACATAGAGGGCGTCGGGGAGTAGACGCCGCCGTTGATGCTCGCCCTCCGCTGTTGCTGCTGCTGCTGCTGCTGCTGAGAGAGCGCGAAATGCTGGTGGTGGTGGTGGTGGTGGTGAGCAGCCGCCGCCGCCGCCGCCGCCGCGGCCGCCGCTTGTGCTTGCGCCTCGTGGTGGTGGTCTCCGCTGCCTCCTCCTCCCTCCCCGTTAACGAGGGGCTGCTGGTAGAGCACTGCCCCCGCCTGGTGTTGGTTTATCGCCGCCGCCGGGTAGTAGACCACCTGCATCGGCGGCGTGCCCACTTGCGCGGAACCTGCACGTTTTTTTTTTTATGAGCAAAAAAAAAAAAAAACATTTGATATTCTCAAAAACTGTTTTTCCCCTCTTTCTCTCTTCCGCCCAAAAACTCACCGTATCCTCCGCCGTAGCCGTACTGCACCGCGGCGTACTGCGCCGCTGCGACGGAGTGCGTCTGCTGCTGTTGATGATGGCTGTGGTAGCTGTGTTGCTGTTGCTGCTGAAAGTGAGCTGCCACGGCGGCGGAGGCCGAGGAGGAGGGAGGCGACGGCGCCTGGTGCGCCGGGAACGGCGATGACAAGCCGCTGTTGCTCGATCCCGTTCCCGTTCCTCCTCCTCCTTCTCCTCCAGAGTACTCGACAATGCCACCGTTACCGTTGACGTTGACGTTGCCGTTGCCGTTGCTGCTCGGGACCTGAGGGTGGGAACAGAGGAAAGAAGGAAAAGAAAAAGAGAGAAAGGCACCGAGAAGGGAGGATGAGGTGGAAGGAGAGGTTGAGCGAGAAGAGAAGGAGCAAGCGAGAAAGAGAATGTACAAACATTTCTAAAAAAGGCGCCGCCTTTGCCCCGCGCGCTCGCCTTCTGACGTGCATTCTCTCTTTAATGCTTGCTCAGAGTGATGTTCCCAACGATATCTGCAAACCCAGCCTGTTCGAAGCACCTCCAGGGACGCGCAGAAGAGAGCAAGGGAATGCATGCGTGCAAGTCATCGCCGCCGCCCGCCAAGCGTTTTTTTTTCGAAAGAAAAAACAAATCGTCGCTCCCCCCCTTAAAAAAAAACGCACATCTTCCGCCACCAAGGCGTTCCCCGCCGCTGTGCTGAGAGGGGACATCTCCCTCTGTGCGAATGGCCAGGGGGCGAAGGAGAGTAGGGGCAGATAGCTTGGAAGCGCTTCCGCCTTTCCTTTCCCTTTTTTTGTTGCCTTTTTTTTTGGTTGTGGGAGGAACGAATTTTTATTCGCCAAAACAGCTCTCTCTGTCTGTCTGTCTGTCTGTCTCTCTCTATGTTTCTTTCTAGCTTCCGCTCACTTTCCAGCTGTTCCTCTTTGCCACGGAAAAAAAAACAGTAAAAAAAACGCGTGAGGATTGATTCTCTTCTATTGAGGGACGCTGAGAGTAGTCACCTCCGTATTTTTTTGATTTTTTTTATATTTTTTCGATCAGCGACTGACCTCGACCACCTCGACCAAAACGACCTCTGCTTCCGCCACACGCGCCCTCTCTCTTCCTTCTCTCTGTCTTCTCCCTCCCCCGATTCGTATATAAAGGCGTGTGTTTCTGTTTTGTGCTATATCTGTTGTTACAAAAAAGGTTGGGGGGGACGAGAATGAATAAACCCTTTTTTTTACTTCCTTCCGGTTGCGGCCGCGGCCACGCTCGAAAACCTGGAAGAGGAAGACGAACCCGAACCCGAGCCCGAGCCGGCGCCGTCGCTGCCGCTGTCCTCCACGCCGGCGGCAGCGGCGGCGGCGGCGGTGGCGGCCAGCGCCTTCCTCCTCCTGGCCGGTACGATGCAAGCGAGCTCGACGTCATGGAGATTTCTGTTGCCGAACAACGACGAGCTCGCGGCGCCGCCTCCTCTCGCGCTGCCGCTGATGCTGATGTTGCTTCTGCTTCCGACGCCGTTGCTCGCCGCCGCGGCCGCCCTCCTCCTCGGGATCAGGCCCAGAGCCTCGGCGGCGGCGGGGTGCCTGGCCACGGCGGCTGCCCCGGGCCGGGCGAGCCAGGTGAGGTTGTGGGAGGCGAGCACGGAGACGACCTCTTTCGGGAGTGTCGCAGCTGCGGCGGCAGAAGAGGAAGAGGACGAGGAGGGTGACGAAGCACTCGCAAAGCCGCCGAAGCCGAGGTGCTGCTGCTGCTGCTGGAGCCTCCTCTGCCTCGGGTTCAGCTGCTGCGGCTGCTGCTCCGCGGCCAGGGCGACGACGGCGCGCGCCCCGCGGCGGACGTCCTTCGGCGGCGGGGCGACCCCGCCGGCGGCCTCGGCCGCCGCCGCCGCGCGCGCGGCCGCGGCGGCGACGCGCCGGAGCTCGGCCGCCGGCGAAAGAGGAGAGGAGGCAGAGGCCGCCGCAAACGCCGGGATCGGGATCGCGACGGGAGGGGGCGGCGCCCTCTTCTCGTTGTTGTTGGCCCGAGGGGTGCCGAAGATGATGTCAAACTCCTCTTCGTCGTCGTCTTCGCCATCTTCGATTCCTTGTTCTTCGACTTCGTAGTTGCCGCTTTTGTCGTCATCGAAAACGTTCATGCCGATATTGCTGCTGCCGCTTCCGACGACGGCTTGCGGCACGCCCGAGGGGTAGAGCGCCAGCAGCTCCGGCCTCCATCCCACCTCCCGCAGCAGCGCCCTCCTCTCCGGGGAGAGAGCGCGGCGCAGCCACAGCGCCGTCTGGCGCGCGAGCCACCTCCTGGATCCCGCAGAGAGCTAAGCGGGGGCCGCGACCAGCACCGCCGCCCTCGCCCTGCGGTCGCTGTCGCCGTCCGAGAAGGCTGCGCCGCTCGAGTCCGACGAATACGAGTACGGAGAAGAGGCGCCGAGCGCCGCCGGCTCGGGAGCCATGGGGGTGAAGGGCGCGGAGGCGGCCGCGGAGGCCGCGGCCTGCTGCCAGTTGATGTACCGGAACGGGTTGTTGCTGTTGCCGCTGTTGCGGCTGGGGCTCTGGAAGGCGAAGGCGGCGCCCGAGACGGGCGCGGGAGCGGCGGAGGACGAGGAGGAGGGGAAGAGAGCCTGAGGAACAGCTGTCGCGAGAGGCGCTGCTGCTGCTGCCGTCGTTGTTGTTGTCGTTTCCGCCGATGCTGCTGCTGCCGCTGCCGCCGCTGCCGCCGCCGCTGCTAGCGCAGCCTTGTTCTGGCTCGAGGCTGCCGCAGTCGCGGTAGGGGAGCCCGGGGGCGGCCTCCTCCTCGCGCGCTCCAGCTCGAGCGCGAGCTTTCCGAGAGACGCTGCCCAAGCAGTCGAGGAAGAAGAGGAAGAAGCAGAAGTCGGCAGCGGCAAGCAAGGCCCCGATGGATCAGCAGCGGCAAACGCCGCCTCTGACGACGACGACGCAAAGGCGCCGGAACTTCCATTCCCACCGTTGCTGGCACTCGCCGCCTTCCCGTGCGCCCACCCGAACCCGAGCGCGTCGAGCCTCTTGGCGGCCGGGACGGGCGGCAGCCCCCGGGCCCGGAAGGTCCTCTGCAGGATGACCCACAGAGCGAGCCGAGGGTCCGAACTCGCCAGGTCGAGCGCGTCAGGGTAGGAGCTCTGCGACAGCGGCGGGGGCATAGTGGGAGGTGCGGGCGTGTCCGCAGCGAGGGCAGCGAGGGCCGCGGCCTCGTCGTCGGCGTCGGAGGCCGCGAGCGCGGCGGCGAGCTGGGCCTGCTGCTGCTGCTCCGCCGCCTGCGCCGCAGCAGCCGCGGCCGCCGCAGCTGCGGCCGCCTTCTCCGAGGGGAGGTCGGGGTTGCCGCTCAGTAAGAGGCGGTCTACGAGCTCGTCGAAGCGCGCCTCCCAGCCTTCGGTGACTTGGGCGACTGTTGGAGGTGATTCGGAGTTTTGGGTGTTTTGGTCAAGGAAAGAAAAAAGAGTGAGTTTTAAGAGTTCATTTTTCTTTCGAAGAAAAAAAAACAGAAGGAAAAAAAGGCTCCTCTTACCGTCTCCAAAGTCGAAGCCCAACCCAGCGAGCGCCGCGGCCCTCTCGGCGTCCAGCGCCCCCGCCTGCCACGCGGCGCGCTGCCTCGCCGCCCAGGCCCCGAGCCCCGCAGAGGCGGGAGAAGTGAAGGCCGGCTGAGGAGCAGGAGGAGGAGCAGGAGCAGGAGAAGAGGAAGAAGAAGAAGCCTCGTTGCCGTTTTCGGCCGATTCCGCGGCAGCAACTGCAGCAGCAGCGGAAGCAGCAGCAGCATTTCTCGCCGCAGCAGCAGCGGCCGCGTTGCTGCTGATCGCGTTCACGGCGTCCCCGTCGTCCTCGGGCACGTCCGAGTGCCCGTTCCGAGCGGCGAAGACCGCCAGCTGCACGAAGCGGCGGTCCCAGCGGTCGTGGCGGGCCGGCCGGCAGAGCAGCGCGCGTGGCGCTGCCATCAGTGCCGCCCCGACGCCCTCCCTTCCCGCGGGCAAACCGCACTCTTCCTGCAGGTACGCGATCACGGCCTCGGCCCTGCGCGACGCTCGACCCACCGATGCCCTGTCGCGGAGGGCTCGCCCCGCGGGCGTGATGCGCCAGCTGGTCGCCGCAGAGACGATCGACGAGGCCTCCTCGGCGGTGAGCCCTGCGACGTCGGGCTCGCAGAGGAGGAGCTCGAGCTCAGCCGCTGCGACGTCCGCCCTTCGGGACGAGGGCGAGGAGGCGGAAGAGGAGGAGGAAGAAGAAGCGCGAGAAGAGGAAGAGGCCTTGCGAGTTGAAGGAGACGAGGTCGGTGAGGTCGATGTTGAGGTCGACGACGACGATGCCAACGACGACCTCGGCGGCTCTCGCTCCTTGCGAGCGATCGGCAGGCGCCGGAACTGCGCCCTGGGGAGCAGCTCCTCGCCCCATCCCTCGCCGCGTCGCTCGAAAGTGAGCACCAGCTCCGTGGGGCCCTGGTCCTCCTCGTCGGAGGCCTCCGCGGCGTCGTCCCCGGCTCGCAAATTCGAACGAGAGGCGCTTTGGCTTTGGCTCTGGCTGCAATCATCGTCGTCGTTGTTGTTCGAAGCCCTCGCCTGTGTCCTCCTCGTTCTCGCGCTCTCTTCTGCCCCAGGGATCCTGACTTTGCGAGGACTTCCGCGGGATTGCCTAGGGACCGCGAGCGAAGCAGCATTAGCATTCGAAGAAGAGGTCGAGACGGGGGAGCAAGAGCGCGAGGAAGAAGGCGCCGGGACACTCAATTTCGCCCTTCGGCCGCGGCGCTCGGCGGCGATGGGCAGCGCCGGGGCCTGCGGCTTGGGGGCCGGCGTCGCCGGCGTCGTGGCCGCTCTTCGCCGCCCGGAGGACACAGAGGACGTCGAAGCCTCTCCGCCGCGGGCGACGGCGCTGCACGGAAGGGGTGCAGCGCCGCGCCTGGCGGCGGTAAAGGCGGCTTTCATTCGAGGGATAGAAAGAGATTTCTTATCTCGAAAGGAAAGAGCTTTTTTTCTGAAGAGAGAGAAAGGAGAGAGGCGAGAAAATTTCCATTTTTCGAAGCGGCGTCGTCAGCAAAGAAATAACGAAAGAAAAAGCAAGCGAGATGCCTTCCTCTCCCGCTTCTTCCCCGCCTTTGGGGCGCACAGTCATCCCCTCTCGCTCCAGTCGCTTCGCCCCCTCTGCCTTCCTGGGCCAGCCTCCTGTTTCTGGAGGGAGCGGCAGCGGCAATGGAGCTGGCAAGAGCTCCTCCAGCAACAGGATTGATCGAGGTCTCGACAACGACCGATTGTCGTCGAGCTTCCACAAGAGAGCTTTCGCCGGGAGCGTCGGGGCGTCGCTCTGGGTGAGTGACTAGTAGCTGTGGATTCTGCTGAGCATATTCTTGACTCGTGCATTGCAATTGGGAAGAAAGAGGGAACTGAAAGAAGAGCGAAACGACGCGCGGAACAGATAGCACCCTTCTCGGCGGCTTTCGCTTCCCCTCTTCTTTGCTTCTCAACCTCTCTTTTTTTCTTCCATTCTTCTTCTCCCTCCTCCTCTTCTTCAAAACAGCTCTCCAGCGCGGGCGCGGCCAACGCCTTCTCCCTCCCCACCGCCCTGGGCGCGCCCTTCCGCGCCCTGTTCGGATCGGCATCGAGCGGCAAAACGCAGAAGCGCGTGATGATCCTGATGTCCGACACGGGCGGAGGGCACAGGGCTTCGGCGGAAGCGCTGAAGGCCGGGTTCAAGGCTCGATATGGAGACGAGTTCTCGGTCGATTCGGTGGACATCTGGACCGAGCACACGCCGTGGCCGTTCAACCAGCTGCCCAAGTCGTATGGCTTTCTGGTGAAGCACGCGATGCTGTGGAGGGTAAGGAATAGAATTTGATCTTTTTCTTTTTTTTTGAGTTTTCCTTCTGCTCTCTTCGAAAGAAAAAAACAAAAACCAACCTTTCCCCCTCTTCTTCTTCTTCTTGTCCTCCTCCTTCTTCTCTCCTTCTTCCCCCCACCTCCCAAAAATACAGGCCTCCTACTACCTCCAGCAGCCCCGCCTCGTCCACCGCCCCACCATGCGCATCACCTCGGCCTTCGTCTCGGAGCAGCTGGCGGCGGCCTTTGACGTCTACGATCCGGATTTAGTAGTCTCAGTCCACCCCTTAATGCAGCTTGTGCCGCTCCGGGTGCTCCGCAGGCGCGCCTCGGCGCGGGCCAAGGCGCAGGCCGCCGCCGTGGCGCGGTCGGGGGACTCGTCGGCGCTCGGGAGGGCGAGGGCCGCCAGTCTTGCCGCTGCGTCCTCTTCTTCTCACTCGCACTCTCATTCTCATCACCATCACCATTCTTCTTCCGTCTCGCGCTTCGACGACCACCACGTAAGAGACCCGGGCCAGCCCCCGCCCTTCGCCACCGTCGTCACCGACCTCATCACCTGCCACAACACCTGGTTCGACCCGCAGGTCGACGCGTGCTTCGTCCCCACCGAGGAGTGCGCGCAGAGGGCGAGGAAGCTTGGTGTCCCCCCCGAAAAAATAATCGTGCATGGTTTGCCGATCAGGCCCGGGTTCGCGAAAGCGCAGCCCTCGAAGAAGTTTCTGAGGAGGAAGCTGGGGATGGACCCGGAGATGCCCGCGGTGCTGCTTGTCGGTGCGTTGAGTTGATTTTGGTGTTTTCTTCGTTGTTCGTTGTTTTGCTTCGTCTTTTTCGGCGTCAAAGGGGGGGGGGGGACATCTCTAAATCTCTTTTTCTCTCTTTCTTTCTCAAAACTCCTCAATCCCCCCATTCCATTCACAGGAGGAGGAGAGGGCATGGGCAACCTCGAGGCCACCGTCAGGGCTATCGTGGCCCGCAGCGAGCAGGCCGCCAAGGAGGCCGCCCTGGCGCCAGGGAAGGCGGGGACAAAGCACCCTGGCATCCAGGTCGTCGCCGTCTGCGGCCGGAACAAGAAGCTGGCGCAGGAGCTCAACAGCGCTTCGTGGCTGCCGCGAGGGGCGAGGGTCCTGGCCACGGGCTTTGTCAACAACATGGAGGAGTGGATGAGCGCCTCGGACGTGATCGTGACGAAAGCAGGTATGGAAAAAGATGGGTTTTTTTTTTTCGTTCTTCTTCTTTTTCGGAGAGGTCGAGGTCGAGGATGGAAAAAAACTTTAAAAACTCAAAACCCCTTTTCCCCCAAAAAAAACAGGCCCCGGCACCATCGCCGAGGCCATCGTCTCGGGCCTCCCCCTGCTCCTCAACGGCTTCATCCCCTGCCAGGAGCACGGCAACGTGGCCTACGTGACCAGCCGCGGGATCGGGAGCTTCGAGCGGGACCCCTGCAAGATTTCCGAAATCCTCGAAGCGTGGCTCGTGCCCCGAACGAAAAAAAGCGGCCACGGCGGCGTCTCGGAGGAGCTCGCCGCGATGCGAGCCGCCCTGAGGCCCCTGCGGCCCCGCTTCAAGGACGCGCTGGCCAACATCGTGGACGACCTGGCCGAGCTGTGCCGGTCGGGCGGGAGGGCGCTGGTGGACTCGGGGCATGCCGGTCACGGGCTGAGGGAGGAGGAAGGAGTGAAAGAAGCGAAAGGAGGAGCAGCGGCGTGAGAAGAGAGAAGAGTTTTTTTGTTTTTTCGGTTTCCGCTTTCCTTCGTTACTTCTTGACCTTCTTCTTCTTTTAGAGAGAGTAATAAAAGAAAACTTGAAAAAATCGTCACGATGATGAAGCAGAAGAAAAGGGCAGAATGGTTCTTTTGTTTTTTTGATAATACACAACTGATTTTATAGAAAAAGAACAAAGAAATAATTCTGGAAACAGAAGAAAGGAAAGGAAAGGGAAAAAAAAAAACGAGTCTCGATCTCTCTTCCCACCTCCGCCTCCCCCTCCGTTACCCTCGCCTCACCTCGCCTTCCCTTTATTCCAGCTCAGCTCGGCGCAGTCCCCAAACTTCCTCCTCTTCACTCCGCAGGGCCCGCAGGCGCCAGAGCTCGCAAGGGCAAACGCCACGGCGGCGAGCAAGCAACCCCCCGCGACACTCAGATACGCGCACGGCAAGAACAAGTTCTTTCCTCCGGCCCACGAGTCGGTCGAGAGGACGATGAGCTTCTTCCCTCCGAAGCCGTAGGTGTCGTACCTGTTGTCTACCGCGAAGCGCACCGTGGATCCAGCCGGTATTGTGGCGCCGTCGTTGTCGATGACGCCCCACAGCTTCCGGAACGTCGGTGCGGCGGCCGGTCGGAGCCAGACCATCAAGTGCTGGTCTTCATTTAACGGTACAGCAGACCCGTCGAGGGCGCTGGCCCCTGCGCCCCCACCGCGAGTGGCCGGATCGTCGTTGAAGTTGGTGGGCAGGATGGGGCCATAAAGCTGCGACGAGTCGGTGGGCCAGGCGATCGCCGAGTCGTCGATCGGCAAGGCCCGAGGCTTTGTCTGTTCAGCCCCGGGCAGCAGCAGCGACGCAGTGAAGGAGTCGTTGAAGTTGCTCCAGGCCACCAGCCCACAGGGGGAGATCACGGGCCTCTGGCCACTCGGCGAGCCGGCGAGCTCGCTCCCGGGCGCGTACCTGCGGGGCTCGCACCGCTCTGCGGGGCCTTTGACTCCAAGACCGCCCCCGACGTCGTCGATGGTCCCGTCCGGGGGAGGGGCGCCGCCTCCGCCCATCTGGTTGTCGTCGCGGGAGCGGACGTAGCGCTTGTGGTTCTGGAAGAAGTCAGTGAGCTCGTAGTAGACGTAGATCTGGGGATGAGGTGGGGAGGTGGGGAGGGAGGTGGAAGGTCGGGGTTGAGAGAGGAAGAAGAAGAAAGGGGGATCGATCGACGCTGATGCTGCTCTCTCTCCCTCTCCATCTTCTTTCATCCCCCGCAAAAAAACAACCAACTCACCGGCGGCCTCATGTCCTTCGTGATGGGTATGTCCACAGTCACGCTGACGCCGTTGCCGTCGGCTGCAGCGAGCAGCGCCCGGCGCGCGGCGTTGGTCGCCGAGGCGCTCGAACCGTCAGCCACTGCCCCGAAAGGTCCGACGTCGTCGTAGCGCGCCGATGCCTCGACGACGGAGAGCGTCGCGGCCAGCAGGGCCCCTCCCGCCGCCGCGCAGAGCACCCCGGCGATCAGGAAGTAGGCCACGAGCCCTCGCGGGGTGATGATGGGCGACCACCCGGAGAGCTCCTGCTGCGCGAAGCGCTGGAAGAGGGACGGTTTTGGCTTTTTGAGCTTGGACGACGACGATGTCGAAGCGGCGCCGGTGCTTCCCGGTTCTTGAGGAGCTCCACGACTGCCGCTGCTGCCTCCGTTGGCCGCGGCGACGGCCGAGCGCTTGGTGGGCGCCGACAAGGAGCCCGGAGCAGCGGCGGCGCTGCCGCTGGGCTCCATGGGGAAGCACGAAGAGAAAGGAAACGGAAAAAAAAAAAAAAGAGAAGAAGTGAATGAAAAAAGAGGCGATCGATTTCTGTGAAAAGAGAGGACGGCAAAAGAAAAAACTCTTCCTCCTCTGCTCAAGAAAGGGAGCCGAACGGTTCCGCCAAGCCCCCTTCCTTTTTTTTTTAGACATCAAGTGCTGGATTGGCAAGAACGTTTAACACGACAAAAAAAGGGGGAAAGAAATGGAATAGAATAGAAGAAGAGAACGAAAGCACAGAGAGAGAAAAACCTCTTCCTCTCCTCCTCCTCCGTTCTCTCACTCATTCAGAAAAACCAACTCTTCTTCTTCTACTTCTTCTTCTTCTTCCCGTCGGGCTTCTTGTACGTCAGCTTCGTGTTCCCGCCCGCCGACTGCGGCGCCACCTCGCCGTACAGCCCGCCGTACCGCTTCTGGAATTGCGCGATCCGCGACTCCTCGCTGACCGAGGTCGTGAGAGCTCCCGTGTAGAACGGGTGGTTGCCGGACCAGACGTCGACGACGTACTCGGGCTTGCAGCCGCTGACGGTGAGGACCTCCTCGCCGTTGCAGAAGACCTGGAGTGGTGGTTTGGTGTGGTGGATGGGAAGGGGAGGGGAGCAGCGCGGGTGAGAGCAAAGGAAGGGGGAGGACGAGGTGGAGAGAAAGGGTGAGAGAGAGAGAGAAAGGAAGAAGAAGGTCGAACGACGGAAAACGACGACGGCTTTCTTTTTCCCTTCGCGCCAAGAGATCTCGCCTTCTCCGGGTCCTCTCTTTTCCTCTCCTCTTTTCTACATCTTCCTCACCTTGGCCTCGTTGTTGTACTTGGGGTGGATGTCCTTCTTCATCGCGACGACCTGAAGCGAGCCCCGGCGCTGTTGTTGTTTTGGGAGTTGAAAATGAAGAGAAAAGAAAGAGAGAAAAGTCAGCCGCCAATTTCCCTAACACGACGACGATGACGACGCTGGATCTCCGCGCCTCGCATTCGAGCTCTTCCCGTGCGTGTATGATGCTCATTCTGAGCTCGATACAAGCAATAAGAACGCTAGTAGCCCGATCGCGCGATGGAAGAGGCAGAGAAAGGCCGGAAGGGTGCGAGAATGCGCGGTGGAAGGCGATGGCGTCGAGCGACGAAACGACGTCGCAACGACGTCGACCGAAACTTTGACACGATTCAACGTCATCCTTCGCCCTTCCGACACAGCCTCTGCGCTTCCGCGCTCCGCATTTCAACGTACCGGCTGCGTGCTGCGCGAGGGCGCGACGCCCAGGGCGCGGCCGGAGAGGGCGCTCTGCATTTGGAGGGCGAGGGCGCGCGGGAGGGGGGGAAGAGGGATTGAGAACTAGCTTTTTTTCTTTGCCAGAGAGAGAGAGAGTGTAGAGAGAAAAGCAGCCGGCGTCGATTTTTTTCCCCCCTCGACCCCCGACCCAACCTCTCTCTCCCTCGACCCCGACAACTGGTTTTTTCGATTTCCACCCCCTTCTTTTTCTCGTTACAAGAAAGAATGAAGACGCCAACAATAGAGAACAAGGGGGGAAAAGAAGCAACAACGAAACCTCAGATCTTGAGCGCCGCGTCAAGGGCCTTGGAGAGGTCGAGGTCGATTCCGTCTCCTCCCGCGTTTCCTCCTCCTTCTTCTTCCTCTTCCTCCTCCTCGTCCTCCTCCTGATCATCGTCATCAACCCCGTCCCCGTCGTTATCGTCCAGCGGGCCCAGCGCCTCCGCCTTCTCGACGCCGCGCAGGATCTCCCGCACCTCCTCGACCCCTTCCTCCGAGATCTCGTTCTCGTCCAGGGCCAAGAGCCTGAGGTTTTCGGCTTTCGAGGAAAGGGCTTTCGCGAGGGCCACGGCGCCGGGCCTGCGCACCTGGTTGTTCGAAGCATCAAGAGTCACCAGCGACGCGGACGAGGCGGCGATTCCCGCCGCCAGGGTCTTTGCGCCCGAGTTCTCGAGCTCGTTCTCCCGCATGTTGAGGACTTTCAGGTTCTTGAGAGATTTCGAGAGCGCCGCGGCGATCGAGCGAGCGCCCACGGCCGTGACCTCGTTCAGGCTCAGGTCGAGCTCCTCCAAGTCGGGAGCAGCCCCACGAGCGAGCGCGGCACAGACCTGGGAAACGCCAGAGTCCAGCAAGCCCGTGTCGGCAAGCACCAGTCTCTTCAACCTTTTATGAGAGGCGACCGCGAGCGCCAGAGAGGGGCCCGCGGCCGAGGTCAGGGGGTTGTCGGACAGGTCCAGCGACAGCAGACAGCCACCGCCGTTTCCGCTGCTGTTCCCCCTCGCGGCAGCACAGAGCGCTTCGGCCAGGGCCTTGCCTCCGCCTTCTCCCACGCGGGAGCTCGCGACCCGGAGGAACTCCAGCTTCGGGGCCCTCTCGACGATCGAGGCCAGGAAAGTCGCCCCTTCGTCTCCGCTCATGTTGTTGTGGAAGTGCAGGGACCGGAGCTCGCCGGCGTGCTCTAAGGTCTCGGCCAGGGCGGCGCAGGCGTGGACCGAGGCCCCGACGTTTCTCATCGCGACGCTGCGGAGGGGGGCGTGGCGCGAAGAATTCGCCGCTGCCGCCGCAGCCGCCCCGCGCCTCAGCGCGGCCGCCAGCGCCCTCACACCTTTCTCCCCGAGCGCGTTGTCAGACACGTCCAGCGACTCCAGCAAGGGCGCCTCGGCCAGCGCCGCGGCGATCGTCCTTAAAGCTTCGAGCGCGTCGTTCTCGTTGCGTCCCGCGATGATGTCGGAGAGGTCGGCGTGCCTCAGGGTCGAGCTGACGTTGGCAAGAGCCTTCGCGGCCACGGCGGCAGCCTCGGCGCCGAAGGACTTGGTGGAGAAGCGGATGCGCGCGTGGGAGGCTCCGGGAAGCAGCATGGGGCCCAGCACCTCCTCGGCGGAGGCGGCGGTGAGGAACTCGCGGTCGCCGAAGAGGTCGTGGTCGTGCGACTCTTCTTCCGAGTTTTCGTCTCCGTTCTCGTTCTGGCCGCCGCCTTTGCCGACTTCGGACCCTTCCTTGGGTGCCGCGGCCTCCTTGATGACGTCCAGCGCGATCTCGGCGAGTTTCCTGGAGAGCGGGAGAGAGGGAGGTTTGGTCGAGAGGTTGGAGAAGAAGAAGGTTGAGAGAAGAAGGTCGGAAGGCGCGCCTTCGACGGCGATGGCTGATTGATTTCGATCGAGTTTTTTCCTTCCTATCTCTTCTTCTCTTTCTCTCCACACACACACCCAGCCATCAAACCAATCTCACCTCGCGTACGCCCTGAGCGTCTCTGCGTGCGGCCGCACGCCCGTCGTCGTGCGGGACTCGACCTGCGCTGTGGTGTACGCCCTGCGCTCGGCGGTCTTTGATTTTTCCAGTACGTCGGCGACGTCGAGCACGGCACCGCGGGCGAAGGCCATCGACACCAGGTTGGCCGAGAGGCGCGCGACCGTGGCCTCTCGCGTGGCCTGGTCGAGGGACCAGTCGGCAGTGGTCGACGCCATGGTTGGGATTGAAGGAAGGTAAGAAGGAAAGAAGAAAGAAGAAGAAGCAGGAGAAAGGAAAGAAGAAGAGAATTCTCGATTGTGGAGCGAAAACACAAGTTTTTGACGGGAAAAAACGATTCCCATCAGGAAAAAAAAACGCCTCTCTCTCTCCCCTCGCGCGCGCTCACTGTCTGCTGCTTCTGTCGCCAAGGCAACCACCCGCAGAGGTCAAGGCCTTCGTCCTCGCACTCCGCTTGCCGTTTTCAGATCGAAGCGAGCCCGAGAAAGGGGTTGAAAAGTGAAGAGAAAAGGCATCTTTTTTTCCTCCATGGCGCAGCTCTGGGCCTCGGCGCGGGAAAAGGTCACCTCGCTGATTTCTTCGGCGGCAGACCCGGAACCGGAGCCCGAGCAGGGCCTCCTCGGCTCGCTGCAGACCTCCTTCGTCGAGGCAACGCAGATGTCCCGCACCAACCGCTACCTCTGCGCCGGGACGATGCTCTTTGTCGGCGTGCTCTTCGGCTCGCTCTCGTCGCTGTTCGTCGTCGTCTCGCCGCGCAAGTTCGCCGCTCTCTACACTCTGTCGAACCTCTGCGGCCTGGGGGCGACGCTGTTCGTGGTGGGGCCCGCCAAGCAGTGCGCGAAGATGGCAGAGCCCGCGCGGCTCGTGGCGTCGCTCGTGTACCTGTCGTCGGCGGTTTTGACCCTCGTCGCGGCGTTGAGGCTGCGGTCGCTGATCTTGACTCTGCTGTTCGCCCTCGTACAGTTCCTCGCGCTGATCTGGTACGTGCTGGCGTACATCCCTTACGCCAGGACGATGGTGGCCGGGGCCGTGAGCAGCTGCTTTGGTGGCGGCGGTGGGGAGCTGTGATGGAGAGAGAAAAATGAAAAACGAACGAAACAAATGACTTTTTTGGCTTTTTTCGATATTCAAAACAAAACTGTAGATCATATGCAAAATGGATTTAAGAAAAACCCCGCTCTTTTGGGCTTTGTTTTATTTTTAGTTACACACACTCGAATGGAAAGGGGAAACGGTAGTAAAAGCGAGAAAGCGGGGGGTGGGAAGAAAAAAGGAAATAGGAAAAAACATCAACGAAAAAGAGGTCGTTTGAAAGAAAGAAAGGAAAAAGAAAAAGAACTTTCTCTTCTTTCTCTCTTTCTCTCTCTCTTTCTCTTTTTAGTCCTGGTACCCGGCGGGAGGCGGCTGCGGCGGCCTGTAGGCCCCGATCGTCTCCGACGGGGCGCCGTTCTCGGAAGGCGGAGGCGGAGGCGCAGGAGCAGCAGCAGCAGTAGGCTGCGAAGAAGAGGAAGAAGAAGAACCACCACCGCTCTCCTCGTCACCTCCTCCTCCGCCGGCTCTCACCTTGACCTCGACGACGGCGCCGCCCGAAGCCGCAAGAAGCGAGTCCTTCCCGGAGAACGCCCTCGCGTCGGGCTGGAACGCGTCGGCGGCGAAGTCGACGTCGATCATCTCTAGGGTGTCGTCGTGGAGGCCGTTGGAGCCGCCGCCGAGGCCGCTGTAGCCGTTTGCGGAAAACGAAGAAGAGCTGCCGCTTCCGCTTCCGCCGCCGAGGAGGCCCGAGAGCGGCGGAGGAAGCGCCGCGCGGAGCGCCGCGGCCTTCTCCAGCAACGCCTCCCTGTGCCTCCACGCCGCGAGCCCCAGCGCCGCGAGCGAGCACCAGCCGACCAGGTGGGCCAGGGCGAGCCCCAGGGTGGCGGCGAGCGAGCGGTGGTGGCTGTGGTTGTAGCTGCCGTTGTTGCTGTCGTGAGAGGAAGACGAAGGAGAAGCGCGGCGGCGGGGGTTGTCGCCCTCGTCGTCGTCGCCTCCGCCGGGCCTCGAGAGCCCGCTCTTGGCCTCCGCGGCCTTGGGCGCGAAGCCGCTCTTCTTGGACTTGGAGCTGCTGCTGCTGCTGCTACTGCTGCGCTTGTCGTCGTCCTCATCTTCATCCTTCGAGGAGGAAGAGCTCGAGCTCCGCCTATCATCGGCGTCCTCCCTCACTTCGATCACCTCCTCGACGTTCCTGCGCTCGCCGCCGCCGCCGCGCACGCGGCAGCTGACTCCCTCGGCGACCGACCTCGGCATCGCCCTCGAGACAGCGATCTTGTTCCCCCTCTCGGGACAGTCGAACTCGTTGCGTTCTCCCCCGAGCCCGATCTCGACGTCCTTGTCTTCGGCCATGGCGCGCACGAGGAAGTCAGGCAAGGGCCCCGTGAGCCTGTTGTCGGTGAGGTTGAGCGTCTTGCGCAGCACGACGACGCCGGCCGCAGATGCGGCAGAGGTCGAAGAAGAACCCGACCTCCTCCCGCTGCCACCTCCGCCGTGCGAGCCCCCGGAGAACACGGGGATCGCGCCCCACGCGCCAGGAGACAGAGCGCCGGCAGCGGCGAGCCCCTGCGGGACTTTACCCTCAAGATCGTTCGAGGCCAGATTCAGGTACCGCAGCGCGCCGCGCCTCGCTCCCTGCGCCCCTTCCAGAGCGTCGGCAAAGGCCCCCAGCTCGCCGCTGAGCTGGTTGCTGCTGAGGTCGAGCAGCTCCAGGCCGGGGACGCGGGCCAGGGCGGCCGGGAGCTCGCCCGTGAACGAGTTGTTGCCCAGCAGCACGCGCTCGAGGGAAGGGCCCCAGCTCTCCGAGGGGAGGTCGCCGCCGAGACCCGAACCCGCGGCAGACAGCAGGCGCAGCGACGGCGCCCCGGAGACGGAAGCGGGGATCTCGGCCTTGTCTTCGAACGCGTTACCGTCCAGAGACAGCACCTCGAGTAAAGCAAGCGAGTCCGGGCTCCAGGCGGGGATCCCTCCGCCGATGCTGTTCCCGGAGAGCCTGAGTTCCTTCAGGCGCGGGGGCAGGATTTTCGGGAGGTGCCCCCCCAGGGAGTTGCCCTGAAGCTGGACCACCTCGAGCCCCGGGGCGCAGGCGAGGCAGGGGATCTGCCCCTCGAAGCCCCCGCCGGCCTGGTCCCCCAGGGAGAGGACGCGAAGAGGAGAGAAAGAAGTACTGGAAGAGGATTTCCTCTTTCCTTCGTCCTCTTCGGCGACGTCGCGCTCGTCGCCGATCCGCGGCAGCCTGCCGGAGAGGTCGTTCGCCGCCAGCGACAGCTCCTGGATCGGGGACTTGGAGGGGTCGAGCAGGCAGGAAGGGATGGGCCCGCTGAACCTGTTGTGCGTGGCCGTGAGGCGGGAGAGGCGAGAGGGCAGGGGGGAGGAAGAAGAAGAGTGGCGTTTCTTGCTGCTCGAGCTCTCTTCGTCGCCATCAGAGGAAGAAGAGGAAGCCCCGATCATCTCGCACGAGAGCTACCCCCGGATCCTGTTGAAACTGAGGGAGACGGCCTCCAGTTTTGGCAACTTCGACAGCACCGGCGCGACGTGCGACCCAACCTCGCCGTCGAGGTCGTTGAGGCCCAGGTCGAGCTCCCTGAGAGTTCCGGAAAGATCGGCGAGCGCATCGGGGAACGCGCAGCGCAGGCCGTCGCCCGCCAGAGACAGCGTCGTCAGGTGGCCATTCTCGTCGCACTCGTTGGGGGGCACGCCGCAGGGACCGGGCCCTCCAGCCTCGGCGTCTTCGAGGGAGGCACGCAGGGCGGGGCAGGAGGACGAACTCGACCCGTGGGCGCAGCACTGGTCGAGGACCGACTTGAGACTCTTGAGGTCGGGCGATTTGGCTGTCGAGGCCGGCGCGCTGCCGACGGCGCAGCGGAGCTCGAAGCTGGTCTCGTCGGCGAAGCCGAAGACCTCCGCGACGTAGGTTCCAGGTCCTGCGAGGGAGGCCTCGGAGGCGGAGAAGGCGACGCGGTCGATGCCAAAGGCCTGGTGTTTGTTGGAAGTGGATGGAGGGCATGGTCGTGGGAGAGTGGTGTGGGTTGAGGGCGAGGAGGTTGAGAAAAGTTTGAGAGAGGTTTTCGGTTCTTTCCCTCTCTTTTTCTTCTTCGTTTGAAATCGAAAAAAACAAGATGGTGATGATGCTCGATCGAACGAACGACCATCTCCCCCTTCTTCTCCTTACCTCCCTGCTGCTCTTGGGTCCCGGCCCACCCTCGTGAGCCGGCGGCGAGACCTCCAGGTCGGCGTCTCCGGACAGCGCGTTGAGCTCGCAGGCGACCGTGCGCCCCTTTGCGACCTCGAACGAAAACCTCGCTCGCTCGTTCGCGAGGACGACGCCGACGCTCGAGCACGACTTTTGCGGGAGAGCTGCTCGCCCGAAGAGGTGCGTGACTGGCTTCCCTTCGTCCTCGCACTTGAGGGTCTTCATGCTGTTGCTAGAGTGCATGGAAGACGACGACGACGAGGAAGAAGAGGAAGAAGGCGAGGAGAGGCGGCGCGGGGCCGAGGCAGCCGATGCAGACGCGATCACCGTCGCGACGGCGAAGACGACAAAGACGAAGAGAGCAGATGCCCTGCCGCCGTTCGTCCTCATCATCGCTGCTACTCCCAGTTTCTCGCTTTCTTTCTTTGAGGTGGAGAAGGAAGGACGGAGCTGCCGCTCTGTCAGAGGACAGAAAGGCTCTGCGAAGCTCGGGTTGGAAGCGGGAAGAAAAAGAGTTTGAAGTGTCTCTCGAAACTGAAATTTTTTTTCGAAAGTGAAGAAGAAGAAAGGAGCGAAGAAAGAAAGAAAGAAAATCAAAATCACTTCGTCATCTAGTAAAAAGCGTTTCCCGCACGCTTTCCAGCACGCTTTCCCGATGCCCTCGAACTACGACTTGCTCCTGGTCGGAGGCGGACACTCGCACATGATGGTACTGAGGCGCTGGGCTCGAGAGAAGCCGAGATTCGGAGGAGGAGGCGGCGGAGGAGGAGGAGGAGGAGGAGGAGAGAGGGCTCGATCGAGCGAAGCATCATCACCAGCTTCACCTCTTCCGAAACTCGCCCTCGTCTCCGACTCCCCGGCCTCGTGCTACTCCGGGATGATCCCGGGCGTCATCGCGGGCATCTACGCTCCCGAGCAGGCCCTGGTGCCCCTGGAGCCCCTCTGCGCCGCTGCGGGGTTCGAGCTGATAGTGGGGAAGGTGAGGAGCGTAAGGAGGAAGGAGGTCGAGGTCGAGGTCGAGGTCGAGGTCTTTGAAAAGACCTCGACCTCTTCTTCCTCGTCCTCCTCTTCTCCTTCTGCTCCCCCTCCTCCTTCTCTCCTCCGCCTCTCTTACGAGACGCTCTCCCTGGACGTCGGCTCGACGGTCGCCGCCGACGCTGACGCCGGGGAGTTTTTTGGCGGCGCTTCGGCGGCGGCGACGACAAAGGCGAGGGCGATACCGGTGAGGCCGGTCGGCTCTCTGTTGCAGAGGATGAAGCCCTTTTTCGACTCGTGCGACGCTTTCTCGTCCTCCTCTCCTTCCGAGTCTTCTCCTGCTCCTGCTCTGCCCCGCGTCGTCGTCTTCGGGGCCGGGGCCGGAGGGATCGAGATCGCGGCGGCGGTCGCGGCGAGGATCGGGAGGGCAGCGGCGGCGAAAAAGGCTGCGGTGGCGGCGAACGAGAAAGAGAAGAACGAGAACGAAAAGGAAAAGGAAAAAAAGGAACCCCCTCTCGTCTCGCTCGTCGCTGGCCCCCGCGGCCTTCTCCCTGACGCTCCTAGCCCCGCCGCCGCCGCGGCCCTCGTGCGCCGCGAGCTCGAAGGGGCGGGCGTGCGGGTCGTGGAGCGCGAGAAGGCGCTCGCGGCGCCGGAGAAGGCGTTGTTCCGCGGCGGCGGCAATGACGACGACGACGACGACGACGACGAGGGAGAGGGAGAGGGAGAGGGAGAGGGAGAGGCCGGAGAGGGAGAGGCAGAGCGGCTCCCGGAGGCGGATTTCGTGTTCTGGAGCACGGGGGCCGCGGCTCACCCCTGGCTGCGGGAGAGCACGGACCTGCCCCTGGACGAGAGGGGGTTTATCAGGGTGGACTCGAGCCTGAGGTGCTGCGGAGGAAACGAGGGCGAGAACGACGAAAACGAAAACGACGAAAACGACGACGAAAACAACAACTTTTCTTCTTCCGTTTTCGCAGCGGGAGACTGCGCCAGCATCATCGTTTCTTCTTCTTCTCCTCCCCCTCCAAAGTCCGGGGTCTCCGCGGTGCGTGCCGGGGAGCAGGTGCTGTTCCCGAACCTCCTGGCGACCGTCCTCCACGGGGAAGAAGAGAAGAAAAGGAAGAAGACGGAGGAGCAGACGAGAAATAAACCCCTTGCGCTGCTGCCGGCAAGGTGGTGCCCCTCGCGCCAGGGCAGGCCGGCGCTCTCGCTGCTATCGCTGCCGTCTTCGCTGGGCAGCAAGAGAGCCGTGGCTCTGTGGCCGTGGAAGCGGTTGCCTCCGGTCGCCGGGTACTGGGTGTGGCTGCTCAAGGACTTTATCGACAGGAGGTGGGTCGGCGGGAGGTGATGAAGAGAGAAAGAGAGAACAAAGATTTTTTTGAAAAAATCAGATTTTTTTTGTTTACTTTTTCTCTATTTTTTTCTCTTTTCTCTTTTCTCTTTCTCTCTCCCTGCTTTGCTGCGCCCGTGTTCTCTCTCTCGTGTAAAATAAACAAAACAAGGTCTAAAAAACAGTCTAAGAAAAACACTCCCAAAGGCGAAGTGAAGAAGAAGAAGGAAGAAATAGAGAAAGAGAAAGAGGAGAAGAACAAGTCGCTCGCCGCAAAAAAACGACTTCGACCTCCTCTCTCTCCCTCTTCACTTCTCCCTCAACTTCGCAACCCCCTCGTTCCTCTTTTATCTCTCTCTTTATCTCTTTATCTCTCCCCGATCAAAACAAAACACCGACAAATCAATCCAAGAACCTCATTATTCGTTTAGTCGACCTCCTCCATGCGCGAGCCCTCGGCCGCGTCCTCCTCGAGCGCCGGCAGGTCCTCGTCTCCGCCGGCACCAGTTCCCTCCTCGCCGTCCTCGTCCTCCCCTTCCTCGATCGCCAGGCCCAGCTTGACCATCCGGTGGATGCGCGCCCCGAAGGTCGCCGGCTCGTCCAGCGAGAACCCGGAGGTCAGCAGGGCCGTCTCGAACAGCAGCAGCACCAGGTCGCGCACCGTCTTGTCGCCCTTGTCTGCGTCGGCGCGCTTGCGCAGCTCCTGCACGATCGCGTTGTCAGGGTTGATTTCGAGGGTCTTCTTCGACGCCATGTAGGCCGACATCGAGTTGTCGCGCAGCGCCTGCGCCTTCATGATGCGCTCCATGTTGGCGGACCAGCCGTACTCTCCCGTGACGAGCACGCAGGGGGAGTCGACGATGCGGTCCGAGACGACAACTTTTTCGACGCGGTCGCCGAGGACGTCCTTGACGAGCGAGCAGAGGGGCTCGAGGGCGGCGCGCTGCTCCTCCTTCTTGGCCTTCTCCTCCTCAGTGTCGACGTCGCCGAGGTCGAGGCCCTCTGTGTTTGGTGGAGTGGGGGGGTCGGGGGTGGGAGAGAAAAAAGAGAGAGGAAGAGAAAGAGAAGAGTGAGGTTGAGGTTTTCTCACTTTCGAGAACAAAAAAAAATGACTTCGAAAACAAAAAAAAACGAAGAAAAAACTCAAACTTCTTCTCCTCACCCTTGGTGCACGAGACCAGCTTCTTGCCGTCGTACTCCTTGAGCTGCTGGACGCAGTACTCGTCAATGGGGTCGACCTAATGGTGGTGGTGAGGGGAAAAGGTTGAGAAGAAGAGAAGAGAAAGAGAAGTAGAAGGAAGGGGGTGAGCTTTTTTTTGTTTTGTTTCTTTTCTTCGACGACGCTCTCTCGACGGACCAAAAAGAAACTCCTTCCTCTCTTTCTTACCATGAACAGCACCTCCAGCCCCTTGCTCCTCAGCTTCTCCAGGAACGGCGACGACTCCACCGCCTTGCGAGACTCTCCCGTGATGTAGTAGATAGCCTTCTGGCCCTCCTTCATCCTGGTGACGTAGTCTTTAAGGGAGGTCTGCTCCTCTCCCGACTTGGTCGAGTGGTAGCGCAAGAGGTCGGCGAGCCTGGCCCTGTTGGCCGCGTCCTCGTGGATGCCCAGCTTGAGGTTCTTGGAGAACGCGTCGTAGAGCTTGGCGTAGTCGTCCTTGTTCTCGGCGACCTCGGCGAACAGCTCGAGGCACTTCTTGACCAGGTTCTTGCGGATGACCTTGAGGATCTTGTTCTGCTGCAAGGTCTCGCGAGAGATGTTGAGCGGGAGGTCCTCGGAGTCGACGATGCCGCGGACGAAGCCGAGCCACTCCGGGATCAGTTCCTCGCAGTTGTCCTGTTGTTGTTGTTGAGGGAGGGGGCGGGGGAATAGAGAGAGAGAGAGAAAAAAATGAGTTTGGGGCGAGAAAGTCGGGTTTTTTTTCGCTCGCTTGCGCACGCGCTCAACGGAAAAAAGAGAGAGAAAAGAAAACCTCCAAAACTTCAACACCACCGCTTCCTCTTCCTTATCCTTACCATGATAAACACGCGCCTCACGTAGAGCTTGATGTTGTTCGCCTTCTTCCTCGTGTCGAACAGGTCGAACGGCGCGCGCTTGGGCAGGAACAGCACCGCCTTGAACTCGAGCTGGCCCTCGACCGCGAAGTGCTTGGTCGCGAGCGGCTCCTCCCAGTCATTCGTGAGCGACTTGTAGAACGCGTCGTATTCTTCCTTGGAGACCTCCTCGGGCGGGCGCATCCAGACGGGCTTCTGCTTGTTGATCAGCTGCCACTCGTGCTCGACCTCGGTGACCGTCTTGGTCTTCTTCTTCTTCTCCTTCTCGGCGTCGTCGTCGACCTCCTCGACCTTGCCCTCCTCCTCGCCTTCCTCGCCCTCTTTCTTCTCCTTGATCTCCTCCTCCTCCTCGGCCTCGTCGTCCGAGACCTCCTTCTCGACTGTGCGCTCGTGCCAGATTGAGATGGGGTAGGAGATGAACTCGGAGTGCTTCTTGACGAGGTCCTTGAGGCGGCGCTCCTCGAGGTACTCCTGCTGGTCCTCCTTGAGGTGCAGCACGATCTTGGTCCCGCGCCCGATCGACTCGCCCGAGGTGTCGCGCGCGATCGTGAACGAGCCGCCGGCCTGCGACTCCCAGATGTACTGCTCGTCGTCGTTGTTCTTGGTGACGACCTGTTTGGAAGAGTTTTTTCCGAAAAGCGAGTTTTTTATTTTCGAAAAGTGAGCTTTTTTTTTCCTTCCTTTCTTCTTTCTTGCTGCTGCTGCTGCTGCTCTCCCGCTGCCCCCAAAAACAAACAAAAACTCCTAATCCTCTTACCGTGACGCGGTCGGCGATCAGGTAGGCAGAGTAGAACCCGACGCCGAACTGTCCGATCATCGAAACGTCGGCGCCGGCCGACAGCGCCTCCATAAAGGCCTTGGTGCCCGAGCGAGCGATCGTTCCCAGGTTGTTCACCAGGTCGGCCTTGGTCATCCCGACGCCGGAGTCGGCGATTGTCAGCGTCTTGGCCTCCTTGTCCGGGATCAGGTGGATGAACAGCTCGGGCTCGGCGGCGAGCGCGGCCTTGTCCGTGAGAGAGGCATGGCGGATCTTGTCGAGCGCGTCCGAGGCGTTGGAGATCAGCTCGCGGATCGCGACCTCCTTGTTGGAGTAGAAGGTGTTGACGATCAGCGACATCAGCTGGTTGATCTCGGCTGGTGGTTGTTGAGGAGGTTTTTTAGGTGGTGGTGGTGGTTCGGTGGGGAGAAGAAAGAGTGTGAGATGGAAGAGAGAAAAAAAAGAGGAGGAAGAGGAGGTTGAGAAAAGAGAAGGAAGAGGAGGTTGAGAAAAGAGGAGGCAGGCCCGAAGAAGCTTCGAGCGAGCGAGCGAGCCGTCGGTCGATGAGAGCGATCGTGCGATCCATGCTTCTTCCTTTCTTCCTTCTTCGATCGATCGATCTCTACGCTCTCCCGCGCTCACTCTCTCTCCCTTCTTCTTCTTTTGTTTTAACTCACCCTGGAAGGCAAAGGTCTCGGGAGCGTCCGTCATGGCTGCTAGGTTGTTGTTGTTGTTTCCTGTGGAGGTGAAGGAGTGAGGAAGAGAAAAAAGAAGAATGTGAGATGGAAGGAATCTTCCGGTGTTTTTTTTTGTCGTCGTCGACGAAGAAAAAAACCAATGGAAGGCGCCGAGCGTTTGTACTCATGGAGAGGTCTGCTTCGCTCGACGACCCGGCCAGGTGGTCCAGGACGTCGAAGAGGTGCCCAATGCGGTATCGAAAAGCAAAAGCAAGGCAAGGACGCGGAGCGGAAAGGCGCAGCAAAGAGCCATGATGATGATGAAGCTAGGCGCTAGCGAGAGCATCAAAACATCAAACGACTTTTTTCATCACTGAGCTTCCATGCCCCCCACCTCCCTGGCCGAGATCTGCACTCCGGGGGAGCTTTGCGATCACGCTGGGCACGCCGGGAGTAGAAAAGAAAGAGAAAGAGCAAGGGAAGAAGGAGAAAAAGAGAGACACTTACCTCGAAAAAGAAAAGGAAGAAAGAAAGAAAGGCGGCAGAGGCGAGGCTCAGCAGCGGAAGAAACGGAAAAATTGTGGAAGAAAACAGAAGGAAGAATTTAAAAAAAAAAAAAATCTTCTCTCCTCCTCCGGGTGATCCTCGAACTCGACCTCCAACGGGGAGGGGGCTCCCACTGCGCCGATGTTGCCCTCTTCACGAACGCCCTTTCAAATCACCCAAGAAAAGGAAGAATTACAGCTCTCGCCCTTTTTCTCTGCTGCTGTTTCTTCTCTTTCCCTCTTTCCCCCCCTTCTTCCTTCTCCTCCTCCTACTGCTGCCCCCCGTACAGGAACGCCTGAACAAACGCCGCGGCCATCGCGAAGCTGGCGATGGACGTGAACACGGGCCAGGAGCGCGGGCCGGGCCAGGCCTGTTTGATTGGATTGTGGGGGAGAGAGGTTGGTTTTTTTTTGAGAAGAAAGAGAGAGGAGGTTGAGAGAAAGAGAAAGAGAGAGCGAGGGAAGAAGAAGAAGAAGAAGAAGAAGAAGAAGAAGGGAGAAAAAAACTTCATCAACTCACGAACGGGTCCGATTTCACGTTCTTGACCCTGTTGGCCGACACGACCAGCGTGCCCAGCGCCCCCGCGAGCCCCACGGCCAGCCCCAGGCTTGCCGCCGGGCCCGAACCGCCGCTGGTCCCCACGAGCACCGCCGACGCCGCTGCCGAGGCCGCTCCCGCGACGGTCAGGGGCAGGGCCGGGCGGCCGCCGGCCCCTTCGACCAGGAGCGCGCGCTGGTAGAGGTTCTCGCCCAGGATGGCGACGGCGTAGGCCACGGACTGCTGGGAGACGGCGAGGGCGGCCTGGGAGGTAATGTCGGCCTGTTATTTTTTTTGAAAAGAGGAGGAAAAAACAAAAAGTTAGGCAAATAAGGGTTGAAAAAGGAAAAAAATAAAAGATAGAATTGAAAAAACCGTTCTCCTCCTTGTTTCGACGGATGAAATACACTTCAAAGATCCCGATTCCCACTCTCACGTACCCTGACGACGATCCCCGAGCGATGGGCAACGCGAGGGGTCGCGACAGGGCCCCGGCGAACGCGCGCGGCGCTGCCGATCGGTCGGCCGCCAAGCGTCGCAGATGCGATGGTGGTGGCGCTCATATCTGTGTCAGTTTGTTCGTTGTAGCCCGCTGGATTGTTTCTTTCTGGTTTTTTCTCGATCTCGGATGCCTGGAGGAGATGGAAGCGGACGCTCTCGAGGTGTTGGGAGTGCAGAGACGGGAGCGGATGGTGCCTTTTCCCCTTGGCAAAAAGAGAGCTCTGAATTGGTTTTTTTGATGGCCTGCTGCAGCGAGAAGAAAAGATCGAAAAATAGCACAAAAGTCTTCGATTTTTTTTGGAAAAAGAAAGAGAGAGCGAGCTTCGTCTCTACTCTATACTCCCTCTCCCTCCAACCCTGTTGATGCTCATCATGCGCCTGCGAGCTGGCCCCGCCTGCGCAAACCTGACGGCGCGACGCGGTGAGTAGGAGCCGGGTTTTAATTGGGAGCAAGGAGAGGGTTTATGTTTCGACGACACCGACGAAACGACGCCCATCATCATCTAGCCAATTCGATTTCAAAAGCGCGTCGGGCACGCCCCCCCTTCCCCTCTCCTCTCCTCGCCTCGCTCCCCCTCGACGCTCTCTAGACAGCGCATGATCTCACATCTCGAGACTCGAACGCTCTAAACCCGCAACAATCACATAACAGCGGCTTTCGCGGCGCGTCGAGTCTCCTTTGCGTCGCCGTCGCCGCATTCGCTCGGCGCCGTGGTTGCTTCTTCGCCGTCGTCGTCTTCTTCGAACCCGACCTCCTCCTCCTCCTCTTCCTCCGTCGCCTTGGCCCTCCGCCACCGAGGTATCAGGGCCAGGGCAGCAGCCTCCTCGAACTCCTCCGCAGAAGAGTCATCGAAGCCGACGAAATCCAAGTCGGGCAAGTTCGACTACGACCTCTTCACCATCGGCGCCGGCTCGGGAGGGGTCAGGGCCTCGCGCTTCGCGGCCTCGACCTTTGGCATCCGCGCCGCGGTCTGCGAGATGCCCTTTGCGAGAGTGGCCTCTGACGAGCTTGGCGGGGCCGGGGGGACCTGCGTGCTTCGAGGGTGCGTCCCAAAGAAACTGCTGGTGTACGGCTCCGAGTTCAACGAGGCCTTCCGCGACGCCCAGGGTTTCGGGTGGAAGGCCGGCTCGAGCCCCGCGTTTGCTCCGGGCTGGAGGGACCTCCAGAAAGCTAAAAACACCGAGCTCGAGAGGCTCAACGGCGTCTACAAGAGGCTGTTAGATGGGGCCGGCGTCGACTTTGTCGAAGGGAGGGGCAGGCTGCTCGACGCCAACACCGTCGCCGTCGACGAGATCGACGCCCGCACCGGCGCGGTCGTCCCCGGTTCTTCCAAGACCTTCACCGCCGAAAAGATCCTCCTCGCCACGGGTGGTCGCCCCTTTGTGCCCTCCTTCCCCGGCTCGGAGCTCTGCCTGACCTCTGACGAGATCTTGGATTTGCCGGACCTCCCGAGCAAGATCGCGATCGTCGGCGGAGGCTTCATCGCGGTGGAGTTCGCGTCGATCTTCAACAACTTTGGCTCGACCGAGACGCACCTGGTCTACCGGCAGCCCTTGCCTCTCCGCGGCTTCGACGAGGAGGTCAGGAGGTTCGCCGCCGAGGAGTACCAGAAGCGCGGCGTGACTTTACATTCGGGGCTTTCTCCCGTGAAGCTCGAAAAAGACGCCGCCAGCGGGACGCTGACGCTGACCCTCGGCGGGCCGGGCAAGTCCGAGGTGGAGCTCACCGGCCTCTCTCATGTGCTCGCCGCCACGGGCCGGAAACCAAACGTTAAGCACCTCGCGCTGGAGGCGGTGGGGGTCAAGCTCGACCCCAAGACGGGCGCGGTCGCCGTCGACGAGTTCTCGAAGACGAGCGTCGACTCCGTTTTTGCTGTCGGGGACGTCACCGACCGCGTCAACCTCACGCCCGTCGCCCTGATGGAAGGGATGGCCTTCGCCCGCAACGTCTTCGGCGGGGATAAAGGAGCGAAACCGGACTATTCTGCGATCGCGTCGGCCGTGTTTTCGACTCCGACGATCTCGACCGTGGGGATGACCGAGGAGGAAGCTGCTGCGAGGGGCAAGACCCTGGTCTTCTCTTCGTCGTTCAGGCCGATGAAGAACACGATCTCGGGCTCGGAGGGGAAGGCGCTGATGAAGCTGGTGGTCTGCGGGGAGACGGACAAGGTGAGGGGAGAGAGGAAGGAGGAAGGAAGAGAAGAGAGAGAAGGAGAGAAGAGTTTTTTTTGAGTTTTTTCTCCTCGACCTCGACCTTTTTTTGTTTTTGGCTCACTCTTTTCTCCTCTCCTTCTCCTCTCTCTCTTATCTTTTCCTCCCACTCAAAACTCCTCCTCTCCTCTTCAGGTCCTTGGAATGCACATGGTGGGCCCCGAGGCGGCCGAGATCATGCAGGGCTTCGCCGCGGCGGTCAAGCTGGGCGTCACCAAGGCGCAGCTCGACTCCGTAGTGGGCATCCACCCGACGGCCGCCGAGGAGTTTGTGACGATGAGGACGCTGACGAGGGAGGTCTGCGGGCCGAAGAAGTAGTAGCAAATAGGTTTTGAAACAGAGAAAAGAAAAGAGAGAGAGAAAGAGAGAGAAAGAGAAAGTTCGCTTTGGGCGTTGTCGCCCGTTGAAAACAAAAAAAAAGCAAAACAAGATTCAAAGTTTTTTTCATGATTGGTTTTTTTTTTCGTCGTTTCGTTTTGCAAGTTTTTTTTCCTCCTCTTCCCTCCTCTTTCCTTTCAATAGTTCAGCGCCGGGTACTCCAAAAGACTCCGCACGCTCGCCCTCCCTCTCGGCGTCAGCCGGTGGCACCCCGTGATCGACAGCCTGACCAGCGACCCCCTCTCCGCCAGCGCCGCCACCCCTTCGTCGGTCATCTTCCAGCAGTAGCTGATGTCGAGGTGCGCCAGCGCCGTCAGTTTCGTGAGACTCGCCACGCCCTCGTCGGTCACCCGCCAGCAGTTGGGGAGCTCCAGAGCCCGCAGGGAAGGGATGGTTGCCAGGGCCGCGAGGCCGGCGTCGGTGACCCTCTGGTTGCCCTGCAGCCTGAGGTGGTGCAGGCGGGTCAAGCGACCCGGCAGGGCCGCTAGCCCCTCGTCGCCGATCCCTCTGCACCCTTTCAGGTTCAGAGACCGCAGGGGCGCGACCGAGCCCGCCAGGGCCCTCAGCCCCTCGTCGCTCAGCGACGCGCAGTTCTGCAGGCAGATCGACGTCAGCATGGGCGTGCTCGAGGGGGCCCAGAGCCCGAACCCGGTCCCGGTCACCAGCGCGCAGTCCTGGACCGAGACCGACGCGAGCGACCTCAGGGAAGCTCCGGCCCTGCCCATCGCGGCGATCCCTGCGTCCGTGAGAGTGGCGCATCCCTGCAAGTTCAGAGAAGAGACTCCAGGCAGGGAAGGGGCCAGCGCTGCGAGCCCAGCGTCGATGGCCAGCGCGTTGCGGCAGCCGTCCAAAAAGAGGGCCCGCAGGGCCGTCAGCGGCGCGAGCGACGCGACGCCGGCGCCCTCGACGAGGTTGGAGCAGCCCGACAGCGACAGCGACGCCAGCGAGGTCAAACCCGCCAGAGGGGCCAGGTCCGCTCCGGCCCTCAGCCCCCGGCAGTGCGCGAGCTTGAGGCAGGTCAGAGCTCCGAGGGAGCGCACGGGGGAGAGGCCCTCGCCGGTGAGGCGGTGGCAGCCGGAGAGGTCGAGGCAGCGGAGGAGCGGCGTTCCCGGGGACTTGTTCGAGGAAGAGGGAGCGAGAGGAGGAGCGGCGTCGGGGGCGAAGACGGGAGCCGCAGTCTCTGATTCTTCCGAGGACAAAGAAGAGGAAAAAGAGGAAGCAGCAGCAGCAGCAGCAGCAGCAGCGGAAGTCGTTGTCGTCGTCGTTGCTTCTTCCTCTCCCTCCTCTTCGACCAAAACAGCCCCACTCCCTCCTCCCCGCAGCGCCTCCAGCGCGCCGTCCCTCAGCCCGTCGCACCCCTTCAGCGACAGCGTCACCAGCTTGCTCATCCTCCCCAGCGAGGGGAGAGGGCGCCCGACCTCGTTCGAGATGTTGCGGCATCCCTGCAGGTCCAGCTCCGTGAGGTGCTTGAGGTTGGACAGGGAGGCCAGCCCTTCCTCCGTCACCTGCCAGCACTCGCGCAACGAGAGGCAGCGCAGCGAGGTGAGCGAGCCCAGGGCCGCGAGCCCCGGGGCGGCCACCTTGTAGCACCCTTTCAGGTTCAGGCAGGTGAGGTGCTGCAGGCGGCGGGAGGAGGAGGAGTGGTGGCGGTAGCTCTGGTTGTTGGTGTTGTGGCGCGCAAAGCGGGCGACGGCGGACCCGTCGTCGTCGTCGTCGTTTCCGTTGTCGCCGTTGTCTTCTCCTCCTGCTGCTCCTCCTCCTCCTCCGCTCGAAACCGTGTTCCCGGCGAGCAGCGCCAGCCTCTCCCCCGTGAACCGCTCGCAGGCCCTCAGGTCCAGACTGGCCAGCGAGGGCAGGGCCGCGACGTGGACCAGCGCCGTGTCGCTGAGCTGCGAGAGGCCGCGCAGCGAGAGCTCGGTCAGGCGCGACGGGGAAGGAAAAGGAGGAGAAGAAGAGGTGCTGGTTCTCTCCCCGCTCTGCTGCTGCTGGTGCAGCGCCGCCAGGCCCGCGTCCGTCAGCCGCAGGCAGTTCCACAGCGACAGCGACCGCAGGTCCCGGAAGCTCGAGCACGCGGCCTCGAGCCCGGCGTCGGTCAGCTCGAGGCAGCCCGCAAGGTCGAGCCGCTGCAGCGAGCTCGAGAGGGCCTCCGAGGAAGCGAGCGCCCGCACGCAGCCGTCGGTGACCGTCGCGACACGGGAGCAGCCCCCGAGCTTGAGCGCCGTCAGTCGCGTCAGGCCTTTCGCGATCGAGGCGAAGCCCCGTTCGGTCAGGGCCACGCAGCCGGAGACGTCGAGGTCCCGCAGGGAGGGGATGCCGTGGGGGATCACGGGGAGCGAAGAAGAAGAAGAAGAAGAAGAAGAAGAAGAAGAAGAAGAAGAAGAAGAAGAAGAAGAAGAAGAAGAAGAAGAAGAAGAAGAAGAAGAAGGGGCGTCGCGCAGCTCGGGCGAGGGAGCGGGAGCAGCAGCGCTCGCTTCGCTTGCTCCGCCGTTGCTGCTCCGGGAACGCCTGCGAGCCGCGACGCCTCCCGCGCCGCCGCTCTCCACCACCAGCAGCCCGGCCAGCGCAGCGGCCCCTCTGTCCCCGACCCTGCAACAGTTGGCCAAGCTCAGGGAGGTCAGCGCGGTGAGCCCCGACGCCAGCGAGGCGACTCCAGCGTCAGTCAGGTCCTCGGCACCGGCGAGCGACAGCGCGCGCAGCGACCTCCTCAGCGGCGCGCACCCTCCCAGCGCGGCGGCGTCCGCGTCGCCCAGACGGCCGGCGCAGGCCGCCAGGTCGAGCCTCTGCAGCGAGGGGAAGCGCGCGGCGAGCCTGTCGACCCTTAGTAAGCGAGGCCTCAGCGAGGCCAGGCCGTCGGCGAACGCCGAGTGCCACTCGCGGCAGACGAGCAGCGTGGCTTGCACGTCGTGCAAGGGAAGGCGCGCGACGACGAGGCGGAGGACGTCGGCCGGGGCGTCTGCCCACGAGCCCAGGCCGTCGTCATGGTAAGGTGAAGTAGAAGAGGACGAGGACGAGGAGATCAGCGGGAGCCAGGGGGGGAAGTCGAGCGAGAAAGGGTCGTCGTCTTCTCCTAATTCGGCCGAGGCAGAGGGAGGGAGCGCGAAGCCGTCTGGGGCGAGGCGCCTCTGCCGCGCGGGGCCGATGTCACCCTCGTCGTCGCTGGTGTTGGCGCCGTCGACTGCCCCTCCTGCTCCTGCGGCGATCGCGGTGGGGTCGGGGGAGATGCCGAGGTCGAGGTCCTCGAGCTCGAGCTCGAGCGCCGCGGCTTCGGCGGCAGCTTTGGCGTCTTCGTCGTCGTCATCGCCAGAGAGCGAGAGGCGGGCGAGCGAGGAAGCTGCTGCCTCTGCTGCTTCAGCTGCTGCCGATGACTTCGAGGCACCCTGACGCGTGGGCGTCACCGGGGTCTCGTCGGAGAGGGCTGTGACGAGGAGGAAAGAAGGAGAAGAGGAGGAGGTTGAGAGGTGAGCGTCGTTCTTTCTTTGTTTTTTGACCTCGAGCGATTCAATGCGTCGTTCCGGGGAGGGCTTTCCGCCCCTTGGAATCGTCAACAGAGCATGCGAGCGTGTGCAGACTGTTAATTTCGCACTCTCTCTGTGAAGCGTCAAATGAGGAGGCGAACATCAGTAGCGAAAGAAACACGCCCGCGAAAGGAGCTCAAAAAAAGCAATGGCTAGAACAAGGAAAAAAAAAGTCAACTGCCAAATGGCGATTTCCTCTCTTTCCGCGCCCCTTTCCCCGCCCCTCCCTCGCTTCTGTTACCTTGCTTCCGCGCCTTGTTGGCGTCCAAGGGACCCTCTGCTCCTGTCGAGGTGGGTGGTGGGGGCCACGAGGACGCGAGCTGGCGCACGCGGCTGGTCGTCGAGGGAGAAGAGGGTGAGGCATTCGTCGAGTCTGCAGCGGCAGCGGCGGCAGAGGCATTGGCGCCCTGCCCCTCGCTGCTGGCGCCGCCTTTGTCGAAGGCAGGCATTTCGAGAAAGTCTCTGCTTCTCTCGGTGAGGAGAGGGAGGCGAACAAGAGGGTAACGGGGTAGAGAACGCGTGTGTCGAAGATGGAAACGCTCTCCCTCTCAATCGAATGAGCAGAGAGAAATGAAGAGAGTCCTTCTTCGACCTCTTCTTCTTCTCCGTCAACCTTCTCTTCATCTCTCATCTCATTCTTCCACTCTCTCTCTCTTTTGTCTTTTACAGCTCGAAGTTCGACAGCACCTTCGCCTCCAGGTGCGCCCCGTAGTGCTTCGCGTCAACTGATTTCGCCCCAGAAGAGGCGACCGCCGCGGGTTCGATCCGCGCGTTGAAGTGCGGCTCGTAGAACACGGCGACCGACGTCCTCGGCGGCGGAAGAGCTGTCTCTCCCTCGCCTTTCCCTTCTCCTTCCCCTCGGAACGCGGCGTGAACCACCCTGTGCGGCGTCGAGGCGTAAACACCCCCGGAAGCGATGTGCAGCATGTCCCCGACGTTGCAGATGAAGGCGTCGGGTAAAGGAGGGGCGGAAACGTATTCTCCTCGCGCGTTTCTGACCTGGAGCGCGTCTTCCGAGGCAGCGTCGCCGCTCGAGGTTGCGGTGATCATCGTCAGCCAGCCGTAGTCTGTTGTTTTTATTTTGGTGTTGTTTTCAGTGGGTGAGATGGATATTTTGTCTGGTTTTTTCGTGTCGTAAGAAATAGAGAGAGAAAGAGAGAGAAGAAGAAGAGGAGGAAAGAGAGAGAAAAAAAATTAAAATGAAAAAAAAAAACTATCTAACCTGTGTGTTCCCCGCAGCTCAGCCTCTCGCCCCTCGGGATCCCGTCTCCCTTCTTCTCCCCTTCCAGTACCATCGGAGGGTAGAAAATCACCCTGCTGACCCAGTAGCTGCTCTCGGCCGTCGTGCCCCCGTTCTCCTCTCTTTCAAAAAACCGCTCGTCGCCGAGGCCGAGACCCAGGGCCAAGCCGCGCATGATGGCCTGCCCGAGCTTCAAGCATTTGGCGATGTGGGCCTCGAGCTCTTTGGACAGAGCAGGGTCGCTCTCTGTGGGAAAACCCGTGCCGGGAGGGGCGTGGACGGGCGAAGGGGGGAGGCCGTCGCTCGGGCTGACCCCACGGTAAATATCAATCGCCTCGTGATGATCAGACACCGCCTTTGAAATTCCTTCTCCAGCTCCTCCTTCCTCCTGTGATGGGTAGCGAGTGACGTTGGCGTGCAGGGGCTGCCAGCCGCGGTAGCCCGTCGCGGCGGAGAGGGCGATCTTCCTCTTCTCGGCCAGGGGCGTCTCCTCGAACCAGCGTCGGGCTTTCGATAAAAGCTTGGAAGAGGCCGAAGAGTCTGTGGTCCCTCTCGCTTTCGCGTAAAAGAAGCCCACCTCCTTGCAGGCCCGGTGGAGCTTTTTGGCCGTCTCGAGGCGCTCCTCGGGCGTGGAGGAGGCCGAGAGGAGGGCGTCGACGTCGATAACGGGGAGGGAGGAGAAGGAAGTGGAGGTGGAAGAGGAGGTCAAGGTCGAGGTTGAAAAACTCGAGCGGCGGCGACAGGCAGCCGAAACCGATGCCGGAGAAGGAGAAGCTTCATCGTCGATCGCAGCGAGGAGCGAAAAGCTCGCCCTGCTGGCCTCTGCTGCCCGAGCCGTCCTCAAGGCCGTCGAGGTGAGCCTTCGGATCATCGCAATCGCGGTGTCGAAGGGGAGATGAAGAGCCAGCGGAACAACCGAAAAAAAAACGCCGAGAGTGAACATCGATTGGGCATTGATCCTCATTTTTCATTTTTTTCTTCCCTTCCCTTCTCTCTCTTTGCTCTTGCTCTCCAAGCATGGCAGCTCTGGTCCTGCCCTCTGGGTGGACGGACGCCAAGTACGGATTGCTTGCCTTTGCCTTTGTGGGCGAGCTGGTGCAAGGTGAGGAAGGAGAAGAGATGATGAAAAGAGAGTCGATGATGATGCTTCGATGGTTTCTTTTTTTTCTTCTTTTTCCATCTCTCTTCGACCTCTTCTTTCTTTCTCTCTAACTCTCTCACCTCTCCGAACCTCCACCCCAACTCCCTTCCCCTCCAGGCGGCCTCATCTTCGGCTGGAACGCCCTCGCCCTCATGCTCAAGGCCCAGGGGATCTACGACGAAGGGTGCCTCACGCCGACGCCTGCTCCGGGGTCGGCTCCCTCCACGGCGGCAGCGTGCCCCTCGCAGGAGAGCAAGCTCGCCGTGCTCTGGACGGTCGGGGTCTTCGCCCTGAATGCCGGGCCCGTGCTGGTGGGCCCCTTGCTGGATGCGTTGGGCCCGAAACTCACCGCCGTGTTCGGCACTCTGCTGAATATGGCAGCGTTGTTGCTCCTGGCCTTTTTCGGAGGGAGCGGCACGCCGCCGGCCGGCGTGCTGCCCGCGGCGGCGATCCTGCTGGGATTAGGGGGGATGACTTTCCATCTGGCCCAGTTCCACATCTCGAACCTGTTCCCCCTGCGGCGAGGCCTGGTCTCGTCGCTGCTCGTGTCAGGGTTCACGGGCTGCGGCGTCGTCTTCTACTTCGTCGAGCTGGCCTGGAACGCGGCCGTCGCGAAAGGAGGGCACGACCCGGCTCTGGCCTTCCGGGTCGCGCTGGGAGCCTACAGCGGCCTCGTGGCACTCTGGCTCCCTTTACTGTTCTGGATCGCTCCCTGGCACGCGCTCAAGGTCGGGCAGGTGTTCGTGGCGGCGGGCAGGGGGAGATGGGCCGTGGTGCAGCGGCGGGACTACGAGCGGAGCTTCGTCCGGCGGCCTCAGGCGACGACGACGGCGACGGCGACTGGTGCTTCTGCTGCCCCTGCTCCTGCTGGAGGCGGCGGCAGCATCGCGCTGGCTGCCCTCGACGGCGGGTCCCCGAAGAGCCACGCGGCGACCGCTGCTGCAGCAGCGGCAGCAGCAGCGGCGGCGACGGCAGAAAACGCTCCTTCGCCGCTCCGCCCGATTTCGACGACAACAACAGCAACTTCGACCTCTTCGGCTTCCGAACTCAACAACCCCGTTTCCCCTGCCGGCGCCCCCTCCCCGGGCCCACTCTCCGGCGAAGCGGCCCTGGCTTACATGGGACTGCGGTCGAACGCGGTCTCCACGGGCGACGCCGGAGCAGCAGGGACAATAGGAGGAGGAGGAGGAGGAGGAGGGGACGGGAGCGGCGACGGCGGCGGTGGCGGCGGCGGAAACGGAGGCGATAGCAGAGGAGGCCTCGCCTCCATTAACGGCGGCGCCCTGATTCTCGACTCCGCCGACCCGCGCTGGGCCGACCTCGACTCGCCCACGGCGGCCTCTGCCGCGCTGCGAGGAGGAGGAAATGGGGCTTCCACCTCTGGAAACAACCAAGACAACAACAGCCAAAACCAGAACAGCGACGTCGCCTTTGGTCCCCTCACCTTCGAGGCCCGCCGCTTCGTCGAGCTCCGCGAGAAGCGCTTCTGGGCCCAGTTCGTCTCGGCCGAGTCTACGGGCATGGGGATCTTCTACACGCTCAACGTATTCTGCATCCAGTTTTATTTGGGAACGGCTCGCTTGCAGCTGGCTTCCAAGGGCGATGCCGCGACGGGTTTCGCCTTCACCAAACTCGCCTCTGTCTTGCCCGCCTTTGGCTTCTTGGGGATCCCGGCCATCGGCTGGCTGCTCGACTCGCAGGGGTACGGTGCTACCTTAGGGGCCATCAACCTCATGGGCGTGGCCGCCTCGTTGATGCAGGCTGTCCCTTCTCTTCGTTTCCAGGCTTTGACGATCACGATCTGGACTTATGGTCGCTTCTTTCTTTACACGTCCTACTTCACGATCTTCGGGGCGCTCTTCGGCTTCCGCAACTTCGGGCGCATGGTCGCCATCGACAACACCGTCAACGGGCTGTTTGGGCTGCTGCAGCTGCCGCTCACCAGCTGGGGCCTGCACGGCCTCAGGGGCAACTTCACGGCGATCAACCTGCTGCAGGCCGCGGTGCTCTTGCCGCTTTTCGGCTTCTGCTGGGCTATGCGGCGGTGGGAGAGCGGGGACCTGGTGCCCATCAGGGCTGCGGAGGGGGAAGCCTTGCCGGTCAACGTGCTGGGGCCGCGGGTGGCGAGGGAGGCGAGGTTCTTGGCGACGCTCGAGAAGAGGCTGGCTGGCTTTGTCGGGTGAAATATTTTTCTTTTTTTTTCTTCTCCATTTTTTGAGTGTTTTTTTTTTGTGGGGGACTTGGTTTCTTGTTTTGTTTTGTTGTTTTTGTACACATTTTCGGGAGATGCAAGGGAAAAGAAAAGAAAAAACCAGAAATACTATCAATTCGAGGCAGGAGAGAGCAGAGGAGAGAGAGAAGGGCGAGAAAGAGAGAGAACGAAAAGGTCGGAAGTTCCCCCCCTCAACTCTTTTTCATCATCACTCGCCCTTTCCGTTCTCGCTTCCATTCCCACTTCCACCACCATCGCCACCGCCACCACCGTTAACCAGCTGGCCCCACGCCGTCTCTATCCACAGCGGCCCGTCGTCCCCCTCCCACTCCTGCTCCTCCGCCGAGCCCCACAGCGTGAAAATCGCCGTCCCCAGAACCAGCAGAGCGCTCGTGGGGGCGAACAGCGCCAGGCTCCAGTCGCCTCCGCTGGCGTCGAGTAAGAAACCCGTCGCCGCCACGCCCACCACCCCCGGGACGGCCCCTACCGCCGTGGTTCCGCCCAGCAGCAAGGGAGCGTACCTCGGGGAGAGGTCTGCGTGGTTGCAGTAGAGTCCCGCCAGAGAGAAAGAAGACAGTCCCAGAGCGGCGGCGATGAGCGCGACCGTCATGGGGCCGTCCCCTCTCGCCAGCGTGCCCGCAGCCACCAGGGCCGCCGCAGGAGGCAAGAAGGCAGCCGCCTGCGCCGCCTTTCGAGCAGCACCCAGCGACACGCCAGCCTCCAGCAGAGCGTCCGCCAGGGGGCCCGCCGCCGACGCCACCGCCAGCGCCGCGGCAGGGGGAAGCAGCGACACGGCCGCTGCCTGGTCTAAAGAGAGGGAGAGCGTATCTCGGAAGTAAGTTGGGAGCCAGGCCATGAGAGCGTAATGCAGCCAGTTGTTTGCGAAGTGCGTGGCGGCCAGGGCGCGGTAGGGCCCGTTGCGGAGGAAGGCTCGCCAGGGGACGCGCTCGGAGGAGGAGGAGGAAGAAAGAGTTCCGTCGCTTTTCGCGGCGGCTTTCTTGCCGTGTGCGAGGAGCTCTTTCGCTCCAACAACAACCTGAGCTTCGGATTCATCGTCATCCTCCGAACTCGAACCCGAACCCGAGCTCGAGCTGCTCGAGTACGAGCTCGTGCTCCCGTCGTCGTTGGTCCCCTCGTCGGCGGCGTGCGCCAGCTTCGCCCTCGTCCCAGGCTCGTCCCTCGCCACCCCGTCCAGCACGCTGCGCCACCAGAGGCACCAGAGCAGTCCCACCCCGCCAAACCCGTAGAACACGGCCCTCCAGCCGAAGGCGTCGATCAGCGGAGGCGCGGCGAGCAGGCCGACCAGCGAGCCCGCGTGGAGCCCTCCGAAGACAAAAGAGACGGTGCGGGCCCTCTCGGAAGGGGGTGTCGCTCTGGCTATCATGTCCGTCGCGGAGCTCGGCGCCAACCCTTCGCCCGCCCCGACGGCAGCCCTGCACAGTAGTAAAAGAGGTAGGGCTCCCGTGCCAGCAGCCAGCGGGACAGCGGCAGTGGCCATCGACCAGAGAGCGACCCCCAGGGGCAAGATGACGGCGCCCCCTCTCTTGGCCGCTTGGTACCCGCCGGGCACTTGGGTCAAAGCGTACCCTGCGAAGAACGCGGACTGCACGAGCCCGCTCGTGGTGGGCGACCAGCCGAAGTCGTGGGCCATGGGGATGATGGCGACGGACATGTTGACCTGTTTTTGGTTGGAGTTTTTGGAGTTGAGCAGTTGAGGAGTTGAGTTTTTTTCTTCGAAAATTTTCGCCGAAAAAGTTTGTTTCTTCTCTCTGGCCGCAAACCCCTCAATCCACTTCAATTCTTCTTTCTCTCTCCCTCCAAACCCTCTCTCTCTTCCCTTACCTTGTCCATGTTGCACACCACAAAGGCCAGGCTCGAAGCGCCGGCCACCCGGTACCTCGCGGGAAGCCTGCTCCAGCTGCCCTTGCTGCCGTCGGCCGAGTCGGCAGCGAGCGACCTCGACGCCGCCCGCGCCAGCGCCGCGAGCGGGCCCGGGTTGGTGGCGTAGAACTCGGCGTCGAGCAGAAGACAAGATTTGCCTTCCTCCTCTTCTTCTGGTTCCTCCTCGCCGTTGCCTCCTTCCGGTGGTGTCGAGGGAGGAAGAGGAAGAGGGAGTGTCATCTTTGCTTCGACGAGAGAGCTGCCGCCGCTGCCGCTGTTCCTGTTGCTAGTCGCTGCCGCCGCTGGAGGAGGCGGAATCGGAGATGAAGATGAAGAGTTCGACGACGGCGAGGACGAGGACGCCGTGGGCCCTCCGTCGCGCGAGGGCGGGACCGCCGAGAAGCGGGGAAAGGAGAGATAAGAAGAAGAAGAAGGAGTCGGGGTCAAGAGAGGCAAAGGCGACTCTGTTGGCCGATGATGCTGCCATCGTCGTCGCCGTCGTTGATGCCTTCTCAGGGTCGGAGCTGCAGCAGCTGCAGCAGCAGCAGCGCTGGTGCTGCTGCTGCTCCCACCAGCTCCACGCACGCCTCTCGCCGAACAAGGATTCATCCGGAGAGAATTCATCCTATCTCGCTAGGGAGAGAGAGACAGCGCACGCGCGGGCCGTAAAAAGAACGGGATGCAACCAACCAAACGACGACGATGAACTTTCGATGGCTTCCCTGAAAAAAAAGGTGCCTTTCCGCGCCTAAACGGCGACGGAAGGTGGCCGCGGTGGCGTGAGGGCTACTGGGACCGGTGCCGGCTTGGCCTGGTCACAGCCGCAGAAGCCAGAAAGCGATCTAATAGAAGAGAAGAAGCGCGTGCCGGAAGATTGCTTTTTCTTCTTCTTCTCACCAAGTCTGACTGCTTCGAAGCGTCTTCTCTTTTTTTCCTTTTTTCCCCTTCAGTTTCTTACAGAAAAGTTCAACCCCTATCCCCCCGCCTTCGCCAGCCTCTGCTCCGCGGCCCTCAGCAGCGCGTGCATCGCCCCCACCTCGGCCTTGCACGCCCGAGCCCGCGTCAGCAGAGCCCTGGCGTGCCCAGCGAGCCTCAGTTTCCGACCGTGCGCCCCACCGCCGCCGGCCGTCTCGCGCGCCTCTTCCTCGAGTTTCAAGAGAACAGCGAGCTCGGCGACGCGCAGGACCAGAGCGTCGATCGCAGAGGGGGAGGCTATCTCGGCGGGGAGGAGAAGAGGAGGAGGAGGAGGAGGTGAAGAAGTGGAAACGGAGGAAGAAGAAGATCTAGCGCCTCGTTTTCGCCTTTCCTCGTCTTCCTCTTTCTCTTCTTCTTCCTCCTCCTCATCAACTCGCGCCGCCTCCTCCTGCAGCAGCGCCAGCATCACCGCCACGGCGGCGCTCAGGTTCATCGAGGGGGCGGCGGAGGAGGTCCTCAGCGCCACGGACGCGGAGCACTTGGCCAGCTCGTCGGCGGTGAGGCCTGACTCCTCGCGCCCAAAGACGACAGCGAGAGGGAGGAGATTCTTTTCTTCTTCGCCGTCTCCGTCTTCGCCTTCCTTCCTCCTCCTCTTCCTCCTCCTCCGCGGAACGAAACTCACTCCCGGAACTCCGGCTCCGAGCAGTTCCCTCACGCCCTCGTAGGCCCTGCGCGCCCCTCCCACGCGCCTCGACACCCCGACGGCCGCCGCGGTCCCTTCGAGGGCGTCGTCGAGGCTCTCGACGATGCTCATCTTCTCGAAACACGAAACGCCGCGAGAGAGCTTGGACGCGTCGTCGTCAGTGGGGTCGCAGCGGGGGGACACGACGAACAGATCGTCGACGCCGAAGTTGGAGGAGGCGCGGCAGGCGGCTCCGACGTTGGCGGAGGTGCGCGGGGAGACGAGCACGACGCGGAGGCGGGAGGCGAGAGGTGGAAGAGGAGGTGGAAGGGGAGGTGGTGAGGTTGAGGTCGGGGTCGAGGTTTCGTCGTCGACGACGCCTTGATGGAATTGAGCTGCGGAAAGAGGAGGAGCAAGGAATCTTATTCGTCTGTTCGCTCGCCGGGGGATAGGAATGCACGGTCGTATTCGTGCGAGCGGTGTCGGGAGATTGAAGGAGGCTGCAGAAGCTGCGGGAATGCCCGCGCGAAGGGATAGCATCGGAGAGAGAGGTTGAACGAAAAAAGAAAAAAACTGGAAAAAAATCCGTCAAACTTTTCATTCTTCGATCAATCGATCGATCCTTCCGAGAGAGAGATAGAGAGAGAGAAACACGCTTCCAAGCGCTTGGAGATGGCCGCGCCCCTGTCTCCAGCCCCCTTGAACGGGGCGCTGACGGGAGCCTCCAAGAGGCCAGCAGCGGCAGCAACGGCGGCAGCAGGCGGAGGAGGAGCCTCTTCGCCGGCGCCTTTTGACATCGATGGCAACGGCGAACGTCGACGAACGCCCTTGACCTCCACCACTTCCACCTCCACCTCCTTCTTCCCGCTCTCCTCCTCCGCGTCGATCTGGCGGTGGGCTCCTCAGGCAGGGGAACGCTTCACCAGGCGCACGGCCCCCCGCTTCATAGCCCTGGTCCTCCTGGGAGCGGCCGCCGTCGTCGCCGGGCGGTGGCTGATCTTGTCTGGGGCTGGCGACAGGCTGACGGCCGGTTTCTTGCACGGCGAGGCCCTCGCGCGCGCGCTCCGCTGGGCGAAGGCCAACCCGACGAGGGGCGCGGCCGCGTTCGCCGCGGTAGAAGCGGTGGCGGTGGCGGCGCTCGTGCCGGCCTCGCTGTTCTGCGCCGCGGCCGGGGCGCTCTTCGGGCCGTATCTCGGCGCCGTCGCTAGCTGGGTCGGCCTGGCCGTGGGGCAAGGAGCGGCGTTCGCGCTGGGGAGGACGCTGCTGCGGTCGCGCGTGGCGGCGTGGCTGGCCGCGGCACCGCCGAGGTGGGCGACGATAGACACGGCGCTGGCGAAGGGGGGGTGGAGGCTCGTCGTGCTGTTGCGGTGAGATGGTTTTTTGTTTTTTTTTTTCAGAAAAAAACCTCTCGAAAAAAAAAACTCAAAAAAAAATCTTCTTCAAAAAAACAATTTGCAGAATCTCGCCCGTCATCCCCTGGAACGTCCTCAACTACGCGCTCGCGCTCACCTCGATCGGCTGGCGGGCCTACTTCCTCGCCTCTGCCGCCGCGGTGGCCCCCTGGGCCGCCCTCTTCGCGCAGCTGGGGTCGCTGGCGGCGTCGCTGGCCGACCTCTTTGAGGCGAGCGAGGGGAAAGGCGGCAGCGGAAGCGGCGGAAGTGGCGGCAGCGGAAGCAGCGGAAGCGGCAAGATGAACGAGGGCCCCTTTGGGGAGCACACGCTGCTCGTGACCGCGGCGGGGGCGGCCCTGGCGGTCGTCGCCGCCAGCTACATCGTCTTCCTGGTGCGGAGGGAGCTTCGGACAGCCCTGCGGGCGGAAGGAGGAGCTGTTGGAGCGGCTGCGCTCGACGAGCTCACGCCGCTCGAGGCAGGGGTCGAGGACGACGACGACGGCGAAGACGACGACGAAAAGAGCGACTTGGAAGGCGGCGACAGCGGCGACGAAGGAGGCGATAACGCCAGCGATAAGACCAAGGACGTCGAGAAGGGCCAGCCTTAGGAAGTAGAGAGTGTTTTGGTGTTTTGATTTTACAGAAGAAGGAGAAGGAGAAGAAGAAAAGTCCCCGCAATTTTTGAAGGAAAAGAAAAAAAAACCCGAAGTAAACGAAAACGAAAACGAGCAAACGAACGAAAACTTTTCCCTAGCCCCAAACTTTCTTCGCCCCCAGCAGCGCCGAAGTCAGTCCTGCCAGCGCCAGAACCCTTGGATTGCTCGCGACCGTCTCGTTCAGGTCGGAGAGAGCCAGCAGGGCGTCGCAGGCGTCCTGCGCCAGCCCCCGCTCCCTCGCCCTCCTCTGTGCCGAGAGAGCGGAGAGCTCCCTCTCGACCAGCGACGCCGCCGTCGCCTCGTTAGTAGTGGTGTTCCGCTGCCGCCTTCTTCGCCGCTCCGTTTCGTCTTCGTCGTCATCTTCCTCTTCGTCACCCTCATCTCCATCGTCTTCATCGTCGCCTCCCCGGCAGTCGGTGAGAAGATCCAGCTTCCTCGCCCCTCGCAGCATCTTCACCAGCTCTGCTTCTCTCTGCGCGCACGCGGCGATCGCGGCGGCGTGCAGCGACGCCGAGCCAAAGTAGCCCACCAGCTCGCACACGGCCGTCGCCCTCGCCAGCCTCGGCGCGTAGCTTTTATGGATCACGCCGGCCCTCACGAAGAAGGTGAACTGGTCCAAAAAGTAATAACAGCCGTCGCCCGCCGCCGCCAAGAAGGCCAGGACGCCGGCCGGTTGCAGCCTCAGCGCGCCCGGCGCGGCCCTGCGGGCGGCGTCGAGCCCCTGGAGGAACTTCCCCAGTCGGTAGGCCTTGCGGGCGTCTCCCACCGCGGACTCGAAGGCCTTGAGCCTGCGTAAGGGTTCCTCTTCGAGGCGGAGCAGGGCGAGCGTCGTTGGCGGAGGTGGAGTCGGAGAAGAAAAGGAGGTCGAGAAAGACGAAGGAGAAGAGCTCGAGGCAGCAAAGGCGGGAGAAGGATAGGAAGAGGAGGAGACGGCGACGACTTTTCTGCTTTGGTTCGCGGCGAGGAGGAACTTGGCCGTGTAGCGCAAGATCTTGAGCACTTTGTCGATGCCGTCTCGCTTCTTGAGGTAGGAGATGGCGAGGTCGAGGGCGTCGGGCGAGCGAGAAGAAGAAGAGGAAGAAGGAGAAGAGGTCGTCGAGATCGACGCCGAGACCCGCTTCGATGCCCCCTCTCCTTCCCTTCGCCGCCTTTCTGCAACCGTCTTCGCGTTCCCCCGTTTCGACTCCGGCGAGGGAGCGTTCGACCTGTCCCCGGTCTCGCTCGGGGCGAGGCGCAGGTCGTGCGCGTACGGCGTCGGGGCGTACGCAGCCATCGAATTTCGATTTCGATTTCGTTTTTTTTTCAATGTCGATGCTCGAGAAAAAGAGTGATGAAAAAGTTTCCGTTCGTTCGACCTCGACCTCCACCTCTCTCTCCCTTCCTCTCTTCCGCTTCTTCTTTTTTAAAAGTACAATTTACAATCCCACTCGTTCTCTCCTCCCCCTCTACTCCCTCCGCGCCGCGGCCTCCTCCTCCTCCTGCTTCGCCCTCTCCTTCTCCTCCCTCTCCCTCTGCCTCTGCTCCCGCAGCAGCCGCAGCTCCTCCTGCTGCTCCTCGAGCAGCCGCGCCCGCAGCGCCCGCAGCCCCCCCGCCTGCTCGGGCCGAAGCCTCGCCCTGAAGCCCCTCCCGGCCCGCACGTCCGCGGCGGCCTTGACGCTGTATGCCGCGTCGGCGGCCCTCGCAGCCCGCCGCATCTCTTTCAGCAATAATTCGCTGGAAATGAAACCGCAGCTCCCGGAAAACATCTGGACCTCTCGGTCGGAGCTCACGACGACGACCCTGCAAGGCGGCACGTCCCTGTTCCCGTCGACGCCGCCGCCGCCGCCTTTCCCCGAGGTCAGCCTCCGCGCCTCGGACATCAGGAAGGCGTCGGCGTCCCTGTCTCCACAATACACCACTTTGACGCCGGCGACCTCTGCTGCCTGTAACCCTCTGGCGTATCTGTTCATCATCGCGTCAAACGCCACCACCACTTTGACCTTGGCCACCTGGGAGAACTCGCACAGATCCAGCAGGAGAGCCTGCCTGATGCCGTCCAGAGACTGCGCCGCGGTGTCCCTGCGCGCCCTCTCTGCCGGGGTGAGGTCGTCGTTCTTCGTTTTCGCCCAGGCGAAGCCCACATTGTAACCGTCGACGAGCAGCACCGGAGGATTCGAAGAGGCCGACTTCGTTCCGTAGATGTTTCGTAAAGCAAAAGTGGTCCCCTTTGTGGCCTTGTCGCGGGCGCGCTCCTGCTCGTCGCGGAGGCGCTGGGCCTCGCGCTGCTCCGGGGTGGCCTTGGGGCGGCGGAACTTGCGCGCGAGCTGCGGGCGGCTGCTGTAGTTTGATTTACCAGAAGCGCCGCCGTCAGAGTCGGAGCCGTCGGAGTCGCCGCTGCTGCCGCCGCCGCTGCCGCCGCCGCTGCCGCCGCTGCTGCTGCTCAACCCTTTCAGCGTCGCCACGAGCTGCTTCTGCTGTTTCAGGGACATGCGCGAGGTGTCGATGATGCGGCGCGGCTGCTGCTGCTGCTGCTGCTGCTGCTGCTGGGCGGCGGGCTTGCCGTTCTTGTTGCCGTCGCCGCTGCTGCCGCAATTGCTGCTGTTGGGGTTCGGGTTTTTCGCGGCGGCGGCGAGAGGAACAAAGGTTGATCTGGGCGTCGAACGCTCATGAAGTCGACCTCGCATTACACCAGCCAGAGGCGCTCTCGTCGCTCGCAGCAACGGCGTCATCGTAGAGAGAGAACGCGTGTCTCTTGTGGCACCGGTTAACGAAGAGAGAGAACCATGGCTGGGACGGGAGGAGGCTTCGAGAAAGAGGGGCTAGATGGAGTTCAACTCTTTCTTTTTCAAACGGCGGAAAAAAAATGAAGTTTTTCTATGCAAACAGCCGACGTGTTTCAAAATTTCGTTTTTTTTTTTTTTTTTTTCGACACGAGCCTTTTCTCTGCAGAGAGGACAGAGAAATGGACGCGTCACGCGCGTGCCTCTCGTCCCGCTCTGCCGCAGCAGCGAGCAGCAGCGGGCGCGGATACTGGAGTGAACGAGCGGCAAGCGGAAGAGGAAGCCCAGCAGGGCAGCGATGCAGTCATCATCACCAGCATCATCGACGACCAACGCTCGTGGCCGCGAGCTCGTCGCCTTCTCCTTTGTCGTCGTCGCCATCTTCTTCTTCCTCCTCTTCCCCTTCCCCATCTGACACTCAGCCTTCGCTTCCCAACTGGCCGCACACTCCAGGAGCACGAAGACTGCCTCAGCAGATGCAGCAGATGCGAAGACGCGGGACAGGGACGGCCCTGCTCTCCTCTTCTTCATTGCGAACGTCGACGACGCCGGCGACGACGAGCTCCGGCAACGACGACGCTTCCAACCTCATCGACGGCGTCGAGACCCGCTTCGTCGCCGAGACGCTGCTCCCGACACGGCTGGGCAAGTTCAGGCTCCGCGGCTACCTGCACACGGTGAGTGAGAAAGGGAGAGAAAGAGAAAGAGAGAGAAAGAGGAAGAGAGAGAGAGCTCGGTCTTCTTCTTTTTTTTTTGCAAACGCTGGCCAAGCTTTGCTCATTGACCTTTCGTTTTCTTTTCCTTCAACCTCAACCTCTCCTTCAACCTCGACCAACTTCACTCATCAACCAGGTCGACGGCGGCGAGACCTACTCCGAGCCCTCCGCAATCATGACGGGCGAACCCGAGGGCCTAGAGGACGTTCCCTTGCGAGTCCACGACGCCTGCTTCACCTCGGAAGTTTTAGGTTCGTTAAAGTGCGACTGCGCCGAGCAGCTCCAGCTGGCGCTCGCGCACATCCAGCGAGAGGGGACGGGCATCGTGATCTACCTCCAACAAGAGGGGCGAGGGATCGGCCTGGCCAACAAGATCGCGGCTTATGCTTTACAGGAGAAGAAAGGTTTGGATACCGTGGATGCGAACAGGGCGCTGGGTCTGCCCGACGACTGCCGCGAGTACACCAGCGTCGCAACCATCCTCTCCGGCCTCGAGGTGAGGTCGGTGCGGCTGATGACCAACAATCCGAGAAAAGTCCGTCTCCTGCAGGAGCTGGGCGTGAGAGTGACCGGGAGGATCCCGTGCCTGGTGCAGGCGCAGGAGTTCAGCGCGAGGTACCTGCAGACCAAGGGCGAGAAGATGGACCACATTTTCGGGACGGAAGGGCGAGGAGAACCCGAAGCCTCTTCTCTTCCTTCCTCTGGTGCCTCTGTCCCGGAGACCGCCACCACCGTCTCCCCGACCGCCGTCTCCGACGCCGCGGCCAAAGTGGCGTTAGAGCAGGAGCAGTCTCTCAACAAGGGAGGCCCCCTGTCTTCCGACGACATGGACGGATCGTTCTGCGAGTGGGACCACGGCGGCGGCGGCGTGATCGAGGCGGCGGCCGGAGGGGACGGGACGCTCACGGCCGCGGCCGCCGCCGTGGTCTCTAGCTCGTCGAGCCCCTCCTCGAGCTCCTCGAGCGACTCGGCCCCCTCGAGCAGGGTCGAGCCGCTGCACGGGAGGATGAGCCGGCGGCAGTCGCCGCTGGTGAGGCCGAAGAAGAAAGGCGGAGGCGGAGGCAGAGGCGGAGAGAAGAGCGGCGGCAAGCAGTGAAGAAGAAGGCTTCTTTTGGTCACAAACAAAAAATGTAATTATTTTTTCCGATTCATCGATCTGTCTCTTATTCTTTTATTTTTGCGGAGACGGGGAGAAGAAGCAGCGGTGGGGAGAGGCAGCAGCAGCAACGGTGACGATAAAGAGAGAGAGAGAGAGAACTCTTTTTCCGATTTCAGTGTTGTTTTTCGTTTTTTTTGCAAAATTTTCTTCTCTCTTCTCTCTTCTCTCTCTCCTCTCTCAGACCCTAACAGCTCTTCTCGAACAGCCACCACCCGAGCGTCATCGCCACCGCGGGCACGCTCACGTTGTCGTCCACTAGCGCGTTGGCCGGGAGGGACTCGACAGCTGTCGCCGCGAGGGCCACCGCCGCCAGCGCGGCCGCGGTCGGGGCTGCGAAAGCGGAGGCCGCGGCCCGCTGCGCCGAGAACGACGCGAACAGCGTCGAGGCGATCGAGGGAGCAGAGGAGGAGGAGGAAGCAGCAGCAGCAGCGGCAGAAGCGGCAGCGGCAGAAGACGCAGCGGCAGAAACAGAAGCAGCCGGGGCGACCTCGCTGCCGACAAAGCCGAAGAAGCCAAACCCGGCGAAGAGCCACACCAGCGCCAACGCGAAGCCCCAGCTCGCCACAAACATCGCCGCGGACCCTCTGACGGTCTTGTCCCTGTTCCAGGGGATGCGCGGCGATTTGGCAGGGGATCGGCGCCCCACGATGTCCGCGAGGCCGTCCCCTCCGCACATGGCCGCGACGGCGCAGACGGAGACCGGGGAGAGCCTCCAGAACATCAGGGTGGCAAACACCAGCGCGATTACGTAGTACAGGGGCCCGCGGAGCAGCTCGGCGCGGTCCCCGTGGCGGGTCATGGAGCGCACGGACCCCTCGGAGGAGGTGATCCCGGTGCCGGCGAGGATGAGCCGCAGACCGTTGAGCAGCGGGACGGCGGGGCGAAGAGGCGGGCGGCCTCGGAATTCGAAAAGAGGGGCCAGGAGGCGACGAACAGGGGACCCGCCAGGGTGTGGACGAGCTTGCGCGTGAGTTTCTGGGATAAGGTTGGGTTGTTTGGCGTGGCGGGGATGTTTCGGAGAGAGCTTGAGCGTGAGCGAGAGGGGAGGAGAGAAAGAGAGAGAAAAGGTGAAAGAAAAAAAGAAAAAAAGAAAGAGAAAACGAACCTGGTCCAGCCACCCCCTGGTCGCGACTTTGTCGAAGAACTTGACCAGGGCGTAGGCCCCGACGGCTGTGGCCAGTGCCGCCAGGGCGTCCCTGCGCACGGGGGGCAGCGCGGCGGCCGCGGCGAGGGCTGCGGCGAGCGAGGGGACTTGAGGGAGTGGGGACGGCGCCGACGAGAAAAACGCCTTGATCGCGTCCGAGACCGCTGCCGGGTCGAAGAGCGACGGCGGCGCCGCCTTGACTGCCGCCGCTGCTGCTGCTGCTGCTGCTGCTCGTCGGGACGCCGATGCCGCGACGGCTGGCCGGGAAGGCAGAGGCCAGGCAGCGGCGGAGAGAGGCGCGGTGGAGAGAGGAGGAGCGAGCGATGTCGAGATTGAATGTCCTCGTCGTCGAGCAGAGGCGATGATGCTCTGCTCTGCTCTCCCGGCGCGGCACCGCTGCTGCTGCTGCTGTTGCTGCTCGCTGGCCGAGGAGCGAGCAGCAGCAGCAGGCAGCAGGGGCTGCCTGAAGCGCGGAGGCGCCGTGCCTGGAAGCATCGGCAGCCGGGTAACAGAAGAGAGAAAGAGAGGGAAAAAAAAGTAAAAAAAAAGTGTTCGATCTCTGAGAGTGTCTCTCGACCTCGACCTTTTCGAGCCCTTCTCTCCCTCTCCCTCTCCACCCCCCCAAAGTTCCCGCCTTTTCTCCCACTTTCCGCCCGCCGAGCCTGGGTGGCTCGCTGTTCGCTCTTTCGCAGAAGCAACAGCAAGAGCGAGAAGCCAAGGTAGGAAAAGAGAAATAAAAAACCGCAAGGAGAGTCGAGTCCGAGGTAGAGGGTGCGGGAAGGAGAAAGGAAGCAAGGGGCACCGAGGAGGCGCAAGAAGAAGAAAAAACAGTGAGGATCGAAAAAGCAGGTGAGAAGAAAAAAAACGGGGGTTAAATTTTTGAATTTCAGAAGAGAGCAGCGGAGGAAGAGAGAGAGAGAGAGAGAAAGCAAAATCTCACTCTCTCTTTCACTTCCTTTCTTTTTCCCTCCTTTTTCTTCTTCTGTCAACTCCTTTCAACTTCAAAGCAGCAGCCATGGCTATGGGCCAGTCCCCCACCAAGAACTTCTCTGCCGTGGCCTATGACGAGGCGGGCAACAAGCGCAAGATCGCGCTCATCACGGGCGTGACGGGCCAGGTGAGTCTTGAGGGGAGGAGAGAGAGAGAGGGGAGAGGGAAAAGAGAGAGTCTTTGCGATCGCGACGACCGGCGACGACGCGAGCATTGAAAGAAAAAAGGTGCATCCTTCTCGCGCTCTTCTTTCCTCTTTCCCGCGCCTCCACTCGCCTGATTTTGATTTGCAACGACGCGGAACATCAAGATCTTGTGTCCCCGTGAAGGAGAAACCAAGGAAAAACCTATTTAATGCCTTTCCTGCCTGCGGGAAAGCGAGAGCATTGAAAACAAGAACACGAGGCGAGCATTTGAAAAAAAAACGAAAAGAGGCCCTTGTGCCGATCCTCTTCGTGCTCTTTGCGCCCTCTTCCCGCCTCGTTTTCTCTTTGAAACTTGCGTGGGTCAAGAGTAGATGTTCGTGTCTCGCGCCCTGGCGTGGCGAATTGTGAAGAAAGGGTCTAGAAGCCCTTCGTCGTCGCCCAATCTTGCCGGTATAGACTTTTCTCCGCTTTCCTGCTTGCTCTCGAGCTTCTTCTCCGTCGTCGGCGCTCATTTCAATCTTCTCTCTCTTTTCCCCACCATTACAGGACGGCTCCTACCTCTCCGAGCTCCTGCTCGACAAGGGCTACGTCGTGCACGGCCTCAAGCGCCGTGCGTCGTCGTACAACCACCCCAGGATCGAGCACATCATGGACTCGAGTGAGTTAGTTTTTTGATTTCGACGAGAGCGAGTAGGGTGCACGCGAGCGAGCTGAAGAGAAGCCTTCGCTCACCCCCCAACTCTCATTCCTTTTTCTCGAAACAGGCTACCCCGGCTCGGAGCGCTTCTTCCTCCACTACGCCGACCTCATCGACTTTGGCTCGCTCTGCCAGCTGCTCAGGTGAGAAGAGAGAGGAGAGAGAGAAGAGAGAGAGAGAGAACAGAGAAGGAAGAAGAGAGAATTGTTTTTGGGTTGTTTTTTCGATCTCGGCTCTCGTCTTCTTCGTCGCGCGACGACGAGCAAAGCTTGAGGCAAGAAATCAAAAAGTTAACTCATTTTCAACCCCCGACCTCCTCCTCCTCCTCAAAACAACAAAACAGCGCCACCAAGCCCGACGAGATCTACAACCTGGGCGCGCAGTCCCACGTCCAGGTCTCGTTCCAGCTGCCGCAGTACACCGCCGAGGCTTCCGGAGTCGTGAGTATTTTGTGTTTTGAAAGAGAGAAAGAGAAAGAGAAAGAGAAAGAGAAGAGCAGGAGCGCGCGCGAGCGAAGGGAAAGAAAGAAAGAAAAACCTCGACCTCAACTTCAGAACTCACCCTTTCTCCTTTCTCTTCTTCTCTCTTCCGCTTTCTCTCTCTTTCTCTTCCCCATCCCAACCAAACCCCCAACTCATCAGGGCGCCATGAACCTTCTCGAGGCCGTGCGCACCGTCGGCATCGAGTCCACCACCCGCCTCTACCAGGCATCCACCTCGGAGCTCTACGGCAAGGTCCACGCCATCCCGCAGGACGAGGAGACCCCCTTCCACCCTCGCTCCCCCTACGCCGTCGCCAAGCTGTACGCGTTCTGGGCCTTCAAGAACTACCGCGAGGCCTACGACATGTACGCCTGCAACGGGATCCTGTTCAACCACGAGTCCCCTCGCCGCGGCGAGATCTTCGTCACGCGCAAGGTCACGATGGCCGTCGCGCGCATCGTGACCAAGCAGCAGGAGTGCCTGTACCTGGGCAACGTCGACGCCAAGCGCGACTGGGGCCACGCGCGCGACTACGTCGAGTGCATGTGGCGCATGCTGCAGCAGGACAAGGCCGACGACTTCGTGGTCGCCACGGGCGAGACCACCACGGTCCGCCAGTTCTGCGAGATGGCCTTTGCGCGCGCGGGTTTGCCCATCGAGTGGGTCGGCAAGGCCGGTTCGCTCGAGGAGACCGCCGTGGTCGCCGCCGGCACGGGCGGGGAGTTCGAGGGCAAGACGGTGATCCGCATCGACCCCAAGTACTTCCGCCCGGCCGAGGTCGAGCTGCTGCTCGGCAACCCGGCCAAGGCGCGCGACGTGCTGGGCTGGGACCCGCAGCGCACGAGCCTGCAGGAGCTGGTCAACGAGATGGTCGACGCGGACATCGAGATGGCCCGCGACCCGCGCGCGTACCTGCGCTACTAGAGGCTTGTTGGCTTCAGGAGCCAAAAAAAACATAAAACGCATGCTTTCAGTGACCGGAGAAGGAGAGAGAGAGAGAGTTCAATAACAACAACAAACACATAACGCACGGATTTTCTGGAGAGAGAGAGAGGGAGTTGCGAGTTTTTTCTCTTCAAATTTGCTGGGATAAAAAAATTAGTATGAAAAAAATGAAAAAAAGGAAAAGAGTGTGGGCAAGAACGCAGCGTTAGGAGAGGGAGGAAGCGGCGACGCGTCCTCCTTCTATCCTCCTTCTGCTGTCTGCTTCGCTCGGGGGCGAGAGAGAGAGGAGCAAAAGCCTTTGTTCTTGTAAATCTTCATCGCTTTTGGGTGTCTCGCCCTTCCTCTTCTTCTTTATTCATTCGAAAGACGGAAGAAAAAAACTCTCTCTCTTTCTCTCTTTCTCTCCCTTCTTCTTCTTTCGACCTGCGGGTTCTCCACTTTCCTCTTTCTTTTTTAGTTTGCATCCGTGAGTGTTTACCCATCTCTCTCTCTCTCTCTCTTTCTCTCTGATTTGGATTGTTATGTTTGTTTAGATAAACGCAGGGGTGTTTTTTTGTTTTCTCTCTCTCTGTCTCTCTCTTTTCTTTCTTTCTCTCTCTCCACCTCCACCTCTTCTCTTCCGTCTCTTCTCTTCCATCTCTTCTCTTCCACCTCTCGCTCTTCTCGACGCTCTTTTCCTCTCCTCTTTGCTCCTACTTGCGCGCCGTCTCGTAGTTGGCGACAAACCACTCGACAGTCTCCTTCAGAGCGTCACCAAAGGGCGTGAACTCGAACTGCGGCAGGTACTTCCGCAGCTTCTTGTTGCTCGCAGTCTTCTTGAACTGCCCGTCGGCCTTGCTGGTGTCAAAGACGACCTCTCCTTTAAAGTCCATGGCCTTCACGATGGCCGAGGCGACGTCTGCGATCGAGACTTCATCTTTTTCGTCGACAGAGAGGATGATCGGGTCCGTCTCCTTGTACTCTCTCAGGGTCCAGAGCATCAGCCTCGCCAGGTCCTTGCTGAAGACGAACTGCCTCAGAGGCTTCCCGGAACCCGAAACAACAAAGGGCTCGCCGTTCTTCTTGGCCAGGTAGCACTTGTGGATCAAGCCAGGAATCACGTGCCCGTCGGTCACAGAGAAATTGTCAAACTTGCCGAAGATGTTGGTCGGGATCACCGCGGTGAAGTCGTGGCCGTGCTGCGAGTTGTACATCCGGTTCTGCACGTCGACCATGCGTTTCGCGTAGGCGTAGCCCTCGTTGGACGAGTGCGGGGGCCCGTTGTGGATCATCGTCTCGTCGATAGGGTAGCTTGTCTTGTCCGGGAAGACGCACGTCGACAGGCACGAGACCAGGCGGCGGACGCCGCGCTCGTGGCAGCAGTGCATGACCGCGTCCTGCATGGCGACGTTGCGCCTCCAGAACTCAACGCGGTGGGTCATGTTGGCGAACAGCCCCCCGACGTAGGCCGCCAGGTGCAGGCAGGCCGTGGGCCGGACGCGGTCGAACAGCGCTCCGACGGCGGCGGCGTCGGTCAGGTCGGCGTCCTTCGATCCCGCGAAATACCACTCGTAGCCCTCGATGGGATCAGCCTCGACGATCTCCTTGAGGGCCTGACCGACCAGGCCGGTGCCTCCCGTGACGAGGACGACGCTCTTGGATGGGGGAGCAGCGGGGGCGGGGGCGCCAGAGGCGGGATTGCTGCTCGTCGACGCATCGATGGTCGATGATGGCGCGCCATTTTCGTTCATCGTCGTCGTTGTTGTTGTTCCTGCTGGCGGCATGCGTGTCCGTTTCTCTCGCGTTTGTCGCGGGGGGAGGTAGAGCGCGTCGTCAAGAAGCACTGCGCGCGAGCGAGAGAGGGGGAAAGAGCGAGGGAGAGGGAGTGTGTGTGTGTGTGGGGGGGGGGGCGGAAAAGAAAGCCAATTCTCGCTTTTTTTGCTCGATCGCTCGACGCGTTTTTTTCCCTTTGTTTTTGAATCGAGGGGCGCCTACGAAGATTTGCACTCTCTTTTTTGTATTTCCTTTGCTCTCTCTCTCTCTCTCTCTCTCTCTCCTTCTTCTTCCCCATCAGCAACAGCGATGTTCTCCACAGCGGCACCCTCTCGCGCTCAGGCCTCGGCGATGCTGCCGGGACGCATCGCATGGTCTCCCAGCGCTCTGCTCCAGGGCCCGACCGCTCTCGCTCCCCGGCGAGTCCAGGCCAAGCCGCAAAAGAGCGTCGCTTCGGCGATGCTCGTCGTCGGTGCTGCTTCGACCACGACGCTCCTCTCGACCTCTTCTTCTCCTTCTTCGACCTCCTCCTCCTCCTCTTCTCCTTCTCCTTCTCGTCGACCCCGCAGCTCCGTCGCCGCCCGCGCCGCCGCCGCCGCCTCCCCCTCCCCTCCGCCTCTCGCCCCGGGCCCCGAAGAGGACGCCTGGAGGCCCGGGGACGCCCTCACGCCCTTCATGGCGGACAGGAAGCGGTGGCTCGAGGGAGACCTCCCTCACCTGTTCGACGACGTCGGGATCGACAGGTCCGGGTACGCGGAGGTCGTAGAGTTCCGCGACCCGATCACCAGCGTGAGTTATCGTTTTCTCTTTCTTTTGAGCTTCTTTCGAGGGTCGAAAATTCATCCTTCTGACCTTTTGAAAAAAAAAAAAAACCGAAAAACTTCGAAAAAAAATCTAGTATGACTCGCTCCAGGGTTACCTCTTCAACATCGCCGCCCTGCGCCGCGTCTTCTCCCCCGCCTTCGTGCTGCTCGACGTCAGGCAGACGGCCCCCAGGGACCTGACGACGAGGTGAGAGGGAGTTGGGGTGGTTGGTTGGTCTCTTCTCTTTCTTTCTCGGCGAGGAGGCAAAAAAAAAAGCTCTCACTTTTCTCTTTCTCTCTTCCAGGTGGGCGATGGAGATGACCGTCGCCGGTGGGGGCCTCATCCCGGGACCTCTGCGGCCCAAGCTCTCCTTCACGGGCACCTCGATCCTGACCTTTGACGGCAAGGGCAAGGTCTGCAAGCACGTCGACACTTGGGTGAGTTTTTTTTTTCCCCTTCGCTCTCTCTCTCTCTCTCTCTCTTTCGAAAACAACAACAAGAAACTCACTGTCTTTTCCCATCTCTTCTCCTTCCAAACAACAGGACGCGCTCGACCAGGGCAAGGACCAGGACTACTTCTCCGTGGCGGGGTTCAGGAACGTCCTCGCCCAGCTCACCGACGTCCGGAAACCTCCTGCCGAGTCGTCGCCGTCTCCCTCGTCAAGCTTGTGGTCCCCGCCGAAGCAGCTGCTGCGGAAGACCGCCAGCTACGAGATCAGGAGGTACGATGACCTTTCGGTGATCGAGTCCCCGATGACGACGGCGATGAAGGGAGAACAGGAGGGTGGGGTCACGGGCCCCGGGGCGCGCTCGGCCTTCCGCGCCCTGGCCTCCTTCATCACCAAGGAAAAAATCTCGATGACGACCCCCGTTCTCTCCGACGCCAGGGCGATGCGCTTCGTGCTGACCCCGGGGGAGGCCGAGAGCAGGGCCAGAGCAGCTGCGGCTTCTTCTTCGACTTCCACTCCTTCTTCTTCCTCTTCTTCGGAGGAGGGCTCGCAGGAAAGCGTCTCCATCTCGGAGGTGAAAGGGGGGATCTACGCCGTCGCGGCCTTCGGGGGTATCGCAACCGATGCCGCTTCCGCCGCGGCGGTCGCGAAGTTGAAAAGCGACCTCGCCAGGGACGGGGTCAAGGTCTCGTCTTCCTCTTCTTCGAACCCTCCTTACCTCCTGGCGCAGTACAACGGGCCCGTGACGCTGCCCCCGTTCAGGCTCAACGAGGTGCTGCTGCCGCTGGACGCCGAGGCGTTCGACCTCTGGAAGGTGTAAAAAAAAAAGTTGATTTCCACTTCTTTTCATTGTTTTTTTTGTCTAGTAACAATCTTTCAGTTCTCTGTTCCGCCTCCTCCTGCTCCGCCTGCCCCTCCTTCTCCGGTCCCCACTGCTCCTCCTCCGCCGCCGAAGAACCCCATGGGGCTCGCGGGCTCGGACCCGAAAGAAGCAGCGCTCCCCAGAGAGCCTGCTCCGCCGCCGAACCCAAAACCTCCTCCGCCAAGGCCGCCGCCGCCGGCGGCTCTGTCCGCCGCCGTCAGGATAAGAATCTCCACCGCGCGCGCCACGGCAGCGGCCTCTCCCGGAGTCAATTCTGCCCGCGAGCCGTTGTGGTGGAGGTGCGAGGCGCTGCCGGCGTTGCTGCTGCCCCCGGCGGGCGAAGGGGGCTGGTTAGAAGTTTCGCCTCCGCCGGGGCTGTTGTTTCCTCCTCCTCCTTCCGAGCTCTGATGGTAACTGACTTGCGGCTTCGGCGCGCCCGCGTGCCAGCTGATGCAGGGGACCAGGCTCTCCGCCAGCTCCGCCGGGGTGGGCGCCCCGGCGATCCCGGCTTCCCCGCCGGCGGTGGCTACGCGGGACATCGTCTCGACGACGAGCGACAAGACCCCGCGAGGGCCGGCGGGAAGGGCGGCGGCCGCGGCCGTCGCCGCCGACGCCGGAGCGTTCTTCATCCCCGCCCCGATAAACTCGGGCAGCGCCTTAGCAGGCAACAAGGGCTCGGGTAGCGAAGCCAAAAAGTGTTTGAGGACCGTGGCCAGGATCGCCGGGGGGGTCCCGGGGGGAGGCAGGGCCACTCCCGCAGCCTCGTCGAGTTCGGCGAGCACAAAGCCCGCGAGCTCCAAAGGAGCGTCGGCGGCAAAGGCGCGCTCCGAGGCGGCCCTTCCGGCCTCTGCGGCGATCGAGCAGCAGGTCGAGAGCACCAGGCGAGGGCAGGGGCGTGCCGCGGCCTCGGACTTGCACGGGGCGGAAAGGGAAGCTGAAGAAGACGAGGAAGAGCCCGCGGCAGCGGCGGTGCCGAGCTTCCGGATTTTTTCTTCGGTCGCGGCCAGCGCGGCGCCCGCGGCGTCGACGGCGCCGTGCCACACCCCCCCGAGGTCCGCGGCCTTGAGGGAGGCGGCCGCGCGCTCCGAAGCCGCCTTGGCGCGGGCGCGCATGGCGAGGGCGAAGGCCGAGGCCGATCCCTGGAACTTCAGGGCCGCGGCGGAGGTCGAGGAAGTCGCGGTGGAGGAAGTTGTTGAGGTCGAGGTCGGTCGGCCGATCGACGCGCCCCCGTCGGCGACCGCCGCGGCGGTCGCTGCTGCTTTCTCCTTGTTGTTGTCCTTCGCCGGCATCATCTGGTTTGGGGACACTCCAGAGACGCTCCGAGCAGGCGCTACAAGGTGCCCGCCACCTCCCCCGGAAGGGATGGAGGCGATTGGAGGGGTGGTGGAGGCGAGCGCGAAAGGAGCAGCAGCAGCATGGGCATCGGCCATCGACAACGACGATGGCGCCGCATGCTCCTCCTTCGCTTCCTTCTTCGTCTCGGCAACGGGCGCGTTCGCAGCGGCGACGGCGCCGTGCTCAAGAGGGGACAGGTCGTCTTCTTCTGCCTCTGCTGCGAGCGCAGGAGAAACGGCGGCGTCCTTGGGCGTCGGAGGGTCGTCGAGAGAGAGCGACTCCATGGTTCGATTTTTTTTTATTTTTGTTCTTCTTCAAAAGGGCGAATGGGAAAAGTAAAAAAAGAAAGAAAACTCGACCTCGCCCTCCTCTCTCTCGAACTCTCTCTCTGTTCCCGTTTCGCGTTCGTTCTCCGTCTTCTAGTTTTACAAGACCTCCTCCTCCTCAGTCCCCGCGCTCGAGCATCTCGCGGACCGCGGCGACGAGCCGAGGGTGGGGGATCAGAGCGGCAGCATTAGCTGTAGCAGCAGCAGCAGCAGCAGCAGCAGCAGAGGCGTCTCTCTCTTCTCCTCCCTTGATCTCGCCGTCCTCTTCTTGTTCTTCTTTTTCGTCTTCTTCTCGGTCTTCTTCTCTGCCTCCTCCTCCTCCTCCGCTCGCCGCCCCCTCTGCTGCTGCTGCTCCCATCCGAGCCCTCTTGGAGGCAGGGAAAGGAAGGGAACGAGGCGGAGATCGCTCCTTCTCCTCCTTCTCGTCTTCGCCTCCTTCTTCCTCCTCGAGCTGCAGCAGCAGCAACGCCTCCCTGTGAGCCCTCACGGCACGCGCCGCGGCCTCCTTCCTCCGCGCCTCCTCGGCGGCGGCCGCCTCGGAGGCCTCCTTCCGGGCTGCCTCTGCGGCTTCGGCCTCGGCCCTGCGCTTGGCCTCTGCGGCCTCGGCCTCGGCCCTGCGTCTGGCCTCCGCGGCCTCCTCCGCTCTCCGCCTCTCCGCCGCGGCGGCCTCTTCCTTCTTCTTCTTTTCATCTTCGAGCGCAGCCTCTCTCTTTTTCCTCTGAGCCTCCTCGATCTTTCGGGCCACTTTGGCGACGGCGGCGGAGGCCTTCGGGGCCAGGGAAGGGTTTGTGGGGATGACGAAGGCGGGAGCAGCAGGAGGAGAAGGAGGTTTTTCCTTTTTTGCTTTGAGTTTTTCTTCTTCGCCGTCGCCGTCGCTCTTCTCTTTCGGCGGGGGAAGGGAAGGGCCAAAGGCCTTTGCTTCTTCTCCCTCTTCTTCCTTCTCTTCCTTTTTCTCATCCTCATCGGAGGAAGAAGAAGAAGCATAGGCGCCGATCCCGGGGAGAGGGACAGCAGCAGCAGCAGCAGCAGCTGCTGCGGCGGCTGCGGCGGCGGCCTCCTCCTCGGTTGGCGCTTCTTCTTCTTCGCCGCCGTCGTCATTAGCGGCAGCAGCCGCTTCTTCTCCTTCCTCTTCCTCCTCCTCCTGCTCCCTCCCAGGAGGCAGCATCCCCACCTCTAACCCACCGCACCCGTCCCTCCACCACTCGTAGTAAGGCCGGAGCTCGCTACCAGGCTCCAAAAACGAGAAAGCCGGGTTGGAGCCGTGCGCCGCCCTGAGGGCGAGCTCGGTCCTTTGCCCCGCGGCCCTCCTGACGAAGAGCGCTGTGCGCGCTATGATCCGGTGGAGGCGCAGCGTGGCCGGGAGCTGCGTGGAGGGCGGGGGCTGGAACCAGGGGACGAAGGGCTCCAGAGAGGCGGCGGAGGGAGGAGGAGGGGGAAAGGAGGAAGGAGGCGGAGCGATTTCGGCGCCGCGGTTCCTTTCGTCGTCCTCCTCTTCCTCGCTCCCTTCTTCTTCCTCTTCTTCCTCTCCTCCTCGGAACAGCGGGTGCCCCGGAAGGAACTCGTAGCGGATCCTGTCGAGCTCCGCTTCGTCTTCTTCCTCTTTGTCTTCATCTAATGCTGCTTCCTCGGCGCTGCGGAGAGCGGCAGCCTCGATGACCGCCTCCGCCGAGGAGGAAGAACTTTCTCCTCCTCCTCCTCGTCCTCCGCCTTCTCCTCGGAGGAGCAGGCGCGCGTCGAAACGATCAAGCAGCAACGGAATTTCCTCTCCCTCCCCTTCTTCCGAATCCCCCCAAGGGATCAGGGAGGCCGCGCTGGGGTCCTCGGCGTCACCATCGTCGCGGAACGGCACCGGGTCGAGCGGCAGCGCGAAGACGGTGAGCAGGCGGCGGCGGGCATCAAGGTCGCTCGCGTCGAAGAATCGCGGGTCGTCGTCGTCGTCGTCCTCGTTATTGCTTTCGTTCTTCCGGCGATGGGGTCTCCGTCGTAGAGGCATCGCTCCCGGGATTGGATCGGAGGAGGACGATGCCTTTAAGAGGCAGGGCGCGGCGCCTTTCGATCGAGCATTTTGAAGGGAAAAAAACGAAGAAAATGACCACCTCGATGATCTTTCACTCACATTTTTTTCCCCGTTCTTCGCGCCCCTCGTCGTTCTCGAAAAGCCTTCTCAAGAGCTTCCCCTTCTACCCTTCGCCATGAAGCTCGCGGGGCTCCTCCCGCTGCTTTGCTGCTGCCTCGTCGCGCTCTCAAGCCTCTCGTCCATCGGCGTCGATGCGCGCTTCATCGTCGAGAAGGCCGGGCTGCGCGTGCGCTTCCCTCCCGAGGCCAGGAAGCTCGGCCCCATCTCGATGGCGCTCGGCAACTTTGGCCGCGCGTTCTACGCCGGGTCGCTGACGTGAGTGTTTTCCTTTTTTGTTGGAGTTCTCCCTTGCCAGCGCGATCTCTCTTCTCTTCTGGCTCTGCGCGTAAAGAGAGAGCAAGGGAGAGAGAAGGCGCAGGGGGTTAGAGAGAAAGAAAAGAGAGGCTTCGACATCGGCTAGCGTCGTCGTCGCTCTTTCTCTCTCTCTCTCTTCTCTCGATACCCCCCATCGCGCGTCGCCGCGCTCTGCCCCCTTCCGAGCCTCCGATCTCTTTGCTCTTACTTCTGAGACCTAGAAAAGGTCGCACAGACGACTCTGGGACTGTCTTTGCTCTCATCGAGAGGACAGAGAGAGGATAGAAGGCAGGCATTCGATGGAGGGCGCGCCTTCTTTTTTTCTCTTCTCGATGCACCGTGGGCTTTCTTCGTTTCTCTCTTTTTTGCCCTCAAGTCCCCGCATCCGCTTCTTTCCGCCCGCTCTTCATCCTCGTGCCTTGCTCTATCTCCGTCGCCTCCTGCTCCACAGCAGAGAGATTATCGAGGCGCTTCGACCCAGTTGGAGCATCAAAGGGTTTGGAGGTCGAATCGAAGCAGGAAAAGCGTGTCGATGGATGGGGGCGGGTTGTTGTTGCCCTCCGGGATGCCTTGCTGTTTTTTCCTTTCTTTTCCAATCTAGCCGAAAAACCTCGGAACTCGGACCTCGACCTCCTCTTCTCACCCCTACTTCTCCTTCTCCTTCTCTCTCTCTCCCGCACTCCATCCCCAACCCCCTACCCGAACCCTAATTCCAGAGGCAAACTCGTCTACGTCGACCCGGACCACGGCCACGCCAACAGGTGCCAGCCCGCCTGCAACTTCGCCTGCTCCCCTTTCTCGGACGCGTCGCCGCCGTTCCACCTCTCGCCGACGTCGTCGTCGGGAGGAGACCCCACGGGCGGCGAGATGGGCGGCCCCACAAACTTCGTGATGCTGGTCGACCGCGGGCCCGTCGGGGACGACTTCTCCTCCCCCTGCAAGTTCGCCGAAAAGGTCTGGAACGCGCAGGCGGCAGGTGCTTCTGCCGTCCTCGTCGTCAACTACGAGGACCGCCACACGACGATGGAGGCGCCCGACGACCAGGACGAGATTTCCTACAAGTACCTCCGCAACATCACGATCCCGGCCGCGTTTTTGACTAAAACCGATGGCCAGGCCCTGAAAGACCTGCTCAAGCGCGGGAAGGACGCTTATGTTTCCTTGGACTGGACCGATGTTTTGCCGAAGCGCGAGGTGGTAGAGTGGGAGTTTTGGAGCAACTCCAACGACCAGTGCGGCGCCGTGTGCGACGTCCAGAAGGAGTTCGTGAAGGAGTTTGTCCCTGCGGCCAGGCAGCTTGAGGGCAACTGGACCAAGTTCACGCCGCATTACATCGTGTGGGTGTGCCCTTCGGCGTACAGGGTAAGAAGAGAGAAGGAGGAGGACTTTGAAAGTTTTTTATTTTTTTGTTCAACTTTTTTTCTTTTTTCTTCTTTTTTCGTCGAAAAACTTTTTTCTCACATTTCTTCTTTTTCTTTTTTCCTCTTTCCCCAAACCAAAAAACCTCCTTCCTCTCCTCCTCCTCCTCCTCCATCAGGGCTCCGCCGAGTGCCGCGCCCAGTGCACCCACGGCGGGCGCTACTGCACCCCGGACCCCGACGGCGACCTTCGGGCCGGCTACAGCGGAGCAGACATCGTCGCCGAGAACCTCCGCCAGCTCTGCGTCTTCAAATTAGCTGATGCCGCCCAGAAGCCGTGGGTCTGGTGGGACTACGTCACGCGCTTCGGGGAACAGTGCACGATGGCCTCGAAGCAGTACGGCGCGGCCTGCGGCGAGAAGGTGTTCGCCGACGTTGGCGGGAGAGAGTGGTCGAGCCTCGACGAGCTGAGGTCGTGCGTCGGCGACGTGCACAAGGACGAGTCGAACGCGATGCTCGAGTCCGAGATGGCGAGACAGCGCGGTGGTGGCGGGGCTGGCGAGGTGTTTATCTTGCCCACGATCCGCATCAATGGGAGGCAGTACCGCGGGAGGCTTGCTTACGACGATGTGCTTACTGGCATTTGCGCCGGTTTCCCCACCGACGGCCGCAAGCCCTCGGTGTGTTCGGCGGCCGCGACGGGAGACGCCTGCCGCGCGGGCTCGGCCGCCGCCCTGGCCTGCGGGGCCAACAAGGACGGCAAGACCGGCTGCCGCAACAAGGCCAGCGGCGGCGGGGGCTACGAGTGCGTCTGCGGCCCCGGGTTTTTGAGCCACAAGGGCCCCGACGGCGCCGAGGCGTGCCTCAACATCAACGAGTGCGTTTCGGCGAGCTTGGGGGATTTGGACCCCAAGTGCACTTGCGAACGCTGCGCGTGCAAGGACACCTACGGTGAGTTGAAAAGAGAGAGAGAGAGAGAGAGAGAGAGATGAGGGGGGTTGTCGAGGTTGAGAGAGAAAGAGAGAGAGGTTGAAAAAGAGAGAGGAGAGGGAAAGCGAGAGTGACGGCGACGATGACAACAAACGAAAAAGAAAAAAACTTTCTCAAAAACTTACTTTCTCTCTTTCTTCTCTCCAACTCAAACGCAAACCGCACAGGCGGCTACGAGTGCGTCTCCGACATCAAGGACGAGTGTGCCAACGACCACGGCGGCTGCTGGAGGAAAGAATACACCATCCGGGGCCAGAAGAAGCTGGTGTCGGCGTGCCACGACCGTTTACCGGAGTTCAAGGACGCGGCGGCGCACGGCAGACTCACTCCGGACTTCAAGCTGAGTGAGTGCAGGTGCCCTCCCTGCTTCACTGAATTTAAGCAGAACGGGCGCACCGAGTGCGTGCCTAAGTGCGACCTGGACTCGTGCGAGGAGAAGACGGGCGTGTGTACTGCCGGTGGCGGTGGCGGAAGAGGTCGGGGCTCGGCCGCGACGATCTGGGCGAGCGCCGGCGTCGCGCTCGTCGCGCTCGCCGCGGTCGCCGCCGGGGGCTACGTCGCCTACCGCGCGCGCATCAGGGCCGCGATGGCCGCGGAGGTGCGCTCGATCCTGTCGCAGTACATGGAGCTGCCCTCGGACGCGGGGAATGGAGGAGCTGGAGGAGCAGGAGGAAGCGGCGCGGCCAACGGTTTCGGGCGGTCGACGATCGACGACACCGGATTTTGAGAGAGAGAGTTTTTTTTCTTTGTTGTGTTTTCTTCTTTTTCTTCCCCTATTCCCCTCTCCCTTCCCCCACTGATTCTTTCGTTGGCGTGTGTGTGTGCTTCTGTGCGCTGTGGGCTTTTTCTCTGCTTTCTTTTCCTTTTCGCACCACAAAAAAACCAAAAAACCCTTCTGTATCTCCCAACAAAAAAATGAACAAAAAAATAGCAAAAAAAATATCTCTCATCAGAATTTTGAAGCAGAACTCGACTCTCTCTTTTTTCTCTTACACGCGAATGTGGCTTGAAAGAACAAGGGGACTGAAAGTCTATTTTTTTTACTCTAAATAAACAAAAACTGGGAATGAGGAAAAGAAAGAGAGAGAGAGCAAGAAAGAAAAAAGGGGGCAAAGAAGAGAAGAAAAGGTTGAAAAAAAAAGTGAGCCAAGAGGGCTTCACTCTCTCTCTCTCCCCTTCCCTTCTCCCTCTCCCTCTCTCTGCCCCTCCGGTTTGGAAAGAATTTGGTGGGTTGGGAACAACGGGGAAGGAACGCACGCTGCTGCATCTAAAAAAATGACCTAAAAAGACACGCAACAAATTGATTTTTCAAAAATGGGGGGGGGAGGGCAAGTGATGAAAAAGAAAAAAATGTTTTTTTTTTTAAAACCCAAAAGGGGTCTCTCTCTCTCCCTCTCCTTCCTCTTTTCACATCGCCATAAAGTCCAGCCCGTCGCCCACGCTCCCCACCCGCATCCCATTCGACGAAGCCATCGACGCCGAGGCGCTTCCCCCCGCGGCCCTGGGAGGCATCAGCGAGCCCCAGATGTCGTTGGAGACGCTGACGTCGCAGCAGTCGAAGGGCAGGGCCGAGGCCGAGGCGAAGGCGACCTCGGCCGGCGCCGGCGGGGCCGGGACGGAGACGGAGGCAGGGGCGCCGACGTCGCCGAAGGGGTGGTGGTTTGGGTGGTGGCGATGGTGGTGGTGGCCTTCGGGGTCGTTGTTGCTGGAGGAGCAGGTCGAGGAGAAGGAGGCTCTCCGCGACGGCGACGACGAGTCTTCGCCGCCATCGCTGCGGTGGCCTGCTGCTGCTGCTGCCGCCTCCTCCTCCCCTCCGCCTTTTCTGCCCGCCGAGGAAGACGCCGTGGGCGACAGCGGCGACGAGGGAGAAGAAGGCTGCTGCTCCAGCTGCGGCTGCGGCGACAGCGACGCGCCGTTGCGGCCGTCGCAGACGACGGCGGCGTCGACCTCGTCGGCCGCGGGCGAGACGACGACGGCGAGCCCTGCCGACGCACCTCTTCTGCTGCCTGCTTTGGTGCTGGGCGAAGGGGAGGGCGAAGGGGAGAAGGCGGTGGAAGGAACAACGGAGGCAGGAACGACGAAAGTGCTCTTTCTGGGCTGCGCAAGAGACGGCTGCTGCTCGAACGACGCGCGCGGGGTCGGGTCCTGCGAGGAGGTCTCCTCGGCGACGGCGTCGAGCGCCGAGGCCGACACAGAGTGGCGGTACCCTGCTCCAGGAGCAGCAGCAGCTCCCGACGTCCCGTTCCCGAGGTGGAGCTGGTGGTGCGGGGGCGTGTCGGGCCCGTTGGCAGAGGCCAAAGAAGCCGAAGCCGAAGCCGAAGCCGAAGCCGAAGCCGAAGCCGGAGCCGGAGCAGGGGCAAAGAGCGAGCTCGACGCGGACGAGAACTGCTCCCCGAGCGCGGCGGCGACTGCGGCCGACGGCGCTGCCACATGGTGGTTTTCGAAAAAGTGCTCCCCTCCTCCGCCTCCGTTCTCCGCGCCGACGCCGACGCGCTCGGCCAGCGCGTCATCGCTGGCCACGTGCGGCAGCCCGCTGGCGGTCAGGCTCACCCAGCTCGGGATGCGCGAGCGCAGGCGCGCCCCTCGGCTCGCGGCCCTGGCCGCGCCCGCTTTCCGTGCGGCCGCGATCCCGGAGAGACGGAGCATGCAGCCGTCGAGCGTCGTCTCGATGCCGCAGTTGGCGGAGATGGCGGAGAGCTTGCCCCAGGTGGCGCGCTCGCCCTCGCGGGCCGCGGTGTCGAGGTCAGCTAAGAGAGAGAGTGAGAGGGGAAAGGTTTTGGAGTCGGAAAAGTTTTTTTGAAGTTTTTGAGTTTTTTTCCGTCGAGTCTTCTTCTCTTCTCTCTCCACTGAGTTCTTCTTCCCTCTCTCCACTCTCTCTTTCTCTCCACTTCCACTACTCTCACCTTTCGAAGGGTTGGTGATCGACTTGATCAGCCTCGTCAGGCTCGGGGGAAGCACCATCGTCACGTCCCCTTCCCATGGCTGGGACAGGACCTTGAGCCACCGCAGCCCCGGGAACAAAACCATGGCCTGCCTGCACCTGTGCTTCCACTCTGCTTCCGCGAGATTGCCCAAAATCTTTCCCGCTTTCGCTTTCGCGTTGAGCAAAGGCACGATGTGGGGGTTGGTCTGCGAGACCAGGAAGTGGTTGACGTTGAACATCTCGCTCAGGGACTGCATCGGGAGGTCCTCCTCGAGCGAGCCGTCGCGCCAGCGGCGGCCCCCCGAAGAGCCCGCCGCCGCTCCGGGCGTCGAACTCCCGCTGCTGTTGCTGTTGCCTCCCCCCTCGGCAGCGTAGGGCACCAGCACCCCCTTGGCGTCCCTGCACAGCAGGTCCTGCGGCAAAAAGAGTAAAGGAAAGGCGGAAGAGCACGCCACGGCAGACCACACGACGACGTGCGGCGCCGTCAAATAGTTCAAGACGCGCGGCGGCTCGTTGGTGTCGGCGGCCGAGACCGAGACGTTGAGGATGCGGCCGCTGTGCTGGAAGGCCTGGAGGAACGTGGCGTCGCCGAGCAGCCGGCGCAGCCTTTTTGATAAAACCTCCCCGTCCTGGAGCGTCCCCTTCAGCAGCAGGTGTCTCACGAACTGCGAGGCGGTGGAGTTGGCGAAGAAGGCCAGGTCGAAGCCCGACGCATGCGCGAACATCTCGGCGAGCTCGGCGTCGTTGCGCGTCGCGACGGCGGCGGCGACGATGGCTCCGGCGGAGGAGCCCGCGAGCACTCGAGGGAGCAGCTTGGCGTCCAGCAGGGCCTTGACGACCCCGACGTGGAAAGCGCCCAGGGCCCCTCCGCCGGACAGCACCAGCGCGGTGCGACCAAAGGCGTGCCTGGTCTCCCGCAAAAAGTTCAAGACCTCGTCGACCGGCAGGGCGCCGGCGGCGGCGGCGTCGGCGACGGCGTTGAGGTGGAGCTTGACCTCGTCGATGTAAGCCCTGATGGGCTCCGGGGCCACCCGGAAGGTCTCGTGGGCTGCAGCCGCCACGGCCATATTGCCCAGGTTGCGGAGGAGGTCCGTCCGGAGAGCAAACATCATCTCTCGGATAGAGTCCCCCCCGTTGTTATTGCTTCCGCTGACGCCAAAGCCGCAGGAGCGAGCCCTCACGTCCCGCAGGTGCCCCAGCCTCTGCTCCAGTAAGCGTCGGTCGTAGAGCCTGGTCTCTGCCGCCCAGGCTGCGGCCGCCGCTCGCGGGCCTCGAGAATCCAAGAGGCCGTCGAGCTTCGTGGCGGCAAGCGACCACTCCTCGTAAGTCGTCGCGTTCTCGAGCTCAAGCCTGAGCGCCCGCCTGCGCTCGGCGCCCTCGGCCCCTCCCCCGCAGGCCAGGCGCTCTGCCACGGCGTTGATGCCCTTGAGAGAGTACCTGGCGGCGACGGCGGCCACCAGCAGCGCGTGCCAGCGGCGGAGGACGACGCGAGCTCCGGGGCGCGATCGCAGGTACGGCGACGACGCCGGCGCCGCGAGGTAGCCGAGCGAGGAGAGCAAGGCACCGGCCAGCGCGGTGGCCAGGGAGCGCGCGGACCTGCCGGCGAGCAGGGAAGCCAAGAGGGCGCGGCGGAAGGGCGCCCCGGCGGCGGTGAGGAGCAGCTTGGCCGCGGCAAGGTCGAGCGCGGCGCGCGGCAGAGAGGAGGAGGAGGAGGAAGGCATCCTTTTTTGAAAGGAGGAGCGCCTCCCTCGATGCTCTTTGCCTTGGTTGTTTCTGCTGTATCTGCTCTTCGGCGATTGGCTGTTTGTTATTTTTTGCGGGGGGGGGGGGGGGGGGGGAAAAAAAAAGTTAAAGGGAGGGGGGGGGGGAAGGGAAAAGGGAAAGAAAAGAAAAAAAAAAAAAAAAAAAACAAA
>Ga0114918_10000076_pt1 | contig 75558 bp, 80 predicted proteins | sample LantaG_FD_87015 | JGI IMG/M metagenome (GOLD analysis project Ga0114918, IMG submission 87015) | Deep subsurface microbial communities from Baltic Sea to uncover new lineages of life (NeLLi) - Landsort_02402 metaG | ecosystem: Environmental > Aquatic > Marine > Oceanic > Sediment | place... | reverse complement strand
CCCCCCCCCCCCCCCCCTTCCTCTCTCTCCCTTTCTCCCTCCAAGGACCGAAATCCCCCGCTGAAACAAAACAAAAAAAACGCCAAGAAACCAATCATCAGGGCCTCAGATACTGCGCCAGGCTCTCCCCGGCAGCGGCTTCCAGCGCGCCCACCGCCGCGGCGGCCCTCGCGGCCACGGCCGGGCTCGGGTCCTCGAGCAGCTCGCCCAAGAAGGGCAGCGCGTCGGGCAGCAGCGGCAGGTAGTCGTCCCCGGCCGCCGCCGCCAGGCACGACAAGCACGCCAAGGCGGCGGCGCGGGAGGGCGCGGCGTCGGCCCTGGTCGCCATGAGGGTGGCGGTGTGGATGGGCTTGAGCAGGTTGGTGGCGGAGGCCGAGGCGGCGTCGTCCGAGGAGGCCGCGGCGGCGGCGGCCCCGGCGGCCGCGCCACCGGCCGCCGTCGCGAGCGCGGCGACGGCGGCGGCGGCGCCTCTCGCGAGCGCGTTGAGGGGCATGCTCGCCGCGGCGTCGCTGGCCGAGGCCGAGGCTTTCTTCTTCCGAGAAGGAGGACAAGAAGCGGAAGCTGCTGCTGCTATTGCCGTCGCCGCCCTGGGGATCGCGGGAGGGACCCCGGGGGGCGCGCCGCCCCCGACGGCGTCGGCCTCCATTAGCGCCGCCGCCGCCGCCGAGGCCGAGGCCCTCCCGGAGGCGACCAGCGCCGCCACCAGGGGGTTGAGCAGCCTGCCGCAGGTGGCCGCGTCAGCGAAGGCGCCCCCCGCGTCGTAGGCCAGGCAGCGGTGGAGCAGGCGAAGGGCCCGCAGCGACGCGAGCCACGAGGCGGCGGAGGCAGCGGCGCGCCGCTGCGCCCTCGCGGCCTCGGCCGCCTCGGAGCGGCGGGCGCGCTTGTTCGAGCCCACCTCTTCCTCCTCGTCCCTCGCTTCTGGCTCCTCCTTCACTTCGCCTCCGGCTTCGAGCGTGGCGAGAGCGACGTCGACGAGTGCTCCTCCAAAGGGGGCGAAAACGGAGCGGAGCCTCTCGGCGACCGCGTTGGCGGCGCCGAAGAAGGACGCGAGGCGCGCCGACTTCTTGGCAAAGGCCCCTTCGTCGTTTTCGTCTTCGGCTTCATCGTCCTCACCTTCCGCTTCGTCGCTTCGGCTCAGCGCCCAGCCCTGCAGCCTCGAGAGCAGCCTCGCGAACGGGGCCTCGGACAGGCGCTCCGCGAGCGCGACCAGCGCCGCGGAGGCGGCGTCCTCGATCGCCGAGAGCTTGGCCTCTGCGGCGGCGGCGAGCTCGGAGGCGGAGTCGAGGCCGTCGGCGGCGTCGCTGCCGCTGGCCCCCCTGCCCTTGGGCGGCGCGACGGCGACAGCGGCAGTGGCGGTGGCGGCGATTCTCCTCTCCCGGACGCCCAGCGCCGTCTCGATGACCGCCGCGGCGGGACCCAGGGCCGCGGCCTCCGCCGCGGCCGGGGAGAGGCCCGAGAAGGCCGCGGCGGCGACGCCCAGAAGGGCCAGCATCGGGCCGACACTCTCGGCGCCGTCTCCCTCGCCGGCGGCCCCCTCGGCCGCGCGCGCCGCGGCGGCCCCGGCGAGCGCCGGGAGCAGCAGCCTGGCCGGGACGCACTCGACGAGCGCTGCCCTGGCCCGCGCCGCCGCGAGGGCGGCCGGGCCGCTGCCGCCGGCCTCGGCTCCTCCGGCGGCGACCACCACCATCGACGTCGAGCCGCCGCGGCGGCTCCTGGCCACGCGCGGCGCCGGCGCGAGCCCCGGGCGGAGCAGGGCCGCGGCGACGCGGGGCAGGGCCGGCGCGGCGAGTCCCCCGAGCCCGCGAATGAGGGATCCCAGGGCGGCGGCGGCGGCCGCGGCGTCGAGCTCGGCGGAGGCCACCGCGGCGTTGCCGCCGCCGGCGGGGCGCCGCCGCCTCTTGTCGGCGTCGACGCCGCCGCCCTCCTTCCTTCCTCCTCCTGCTCCTTCTCCTCCTCCTTCCACAAGGAGGAGGGCCTCGAAGCGGGCGACGGCTCCCTCGGCGGCGCCGAGGAGCGCCGGGAGTGCAGTCGGCAGCAGAGGGGTCGCAGCCACGCCCAGGGCCCCCAGCGCGGCAGCGGCCGCGGCGAGCGCGGGGCCCCGCAGCGACGAAGAAGAAGAAGACGAGTCGGCTCCCGCTCCCACTGCCCCTCCCCCTCCCCCTCCCCCTCCGCCGGCGACCTCCAGCACCGCTGGCAGCGCCGCGAGGTAAGAGGCCGGGTCGAGGCCCGCGAACGCCGCGGCGGCCGAGCCGAAGGCGGCGAGGGCCGCGGCGCGGAGGCCCGCCGGGGGAGGGGCGGAGGGGGAAAGCAGCTGGGGCGCGAGCGCGGCGACGAGCGCGGCGCCTCCTGGGGCTGCGGCGGCGGCTGCGGCCGCGGTAGCGGGAGTCCCGGCGGTGCTCGAGCGAGCAAGCGCGTCGCACTTGGCCCGGAACAGGGCCAGCGCGCGCCTTCCCGTGCCCGCAACTACGCCCCCTCCTCCATCGGCGGAAGAAGAAGAAGAAGAAGAAGCGGAGGCGGAGGCGGACGAGGCCGCGAGCGACGCCAGCGCCGAGAGGTAGTCGGCCGGGGCCGCCCCACGCTCGAGCGCCGCTGCCAGCGCGAGGGCGCTCCCGCGGGCGCCTCCACCCGTCGAGACGCCGGCGGCGGACGCGAGGCCCACGGAGAGCAGGCGGCGCGCCGCGGCCGGATCGAGAGGCGAGCTAGAAGCAGGAGCCTGCCCGCCAGCAGCGTGAGCACCGCGGAGGAGCGCGGCGGCGGCGACGCCGACGGCGGCGCGGCAGAGCGGCGCCGTCGCGTCCCCCCTCGAGGCTTCTTCGTCTGCCCTGGCAGCGTCGACGAGGTCGGCGAGGGCGCTCGCTCGGGTCGCGAGCGGGACCTGTTTTGGTTTGGTTTTGACGGTGAGGAGGCAGAATAAAAAAGGGGTGAGATTTTGATTTCGGGGAAGAAAAAGAGGGAAAGCAAAAAAACAAATCAGAAAAACAAAATTCAAAAAGACAAGCCTCGGCATCAAGAACGAAAATTATGATAAGTGTTAAGCGTCGTCATCCCGAAGAGCGGATATCGCTCAGTGGTTGGACTGACGTGCAAAAAACGTTATCGTCACCGGCAAGTCTTTATGAGAAAAGAGAGAGTTGGAAAAAAAGAAGGGGGTAAAAACAAAGAAGAAGCCTCAGGCAAAAAGGGGTGGTGATCATGCGGGCAAAAGATAATATCTTGCCCATCACACTCATTAAAATCAGTTTATTATAGTTTTTTGAGACCATCACCGGCAGAGAGAGAAGGGAGGAGAAAGAGGAGAGAAGGGAAGAGAGAGAGGAAGAAGAGAAGGGAAAGGAAAGGGGAAAGAGGAAGAAGAGAAGGGAACGGAAAGGGGAAAGAGGACGGAACGGAACGGAACGGAAAGGAAAAAAGGAAGGGAAACAATCTCACCTGTGCCATGAGCGACGCGCCGAGGTCGGAGACCCAGCTCGAAGAGGCATCCCCTCCTTCGCCGCCTCCGCCGTTCGCCGCAGTTTCGTCGCAGCCGGCGCGCAGCAGCTCCAGGCAGACCGTTATGAGCCCCGAGGAAGAAGAAGAAAGAGAGCCCCCAAAGTGCTCCTCCTGCAGCGCCTCGGCGAGCGTCATCGCGAGCGCGAGCCTCCGCGGCGCGAGCAGCGAGGGGAGCACGGCCACGGCCGCCGCGGCGAGCTCCGCGGGCTTCCTTTCATTTCCGTCGCCTCCTTTGCCCTTCGCCGCACCCCAGGCCGCGGCGAGGGCGCGCACGGCGCGCTCGGCGGCGACGCGGGAGCCGGGGTCGCGGGAGGCGGCCGCGGCGGCAGCCCCGGAGAGGGCGGCGGCCGCGCTTGCCGCGGCGTTCCCGGGCGCCAGCGCCGCGAGCGACACGAAGGCGTCGAGGGCCGCCATGCGGGTGAGCCCGTCGCAGGCCGAGGCCGCGGCTGTGGCGACCGCGGCGACGTCGAAGTCGGGAGCAGCAGAAGAAGATGAAGAAGACAAGGGAGGAGCTTTGCTGCCCCGGCGTCGCACAGCAGCAGCAGCAGCAGCAGCAGCAGCAGGGGCAGCGTCCTCATCCATTTCCGTTGTCGCGCACGCAGCAGCAGAAGCGGCAAAAGCGGCCTCGGCGGCGCGCTTGGCGGCCCCAAGGGCGAGGCGGAGGAGGTAGGGGGCGTCGAAGGAGACGCCGCCGCTGGAAGGCGCAGCTCGCTCTTCCTCACCCTCTTCGCTTTCCTCGCTGCCGCCGCCGCCGACGCCGTCGTCGCCGCCGCCCTCGCAGACGGCGGCGGCCTCGGCCGCGGCTGCCGCCGCGGCCGCGAGCGCCCCGACGAGCGCCAGCAGCGGCGGGAGCAGGAGCGCCCCGTCGTCCGCGGCCCGCCAGTGCAGGACCTCGAGCAGGATCTCCCAGCCGGAAGAGGAGGAGGAGGAGGGGGAGGAGCGAGGAGCGCCTGCTTCGGCAGCGGCGGCGTGCCTCCCGCCGGCGCGCGGCCTCTTCGCCGCCCGCCTCCCCGCCGCCGCCGGCCTCTGCTCTCCGGCCACCTCCGCCGCCGCCGCGCACAGCGCCGCGGCGACCTCTGACGCCGGCAGCGGCGCCGCGTCGAGAGCCGCGCGCGCGGCCTCGCGGGGCGCCTCGTCGCCCTCCCTCGCGGCGGCGCGGACGAGCGCCGACAGCGCGGCGCGGCGGGCCGGGCCCGCGGCCGCCGCGCCGGCGGCCGCGGGGAGCGCGGCCAGCGCGGCGGCGCGGAGCTCGGAGGGCGGCGCGGACCCGGACCCCGCCGCTGCCGCGCCTGCTCCCCCGGCGTTGGCGAGCGAGAGGAGCGTCGCCAGGGGCTCCTCGGCGATCGAGGCCGAAGCGGAGGGGACGCCGCAGGCGGCCACGGAGCAGAGGTCGAGGCAGAGGCCGAGGTTTCCGACGGCGCCGCCGCCTTCGCTCCGAAGCACGACGCGGAGCGCCGACGCGGCCGCCTTCGCAGCGTCGGCGGCAGACGCTCCCCCTGCTCCCACCGCGGCGACGGCCTTGGCGACGGGGACCAGCGCGGCCGCGGCCAGGGAGACCGAGGGGTCGCTCGCGAAGGACCCGGCGTCGAGCGAGGACAGAAAGTCGACCGCGAGCGCCGCGAGCGGAGAAGAGGACGTCGCTTTCCCTCCGCGGGCTCCTCCTCCTGCTCCTCCCTTCTTCGCCGCCGCCGCCGTCGCCGCTGCTGCCAGGGCCGTGTCCACCGCAGCGCCGTCGGCGGCGACGGCGCGGGCCGTCCCCTCCGACGAGCAGAGGGCCTCAGCCGCGGCGGCGAGGGCCGCGGAAGAAGAAGAAGAAGAAGCGGCGGCGGCGGCTGCTCCGGTGGCCGCGAGCGCCGCAGCGCGGACCCGAGCCGAAGCGGGGGACCTCGCCGCCGCCAGCAGCCTGGGCACGACGAAGGCGAGGGCGGCGGCGGCGGCGGCGACGGAGCAGGAGGCACTGGAGAGAGCCCCCGGGAGGTCCGCGAGGGCGGCAATCGCGGCGGCCTCGCCGCCCGCCGCGGCGACGCGCGCGAGGAGCCCCGCGGCCCCGAGGCCCCCCGACCCGGCGCCGCCACCCTCGGCCGCGAGGAGGAGGAGCAGCGCCGCGCGGGCAGAGGTGGCCGGCGGGGAGACCGCAACGAGGCGGGCGTAGAGAGCGTCCCGGTCTCTCGCCAAAGGGGAAGAAGAGGACGAAGAGGCAGCGGCGGCGGCCTCGAGGGAGGCGGCCAGCAGCCTGCGCGCCGCGAGCGAGCGCGCCCTCGCCGCGGGGCCGTCGTCTCCCGCGGCAACGGAAACAGCAGCGAGCAGCTCGTCCGTCGGGAGGCCCGAGCCGGGCTCGAAGGCCGCGGATGCCTCCTCGTCGCTCACCCCATCGGCGAGCGGGAGCAGGGCGAGCGCGGCGGAGAGGGCGGCGGAGGCGAGCGCCTGCATCTTCTGACGATGGTCGCTGCTGCTCCCCTTGGCCGACGCCGGCGCCTCGGCAGAGAGCGCCGCGACCAGAGCCAGCGCCGCCGCGAACCGCGCCCGAGGAGACGCGTCGGCGGAGGAAGCCACGGCCGAGGCGGCGCTCGAGGCGTCGCTGGAGGAGGCGGCCGCGGCGGCGAGCGCCGCGACGGCCGAGCGGCAGTCGGCAAAGCAGGCCGCCGCGCCGGGGCGAGCGGAAGAAGGGTGTGCCGGCCGCTGCGCTCCCCGCTCCTCGTCGTCGCCGCCCGCGCCCTTGGCCCCGCGCGCTCGCGCGGCGTTCTGTGGCGGCGTCGGAGGGACGACAAGCTTTTTCCTCTGCGCCGCCGTCTTCTTGGCTCCCCTCTCGTCTTCGTCGTCTTCGTCATCAGCAGCCGAGGAGGACGAAGTCAGCCACTCTGCGCTACTCAGCGCCGCTGCGAGCTCGTCCCCGACCTTGGCCCCGGCCTCCGCGGCGGCGCGGGCGGCCTTCCTCCGCCCCGGGAGCGGCAGCGCGGCCGCGAAGACCTCGGTCACGGCCGCACGCCTCCACTCCGGCGCGGCTGCGGCCATCTCGCGCGCGAGGCGGCAGAGCGAGCGCAACGCGCGGCGGCCGACGGCACCGTTGGCGTCGCCGCCGCGGGCGGCCCGCACGAGCGCAGCCGCGGCGGCTTCCCGCGGCAGCGACCGCACGACGCGCCACGAAACGGCCTCGGCGGCGACGGACGGGTCGTCGTCGAAGATGCGGTCGAGGAGGGTCTGGGCCAGGGAGGCGTCGACGAGAGGGAGAGGAGCGGCAGCAGGGGTGGAAGGGGCGTCGGTGTCGGCGGTCCCGCCGCCGTTGGCGGTGTTTTCGCCGCCGCTGCCTCCGCCCCTCTTCTCCTTCTCCTCGAGCGAGCGCAGCGCCGCGCGGCGTAGGTGGGCGTGCGGCGAGACCAGTGCCGCGGCGAGAGAGGCCCCGGCCGCGGCCACGGGCGCGTTCCGCGCGTCGGAGAGCGCGGCGGAGATGAACTCGAGCGCCGCCGAGGCGGCCGCGCGCTCGCCCCCGTCCTCGCCTTGCTCGCCGCCGGCCTCCTCCTTCCCCTCGCTGCTCCTCTTCTTCTTCCTCCTCTCCTCCCGCAGAGGCGCCAGCGCCGCGTCGACGGCGGCCCCGACGGCGAGCGGCGCGCGGGAGTCGAGAGCCGCGAGCGCCGCTGCAAAGTCCCGCGTGGCCTCCCCTCCGGCCTCCCCTCCGGAGGAAGTGGCAGCGGCGCCCGCGGCAATGACCCCATCGGCGGCGGTGCGGGCGAGCCTCGATGATAACACGTCGGCCCCTTCGCTGTCTCCGCTCCCGCTCCCGTCAGAGAGCGCGCCGCTCCTCGCGAACTCCACCAGCACCTGCCTGTGCCTCGCGTTCGAGCCCGAGGCCTCGACCAGTGGCGCCAGGAGCAGCCTCAGCAGAGCCGCGAGTGCCGGGGCGGCACCCCTCGCGCGGAGCCTGGCAGCGGCCGCGGCGAGCCCGGGGACTTTCACGACGTGCGCAAACGCCCTCGCGTCCATCTGCGCATTCGAGCCTCCGCCGCCGTAGTGCGGCTGCGTGGCCGCCAGGTGCACCAGCAGGGAGACGGTCGGGAGGGCGACGTCGGGGGAGGAGCCCGCAGCGGCGGCGTCGGGGGCGCCCTTCGCGGCCTCGATAAACAGAGCTGGATTTTTGTTTTGGGGTTTTTATGGGTTTTTTGTTTTTTTCGTGAGCAAAAAAAAAAATCGTCCCTCTCCCTTGTCCTCTCGCTCTAGCTCGCTCGCTCGCAACTCTTCTCACGCGCGCGCTTCGTTCCACGCCTCAGGGAATACAAACTGATATTTAAAATTTTCTTTTCGGCGCAGCATTGCGGGCGCGGGAATTACTCCCACTCCCGCCTCAGGGCAAGGATGATATAATTAAAGAATTGGTCTCTTCCTCGGCGTGGAGTTTTTTTTTTCGAAGCGCGCGCGAGAGAGAGAGAGAAGGTCGTTCTGCGAAAAGAAAACAGAAGGCCGAAGACTCACCATTCACGACGGCGTCCGCGAGCCTGGCCGAACGGGCCAGTGCCGCCGCGACCATCGTCGCCGCGCCGCGCCTGTCGGGACCAGCGCCGCGCGCGAGGCCCGCGAGAACGCCCGGCAGCAGGGCGCGAACCGCGGCGTCGCCCACGCCGCCGCCGCCGCCCGAGCTCCCTCCGTGCGCCCTGCGCCCGCCGACGCGACCCGAGGTCGCCGCGACGTCTAGGGCCTCGCAGATCGTGACGGCGTAGAAGGAGAGCGAGGCGGCCGAGGCGCGGCGAGAGGGAGCAGCCGGGGAGGAAGCGGCGGCAGCCGCGGCAGCCGCCGCCGCTGCCGCCGCCCCTTCGTCGCCCCCCTCGGGAGCCGCCTCCGAGCTGCACGCCGCCGCCCCGCCGTCCGCCGCCGCGGCGCAGACGGCCACCAGCACCCGCAGATCGTGCGCCGCCCTCGCCGCCAGGACCGCCCGCGGCACGGGCGTGCCGGCCTCGGCCGAGGCCGCCAGCCACGCCCACGGATTACTAGTGTCGTCGGCCTGCCCGAGCGCGCAGACGCGGAGCAGCCTGACGAAGGCGTGCGTGCCGTGATGCGGGAGCGCCGCCGCGATCAGCGCCGGGCCCGACACGCTGTTGCTTCCTATCTTGAAGCGGCGCACGAGGTACTCGAGCGCGCGGGCCGCGGCGGGCTCGGGGAGGCGCGGGCCGACGAGGCGCGCGAACGCCGCGAGCGCCGCGTCGAGGGAGCGGGCGAGCGGGCCCTCTAGGGCGTCGGGGTCGTTGGAGCCGCTCGGGCGGGCGAAGAGCGTTCGGGCGTAGGGCTCGAAGCGCGCGTCGGACTTGGCGAGCTCTCGGAAGCCTGTGGTGCGAGGGGCGTGCGTTTCGAGGTGGAGGGGGCGGGAGGTGGGAGGGTGAGAAAGAGAGGACGAGAGGAGGGAAAAGAAGAAAGCGAGCGAGTGCCGACGAGCGACCGACCGACCGAAACGAACGAATGCTCGGCGCAAGAGAGGCGTTGCCTCTCCCCCTTATGGGGGTCCTCGGTGCCGTGCTCTCCGCTTCTTTGCTGATTCACGAACATGAGAAGTCTCGAACGGCTCTGGGTCTCGAATGGGGACGCCGGCTGGACTCAAATTCGCTCAACGCGGCGCGTGGCTAGTTTTTGGGCAATTCCGCCGAGAGAGACGAGCCGCCGCCGCCCGCCGCACGCATGCATCCATTCGTCCGCTCTCTCTCAAGTCGCCTTCCTTCTTTACTCTCTCAGCTCTTCCCCCCTTTTTCTATCGACGTACCGTTCAGGCCGACCTCATAGACGGTGGCCATGTCAATGTCAGCGGCGGCAGCCGCATCATAGAGCAGCGACGGCCTCCTGGTTGCCGAGGCGGAGGGGCCCCTCCCCCCATGGTCTCGGGCCCACGCGAGCGAGATGGACGAGAGCTGCTGCGCCAGCGCCGACGACGGCGCGGCGGTCGTCTGGGCTGGCATCGTTAAAACGGAGAGAGACGCCTTCTCTCTCTGCTAGCTAGCAGCAGGAGCGATTAGCAGAACGAGAAACGGCGAGCTAGAGAGGAAACTAGCAAGACCGCAATTGAAATACGACTCGACTTACGTCGAGTGAAGAAAAAAAAGTGGAGCCAAGTCAAGGTGCCGTAGCGGTATTTTTCCTTTTTTTTTCAACCTCTCTTCTCTCCGAAGTTTCAGAAAAGATAACGACCGAATTGGTTTCTACACAGAAATAAGAAGGCTGCGTTGGTTTTGAAGGCAAGTTTTGGAATACAGCGAGGGGCTGAAGTTGAGGAGGGAGGCGGAGACGGAAGTGTGTCTGATGATTTCTCAGCGGTTTTGTTGCTGAGGAAGCATTCGCGGTGTCACGTCCAGGGCCAGCGCCGACGGCGGCGGCTCCACCGTCGGGAGCGTGCCCAGCAGCGCGTTGAGCGACGCCGTCCTCTGGCCCTGGACGGGAGTCATCTGATGCTGATGCTGCTGCTGGTGGTGGTGGTGGTGGTGAATGACCGGGAAGTGAGGAGGAGGAGGAGGAGGAGGAGGAGGAGGCTGCTGCCAGTGCGGCGGCGGAGCAGCCAGAGGCAGCGGGGGCAGCAGTGGCGCGCCCCCTCCCCCTCCCTGCTGGAACGCCGCCTGCTGCTGCAGCATTTGCTGGTGGTGGTGAAAGAGCTGCTGCTGGTCGAGCGACGGGGGAAACCGCTGCGGCGGCGGCGGGAACTGCTGGAGAGGTGGCGGAAACAGCGGCGGCGCGGGCTGGTGGTGCCCCGAGAGGTCGGGCAGCGGCGCAAAATAGGGAGGCTGCGGCGCCGAGAGGTAGCCCCCTCCCCCTCCTCCTCCTCCTTCTCCCGCCGCCGCTGTCGCAGCGAAGTTGATTCCGTTCATCCCGGGGCCCGCGGCGACGGGAACCGAGAAGTGGCGCGAGGGCAGCTCCGGAGCTGGAGCAGGAGCGGGAGCGGGTGCGGGAACGGGAGGGTGTAACTGCTGCTGCATCTGCTGCATCTGCTGCTGCTGCTGCCCGAGCCCGACTGCGGCGGCGTCCCAGAGCACGGCGCCGCCGTTGGCGTACGCCGCGGCGAGCCCCGGATGCGAGGTGACGGGGACGGAGAAGTGGCTCCGGGGAGGAGGAGGCGGTGGCGGCGCGAGGTGCTGCTGCTGCTGCATGTGCTGAAGCTGCTGCCGCTGGATCTGGAACTGGAGAAGCTGCTGCTGCTGCTGCTGCTGCTGGAGCTGGAACTGGTGATGTTGCTGCTGCTGCTGGAGCTGCTGCTGCTGCTGCTGCCGATGAGCCTCGGCAGGGAGGGACGGCAGGAGCTTGGAGAACGAGAGCGGAGCTGCACCCGCCGTCGCCGCAGGAGGAGGCCGCGGCGGCAGGAGCTGCGTCCGAGCGAGGGGCGCCGCCGCTATCGTTGCTCCCGTCCCACGGCCGTTGGCGGCGGCGGCGACGAACGAGGGCGCCGGCCTGGCGCTCCCAACGGCTGTCCTGGGCTTTCTCGCGTGCGGCGGCGGCGCGAGCGACGGGGAGGGCGCCGAGGTCGTTGTCGCCGTTGCCGTCGTCGCCGCCTGAGCCGCGACTGCTGCCGCTGACGCTGACGCCGACGCCGCCACCGCAGCCGCTCCTTCCGCCGCCGCCGCCCTCTGCTGCGACATCAGCGCCTCGGCCGCGGCGGAGGCAGCGGCCGCAGCCGCCCGCACCGCCGCGGCGGGCGGGGGCGGAGGCGTCGGGGAGGGCCTCGCTCGGCCCGAAGCCGCCGCCGCCGAAATGCCGCCGCCGCCGTCGGCAAACTTGCGCTTGCCCGCCGCGGGCGAGGGGGCGCGGTATCCTCCTCCGCTGCCGCCGAAGCCGCCGCTCGCGGCTGCTGCAGTATTCGCAGCAGCATGAGCATTCGCAGCAGCAGCAGAAGCAGCAGCAGCGCTCGCGAGAGCCGCGGCCTCCGCGCGCGCCCTCGCCGCCCTCGCCGCCGCCGCCGCCTCGGCCGCTACGCGCTCCGCGCGGGCGACGACGCGTGCGAGCGCCGCCCTGCACGGACCCGCGTGCTCGAGGTAGGCGTCGGCGAAGAGCGTCGCGCCGCAGCACCTGCAGATGACGAGCGTGGTCGTCGGGGCTGGAGTCGCCGCCGCTGGTGTGGCTGCGGCGGCGGAGGCAGGCTGCTTTTGCCGCTGCTTTCCTCCTGCCCGCCGCCGGACGCGCGAGAGGAGGATGGCGTCCTCGGCCGGAAGGTGGCTCCCTGTCGGCGCCGCGAGGTACGAGGCGCTCCGCAGCTCCTCGGCCACTTTCCGCGAGGCCTCGGCGCACTCGTCACGGGAGCGGAGGGCCGCCGGGGAGTCGAGGGGCTCGGCCAGCGCCGCGGCGAGGCGCACCCAGACTTTCTTCTCGGTCTTTGGCGGTCGGGGTCGGTGCGCCGCCGCCGCCGCGGGTGGTGGCGTCGCCGTCGCTGCCTCCGGTGCCCCTGCGACGCTTCCTCCTCGGCTGCGCAGGCACGGAGGCAGCTCCCCGTCCCCGGGACCGAACACGTCGGCGAGGCAGTCCACCAGCAGGGAAGGGTACGGCGACTGGAGGCAGCCCGGGAGGAGAGCGACCTCTGCGGCAAGCTCTGTTTTTTTTTTCCGGAAGAGAGGAGGTTGGGTTTTTTTCAAGAGAGGAAAAAAAAAAGTGAGCGTGTCGACGGAGCTGCTGCTTTCCCCTGATTCGGTTTCCTTGTCGTGAGGCGAGGCTTCCCCGAAAGAGCTAGAACCGTCCCCATGTTCAGGCAGAGTAAGTCTGGATCGTGCGCTGCCTGCGGACAGAAACGGAAGCGCCGACGCGAGAGTGCTCGCGAACGAGCACGGAAAAGAGAGCAAAAAAACAACTTCGATCATGGCTGCGCAACAATCGACCTCTTCTTGCTCTCCCTCTCTCTCTCTGTCTCAAAACGCACCCTGCCTCAGCCGCTCCAGCTCCGCGGCTGGGCCTCCTACGACCATAGCGGTTCAGAAAGAGCGAGACCCGTCTCCTGGAGGAGTGATAGTTGGAGGAGAGGAGGAGAATGCGGATGAAAAGAGAGCAACGAGGAAGAGAAAGCGTGAAGAGGAGTTGCGGGGCGCAAGGGGAGAGAAAGAAAAGTAGCCCGCCGATAGAGACGGCTCGAGAACAAAAAATATCAGCTCTCCCTCCCCACAAAACTTCGATTCGTTTCAAAGAGAGACGGCGGCGGCCCTTTTCCCTCTTTCTCCCTTTTTTCTCTCGACAGCCCACCAGCGCGCGGCCGAGACTTCTCCTTCGAGGGAGTCATATCGCAATTGCAGTGATGTCGACGGCCAAGCCGGCAACAGCGGCCGCGGGAGACGTCGAGCTGGCCAAGTCGAGGCTCGTCACCGGCGTGGACCCACCGTCGACGCCGGCCGGCGAAGGCAGCAGCCTCGCAGGGACCAGGGGGGCCTCGAGCTCAGTGAGATTCCGTCTGAGCTCCCTCTGGTCGGAGATGTTCCACGACGCGCCCGGCGGAATGGTAAGAATCGCATGGAAGGGTCGCAGCGGAATCGGTCCCGAGTTTTTGCTTTTTTTTGTTTTTCAATGGCTCTGCATATCTTCTGCGACAGGTTCGAATGGCCTCGACCGGCAAGGACCCCTGTGCACCTCCGCTCGCCAATCGGCAAATTGAAGCACGTCGCTGCTGCGAAGCTACACTGTCACGCAGAGAAAACGGGACTGCAGCAGGGCTTGCTGTATGGAATTGGAAAGAAAAAAAAAAGGGCAAACCAGAAACCTTGCTGACGTCGCCGCCGCCCTCGTCGTCGCCCCCCTCTCGACCCCGAACTTATCATTAAAAAAAAAACAGACCAAGGAGGAGGAGGACTCGCACCGCACGGGCACGTCCCAGCGCGACGCGTCGGTCCTTTCTGTGTTCTGGGTGAGTGAGAAGGTTTTAGGTGTAGATTTGGAGAACTGAGAGAGCCGGGAGGAGGCCTCGTTGCTTTTGCCTCTCGCCCTCTCTCTCTAAAAACGAAAAACCCGGAAGAAAAAAAACAAAAAACAAAACTGAACAAGCACAACTTCACCTCGATGGTCGGCGCCGGGGTCCTCGCGCTCCCCTTCGCCATGGCCTGTCTGGGCTGGCCGTTCGGCGTAACCTGCATGCTGCTGAGCTGGTCGATCTCGCTTGGGACGTTCGTGCTGCTCGTAAGGCTCCACGAGCAGCTCATCCCCCCGAGGTGAGACAGGAAACAGAAGTTGTTTCTTCTTTGGCCTTTTTTTTGCCAAATCCTCGCGCTCACGCTCCCGCTCACGCTTCCCCCTTTTACTTAAAACGAAAACAAAAAAAGCAACCTCATCCGGATGGACCGGTACCAGGATCTGACAAAGTTCGCCTTTGGGGAGAGGTGGTGCGTTTTTTTAAGCCATCTTTTCTCTTTCGAGTTTTTCGACAAGACGGCGAAACCGAATCCGAAACTCAAACCTTTCTCTTCTCTCTCCGCCTTTCCCTTCCCAACCTTTTCCACACCAACAGGGGCTTCTGGCTCCTCACCCCCTTCCAGGTCATCCTCTTCGTCGGCATCCCGATCGCCTACACCATCACTGCCGCCATTTCCTTCCAGAAGATTGTCGCGCTCGTCGCCCCCGGCTCGAGCTGGGGCGGCGAGGGCGGAGGGGGAGGAGACGGCGGGCTGGGCCGCTGGATCTTTATCTTCATGCTGATCAACCTCTGTGTGGTCCAGATCCGCTCGTTCCACTCGCTGTCGGCCGTGTCGATGATCGGCACCTTGGCGTCGGTCTTCTACGCGCTCGTCGCGTTCATCGGGTCGCTGGTCCGCGGCACGGGCGACAAAAACGCGGCGGTGTCGTACCAGTTCGGCGCCGCGAAATCGGTCGATTCGACCGAGGCGCTGGTCTTCAACGCCGCGAACGCGATCGCGACCATCGCTTTCGCGTACGGAGGTGAGGAAGGGAACGGTTGGGGGACGAAGAAAGAGGAAACGAAGAGAGAAGGGAAAGGGGACCCTTTTTTGACACTCACTTTTGAAACTTTAAAAAAAATCGAAAACAGGACACAACATCGCCCAGGAGATCCAGGCCACGCTCCCCTTCCCGCCCTCGACTACCCAGCCCATGATGAACTCGGTCCACCTCACCTTCGCGTTCACGGCCTTCTTCTACTTCAGCGTCGCGTTCACGGGCTACCACACGTTTGGCAACGCCGTCGAGCCAAACATCCTCGTGTCGCTGTCGCGGCCGGTCGGCGTGATGGTCGCCGCCAACGCGATGGTGGTCTTCCACGTGCTGGCCGGGTTTCACGTCTACCTGTTCCCGCTGCTGGACTACATCGACGGGCTCGCTATCAAGAGGGGGCTGCTGCCCTCGGCGGTGCTGTACCGCGCCATTGTCAGGTCGAGCCTGGTGCTTGTCATTTCGTTTTTGGCTGCCGCGATCCCGTTCTTCGAGGTCGTGCTGGGCCTTCTCGGAGCGCTGTCGATCACGCCGACGACGTTCATCATGCCGTGCCTGCTGTGGCTCAAGCTCAAGAAGCCGCGAGCGGGCAGCTGGGAGTTTTGCTTCTGCTGGCTGACGGTGCCCTTGATGACGGCGGTGATGCTGATCGGAGCGGCCGGGGCGGTCAGGGAGTTAATCGTCAAGGTGGTCAAGGATAAGGCAGGGGGCAGTCCGTTTGAGTGGTAATTCTTTTTTTCTCTCTGTAATGCGCGGAAGTGAAGAAGAAGAAGAAGATTATGAAGAAGAAGAAGAAGAAGAAGAAAAAGAGGGAACGTTTAGATGGGGAGAGCGAGTCGGAGTCGAGGTTGAAAAGGGAAAAAAAAAGCTCACTTTCAAAAATTTCTAGTAGAAGAGAGAGTCCGATGGCCGCTGCTCTTTCGCGGTCGGCACTACTGGCCGCCCGGCCTCTCCTCGACAGAGGCTCCACGGCTACGGCACCGCGAGCGAGGCTCGCGATCCCCCGATGCCTCAAAGCGGCAATCAAGAGCAGCAGGAGAAGCGTCGAACTGCCGAGGCGATGGCGGCAGCGATTGGCGGCGGTCGCACGGCGGTCGACCTCGACGACACCCCCCTCCTCGCCTCCTCCTCCTCCTGCTCCTGCTCCTGCTCCAGCGCCGCCGTCGCCCCTTGCTCCTCCTCCTCCTTTTCCTCCTCCTCAGCAGCAGCAGCAGCAGCAGCAGCAGCAGCAGCAGCAGCAGCAACAACGACAACACCCGCTCGACGCCGAGGCCTCCGAGCTCCGCCGCGCCCTCTCCAACCGCGCCCCCGCCTCGCCCGACCGGACGCTGCTCGACAGGGCCCGGGACCTCGCCGTCTCGCTCGCGGCCGCGACGAGAGGAGGAGGCCGCGGCGGCGTAGCGACGACGAGTCCCGAGGCCGCGGCGTTCCTCGACGCGCTCGGCGGCGCCGTCGCCCGAGCGCTCGAGCAGCATCATAGCGTTGGATCTTCGACTTCTTCTCCGCCGCCGCTCTCGCCTTCGTTCGGGTCTTCGCCTTCGTCCTCGCCTCCGTCGTCCGTCTCGTCGCTGGAGGCCAGCGCGAGGCTGCTGAAGGCGTACGCGCAGGCGGGGCACCGGACGCTCGCGGCCTCGGAGCTCGCGCGGGCCGTCGTCCGGCAGGCCTGCCGCGCCCTGGCCGCTGCGAGCTCTGTTCCCTCTGCTCCTCTCTCCCCTCCTCCTCCCCCCTCTGCGCTTCCGCCGCCGCCGGTCCTCGTCTTCGCCGCGGCCGCCTCGATAGCGAGGAGCGTGGCCTGTCTGGGGATCTACCCTGGGGCCAGGCTGATGGAGGCGCTCTCCTCGTCGGCGGTGGCATTCTCGGCAAGGAGGAGCAGCAGCGGGATTGTGGGCCCGAGTTTGAGCGGCGACGCGACGACAGACAGCGACGGCGACGGAAGAGATAGGCGGAGGAGGCGTGGTAGCGGGAGGGCAGGCGAGGAGGAGTCCGGCAGCAGCGGCAGCGCGCCGTGCCTGCCTTCCAGGCTGCCCGCGTCGGCGATCGTCGACTGGCTCTGTGCCGCGGCGGTGGCGAGGCACGCCCTGCCGCGGGCCGTGGGAGCGCTGGCGGCGACGGCCCGGTTCAACCCGATCCAGGCCGCCGCGGCGGCGGCGGCCCTCGCGAGCCTCGGGGGCGGTGGCGCCTCTCGTCCTCCTCCTCCTCCCGGCAGCAGGGCTCCTCCTCCTCCCTTCCCGGCGCTCGTGTCCACGCTCAGGTCCCGCGTGGCCGGCTCTCCGAGGGGAGGGGTGCCCCCTCGGGCGGCGGTTGCGGCCGCTTGGGCCCTGGCGAGCTGGGGGCAGCTCGACCCCCCCTTGGCCGCGGCGCTCGCAGAGCACTCAGAGGCCGGGATTGCCGCCGCTGCTGCTGCTACTGCTGCTGGAGCTCCTTCGGATTCCAGTCCCGCTCTCTCTTCTCCCGCGAACAATCCTTCTCTGCTCAGCGAGGGGGACCTGGTGAGCCTGTGGAGGGCGCTGCGGTCCGCCGGGTGGAGAGCCGCGGAGGCAGCAGAAACGGGAGCAGGAGGGTCGGGAGCGGGAGAGGAGGAGGCCGCCCCCACTGTCGGCGTCGTGCCGAGGGAGGCCTCCGCCGCCGCCTCCGCCAGGGCGGCGAGGGCCGCCTCCGCGGCGAGGGCCGCCGCCGTCGCCGCCGCGGCAGAGGCGGCCGCCCGTGGCCCTCCCAGGGAGATCTCGAAGCTCTCGGAGCGGCTGCTGTCTCAGCTCCGGCTGCGGGGGAGGGGGGGGGTCAGGGTCGCCGTTGTCGCGCCGAGCGCCGACGACTGCATGCTCTGGCGCGTCGAGGCCGAGGCCGAGGTCGAACGTGACTTCGAAGGTGAGTTTGAGGAGAGGCGCGTCGCCCTCGTGGCCCTCTCGCCGCCGGAAAACGCCTCGAGCAACTCCCCCGTGGTTGCTCTGGGGCTGGCGTCGGTGGAGCTCAGCGCCGCGGAGGAGCGCCGCCGCCGCCGAGGTCGCGACGGCGCCACAGAAGAGCTCTCCTTCCGGGGGCTCGTCTCCGCCGGCGACGGCGACGACGAGCTGGAGGCGCTCGCCGCCGCTGTCGGGGAGGCCCTCCTGAGAGGGCCGCGCGCCGGCGGCGGAGGACCGCCGGCGGCGCTTGGCAGCCCTCCTCCTCTTTCTCAGTTGTAATTTGGGGCTATCATTTATTTTATTACAGGTTTTCTTTTTTTCCGCTTCTTCTCCTTTTTCTCCTTCTTCTTCTGCCTCTTCTCCTTCTTCTTCTCCTTTTTCTCGTTCATCTTCTCCTTGTTCTCCTTCTTCTTCTGCTTCTTCTTCTTCTGCTGCTCCTGCTGCTGCTGCTGCTGCCTTTTCTCTCTCTTCTTCTCGCCTCTTTTCTTTCACCCCCCGAGCTCCAGAAACACGTGGAAGTCCACCCCGTCCCTCTCCACCCGCAGCTCCACCGCCCGGGCCGCCTCCGCCCCCGCGCCCGCCCCTCCCTCGAGCTGCACGCCCAGGCCGGACCCTCCGTGCACGGGGCCCAGCACCGTGCCGCGGAGGACCTGGCCCGTCGCGGCGAGCCGCACGGCGACGCCGGCGCCTCTCGTCGCCGCGCCGGCCGCGACGAGCGCGCGCACGGTAATGTGCTGCTGCTGCTGCTGCTGCTGCCCCTGCTGTCCCTGTTGTCCCTGCTGCTGAACATAATGCTGCTGCTGCATCTGCTGCTGCTGCTGCTGCATCTGCTGCTGCTGCTGCATGTGCTGCTGCTGCTGCTGCATCTGCTGCTGCTGCTGCTGCTGCTGCTGCTGCAGCATCTGCTGCGTGAGCTGCCTCCTCGCGGCGGCCCTCTCTGCTGCCCTCTCGGCCTTGCGCGCCTGCTTCTCCCGCTCGGCCTCGAGCAGCCTGCTCCTGTAGAGCGCGAGACAGCGCGCGCGCTCGGGCCCCGACCACGCGATCTCCCCGGCCCCGGCCATCGCCCCCAGATCGACGCCGCGCTCCTGCTCCCCCGTGCCGTAGAACAGGTGGTCGCCGCCGTCGCCCGGGGCCCCGGCCTGGACTCTGGCGGGCCACCACTGCCCGTCGTCGGGCCAGAGGACCTCGACGCTCGCCCCCGCGGCGATGGCGGCCTTGGCGTCGGCCGCGGAGAGCGCGACCCTCGGCGCCGTCGCGAGCTCTCGCTCGGCGGCGCGCCGCCGCTCGACGGAGGCGCGGGCCGCCGCCGCGGCCCGCAGGATCAGCGCGGCCCTCGCCGCGTGCTCCGGGTCCGGTCTGGGGAGCTGGAACCCCTCGGGGAGCTGGACGCCGCGCGGAGGGGCGTAGTCCGGGATGCCGGCGGCGGCGGCGGCCGCCGCGGCGATGGCCGCGGCCTCGGCGGCGCGGCGGCGCGCCGCATAGAGCTCGCGGTAGGCGGCCTCGCGGTCGAACGAGGCGCTCGAAGCGTCTAAAGCCGGGTCTATCTCGACGGCGCGGCGGTAGAGAGGGGGAACGTCGATCTCCGCCGTCTGCTGGTGAGGAGGAGCGGAGGCGGTCTGCCCGGTCTTGGGTTGCTTCTCGGCGCCGGCGTCCGATCTGCCGCCGCCGCCGAGCATGTCGTCGGCGTCGATCCTCATCTCCTTCCACAGGGTCGCTGCGGCCTTTGCGAATTTCCGCGACGCGCTGGGTGTGGAAACTGCAGCGGGCGCTCCGGCCAGGCAGGTACAGACGTGCAAGCTGAGGAAGAAGAGAAAGGAGGAGGGGGAAGAGGGAAGAGGTGAGCGAAATTCGGGGCGTCGGCGATGGATTGCACATCTCGAAATAGTGATTCTTTTTTCCTTGTTTGTTCTCTCTCCGATAACAATGTCTGTCTCTCTCTCTCTCTCTCTCTTACCCTGTAAGCATGCACGCCGTGTGGAAGGCCATGGCAGTGACCATGGCCCAAAGAGAAAGAAGAAGAATAGAAATACGAGAGAAGAAGAAAGAGAAAGGGCAAGGAAAAGAGGAAACCTTTTCGTTGAAAATGAGGGGAAAACCAGCCGGCCGGCGAAAACCTTTTTGCCTCTCTCTTTTGCTACGCTCCTCGCCCTCTCCACCACCTCCACCTTCCGATAATTGTTCTGACTTTTCTTTCATTCCACACAAATTAACACAGCGCGCAAAACGGCGAAAACATAGAAAAAAACAAAAACGGCAGTATCATTCTTCAAGTTTCGAAAACAGGTGGAGAAAAAAAAAAGAGGAGGAGAGGGAGGTAGACGAGGAAAGGCGACGCGTCCCCTCTCTCGCCCTTTCTTCTCTTCCCTTTCCTCCGACGCAAAACCAACCCCCCCCTTCTTCCTATCAAGCAATGGCGTCGATGAGGCTCGCCCGCATCTCCGTCGCCACGTCGCTGGGGGCGGCGCCCCTGAGCTTCAGCACGCTCTCGATCACCGAGAGCTCTGTCGCGGTCGTGTCGACGCCGCAGAAGGCCGCCCAGTCGTTGGCGACCAGCCCCGCCCCCACGACGTCGGAGCCCCGGTTGACCGACCCAGCGACCAGCGGGACCTGCAGCAAACTGGACAGCTCGTCGAGCTCCTCGACGGTGGCCTGCGGGGCCACGACGCCGCCCTGGTTGGTGAAGACCGCGAAGGACCCCACCAGCGTGTTGCCGGCTACCGCCTGCCGGAAGACCTCGACGCCGAGCACGTCCGCGGCGACCTCCTCGGTCTCCCTGTCGACGTCAGGGTGGATCAGCGCGGCGTAGTCGTTGGTCGCGATGACGTTGCCGAGCGCGGAGAGCCGCTCGTCGAGCCTCTGGACCACCACCTCATCGGGCAGCGAGTTGCGCACGTGCTGCAGTTCCTGGTCCGTCGCGGTGTTGGGCATCAACAGGCCGTGGCGGTTCCCCACGCAGACGCGGCCGACGAGGCGGGTGCCGGCGACGGAGGTCTTGACGACGGGGATGTGGTCGGCGAGCTCGGCCTCGAAGACGCTGTGGGCGTTGGGTGGAGGAGGAGGAGGAGGAGGAGGAGGAGGAGGGAAATAAGGCGAGGTGAGAAGAAGGGGAAGAAGGAAGGAAGAGCCGCCGCCGCCTCTTCCCAACGTCCATGCCTCGGTCATCGTTGCAATCGGTCTCTAGAGCTCAAGCTTTCTTACCTGTAAAAGTTCTCCGATCCTCCCAGAGCGACAAGGCAGTAGGCAGAGGTCAGCTTGCTGAACACGCCGATGTCGTTGCTGTTCTCGAACTGGCAGCGTGTCGCCTGGAATTCGGTTCGAGTTGAGATGTTTTGAATGGTGTTGATTGAACTGAGTTTCGAAAGAAAGCCGCCGACGAAAAGAGCGGATGAGAGCGGCGTTTCCTCCCCTCTGTGTACTATCATTCGTTCTCGCAACGTACCATGGTGATTCTAGAGAGAAACAGGCGCGTGCTAGTTTCGGTTTCGACGGAGGCAGACGGACAAAAGCGTAAGAAGTCGGCTTGGCTAGATTGAACGCCCTGCTGTTCGTCAAGCGGCCTGCAGCGTTGAAAGTTTTTTCCTTTTTTCCGCTTTCTGAGTTTCGATGTCACTTTTTCGCCGACGGCTTTCTTTTTTTTTCTTGTTCGCGTGTGTTGTGTGCTCGAAGCAAACGCAGAGCGCGCGAAAACGAAAGCGCTTTCTCTCTTTCTCTCCGGAGGCTTCTCTTTGCTGAGCTGCAGCGGTAACCGAGAATAAATGCCGCCGCGCAACCCGCTGAGGGTAAGGATACTGTGCTTGATCAGCGATGGGTTTTTTCCTTTTTTGCAAAGACTTCTCTTGCCGCCTGCTACCGTTCTGGCGTCCCCTTTCTACACTTTGGAGCCGATTTCGCTGCATGCTTAACGTCTATATCTTTGCTGTCGACGAAATGGAAGAGCAATCTGACGGACAAAGGCAGCTGAAAACGACCGATGAAAAACACGTTTCTCCTTTCGTCGATCTCTCGCCTCGTTTTGCTTCGCCCCTCTCCCTCGACCTCGAGGCCTTCTCTCTCACCCTCTCCCTTCCCCCAACCGAAACAACAACAACGACAACAACAACAACCAACAACAGGGCGTCTCCCTCCCCAGGGACGCCTCCCAGGTCCGCTTCCGCCTCGTAGACGCCAAGGACCAGGTCGTGGGCCGCCTCGCCGCGCAGCTCGCGCGCATCCTCCAGGGAAAGGACAAGCCGACCTTTACCCCCAACGCCGCCGACGGCGGTGCCGGCGGCGGCGACGTCGTCGTCGTCAAGAACGCGGCGCTCGCGGCCTTCACGGGCCGCAAGTGGGACGATAAGCTCTACCGGTGGCATTCGGGGTACCCTGGAGGCCTGAAAGAGCGCGCCGCGGGCGCCGAGGCCGCGCGGGACCCGACGGCGCCGCTGCGGCGCGCCGTCTATGGCATGCTTCCGAAAAATGCCCTCAGGGCCTCGCGTGCGCGCAGGCTGCGCGTGTTCGCCGGAGAGGCGCACCCGCCGTTCGAGGGCGACGCGCGACTGGTGCCCTGGGCGCCGCCGCCGAGGACGCTGCGGGTCAAGGAGGCGGCCCCCGAGCTGCCCGAGGGGTTCGCGCCGCTCAACGCCGACGCGTTCGCGCGGAGGTTCAGGGCGCACAAGGGTTTCGCCCCGCCCGGGTCCGGGGCCGGGGACGGGAGCATCCCTGCGGCTGCCGCGGCCTCGAGCGCGGGGAAGTGAGTTTCTGAGGGAAGAGGAGGGAGGAGAGAGAGGGAAGAGGGGAAACCCCTATAAATTAAAAAAAGCTTGAAAAAGAACTTGACGCCGTTTCGTTTTTACACCTCATCTTTGCCTTCCGATTCTCGCCCGTCGTCTTCTCCTTCTCCTTCTCCGCTTTCACGTTTTGCGCCACCTCCTCCACCACCTCCGCCCATCAGCTCCTCCCGCCTCTTGAGCCACGTCACCCGCTTCTCCCTCCGCTCCTCCATCGCTCTCCGCAGGGCAAGGAACTTCTCATCCCCCGAGACGAGCCTCTCGAATTCCTCCCTCACCTCCTGCCTCACCCGCGTGGCGCGCGCGGCCGAGCGCATGACGAGCCAGCGGCGGGGTAGCTCCCGGACCGTCGTGGCAAGGAGGCTCGCCGCGACGTGGTTCCCCGACGCCACGAAGGCGCCGCCGACCACCAGTAGCCTCAAAGCGTCGAGAGACGCGTCGAGCAGGGCGGCGTCGGCGCGCGCCCTGGAGATCTGCTGCATGACCGCGAGGCCGCCGCGCTCGAGGGCCGCGGCCGTCGCCGCAGCGGCAGCAGCAGCAGCACGAGCAGAGGTCGAGGTGGGCTCGGCGGCGGCGGCGGCAGCTTCCCCGGTGCCGCTGCTGCTCTTGCTGCCGCGCGTCCTCCTCTCGACCTCCGCCGCGGCCCTGGCCGCCTCGGCCTCGGCGGCCACAACGCCCGCGACCCCGATCCCCGCCAGCCCCGCGGCCGTCGCCGCCAGCACCAGCACCTCGCCCGCGGTCCCCAGGGGCGCGTCGGGAGGCGCGCGGGACCACGACAGCAGCGCCACGAGCGCGTCCTCCCCGACGAGGCCGCCGGCCTCGACGACGCGGTCGGCGACCCACGCGCCCGCAAACCGCAGCGCGAAGAAGCGCGCGAGCAGCTCGGTGCCGGCCCGCGCGGACGCGACGAGCGCTGCCTCGGCGAGCGGACTGCCCGGGATCTCGCGGGCGAGCGTCGAGCGCACGGCGCGGCTGCTGTAGGCGTGCGCCGCGGCGCGGAGGCGGCGACGGAGCTGGGGGGGGTTACTTTCGCCGCCGAAGCCGCCCACGGAAGGAGAAGGTCCCGCGGCGAGGGCGCCGGCGTCGAAGACCGCGACGCCCGAGGCGGACAGGGAGCGGAGCAGCGCGAGGCGGCCGGCCTCGACGGTGGCCGCGTCGGGACCTTTTGCCTTCTTGGGCTCCTCCCCTCGGCTCTCCTCCTCCTCCTCGGTTTCTTTGGCGGCGACGCTTCCTCCTTCCTCCTCCTCCTCCTCGCCGCCGCCGCTCGTCGTCGCCGTCGTCGCCGTCGTCGAGGAGGAGCCTCGCTCCTCCCCCTGGGGCTCATCCTTTTCGACGGGAGGGGAAGAAGACATCGGGAGGCTTCCCCCCAGCCGCTTCGGGGGGGCCTCGGGCTGGGAGTTGGGTCCCAGCATCAGCGCGTCGAGGGCGACGAGCGGCACGGCCGCGGCGAGGCCGATAGCGATATCAGAGGCTGTCGGCGGCGTGAGCAGCGCCGAAAGCGGCGAGCTCATGTTCGCGAGATAGCTCCCGGCGACGGCCAGGGTGCCCGTGAGCCCCGGGCTGAGGAGGAGTCTGAGCACGGCCTTTTGCGCGGCGGGGCGGCGGGCGACGAATTCTTTGAGATCATCGAGCGAATTTTTGTTGTTATTTTGCGCTCGCACCCGGAGCGCACAATGACGCTGGAGGCGTCGCGAGGCTGCCAACTGCGAGCCCTTAGCCGCATGCGATCGCATCGAGGGAGTTGAAGGTCCAGCAGGGCGCGGAGGCGCCTGCAGATGTGAGGTGGGAGGCGCCAGCATTCGTCGAATGCTCAGCCTCCGAGAGAGGGAAAAAAGTGAGGCCATCGCAGTCGTCGGCCGCCTCGACAGGCGGCCGACCCTTTCCTTTTTCACCCTCCCTCTCTCTCTCTCAACAAACGGAGAATCATAGAAAAGAGGCAAACATCAACTGCTTCTCTTCCCTCTTCCTTCTTCAGACGCACCGCCTCTTGAGCCTCTGCGCCGCAGCGGCGACCTCGTCGAGCGCCAACGAGGCCGAAGAGCGCCCCTTTTTTCCTCCCAGTCCTCCCAGTCCTCCTCCTCCTCCTCCTCCTCCTCCTCCCACTCCTCCTCCTCCTCCTCCTCCTCCTCCTCCTCCTCCGACGGCCTCCGCGGCGGCCTCGGCCTCCCTCAGCGACGCCAGCGCCTGCGCGACCTTGTCGCCGATGCCGCCCGCGGCGAGCGCCGCGGCCCTCGAGGAGACCCTCGAGGCCGCCCCCTCGAGCGCCGCGGCCAGCGCCGCCGCGCCGAGGGCCGCCGCGGGCGCGGAGCGGGCCGGGGAGGCAGGGGAGGGGGCGTCGGCGGCGGCGGCGGCGGCGGCGGAGGGGTCCGCGGCAGGAGCCTCGCGCTTCATGATGGCCCCGACCACCCCCAGGAAGGGCCACGGCCCCGCCGCCGAGGGCCCCCCCCCGCCGCCGCCGCCGCCGCCGCGGCCCCGGCCCCCGCCCGGGGCCGCCCCGGCCGGGGGCAGCATCCCGCCGGGCACGCAGGAGCGCACGTCGCCCCCCCCGGCCCGGGCGTGGGCGACGAGCGACGCCGCGGTGGTGTGCAGGGCGACGAAGCAGGGACGGGGGGGGGCGGCGGCGGAGGGCGGGGACGAGGGGGCGGGGCTGGGCGGCGCCGCCGCCGCCGCCGCCGCCGCCGCGAGCAGCGCCCGGTACAGCGCTTCGACGCCGTTGCCGCCGCGCTCCCCTCCCCCTCCCTGGCGCCCCTGCCCTTGCCCCGCCGCCACCAGCGGGGCCAGGGCGGAGGCCGCCGCCGCGACGCCAGGGTCCGCGCGGGCCCCCTCGGCCATCGAGGCCGGGAGCAGCAGCAGGAGATCTCCTCCTCCTCCTCCTCCTCCTCCTCCTCCTCGTCCTCGTCCTCCTCCCCCCCCTCCTCCTCCTCCCCCTCGGGAAGAAGACCTGCTGCTCCCGAGCGGCGGCGGGAGGCCCGTCGCCGCCAGCGCCCGCAGCGCCGCAGAGCGGCAGCCCGACGCCGGCGAGAGGAGCGCGATGACGGGGCCCAGCGAGGCGACGCGAGCGGCGACGGCCTCGACGCGCGAGCGCGGGAGGCCCAGGAGGCCGGCGCGCCTGCAGAGGTACTGGAGCTCTTTCTCTTCTTCCGCCGTCCTCCTCTCGCCGTCGGCGACGGCGGCGCGGAAGTCGTCGGCGTCGACCTCGTCCGCCGGGACTCCCGCGGCGAAGCCCCCCTCGTCGAACGACGGGGAGCATCCCGCACAGAGAGCCGCGACCAGCAGCAGCGCGCCCTCAAGGTCCTCTCCTTGCGGGGGGAGCTCCTCCGCGTCCCCCGCGGCGGCGAGGAGATAGGCAGAGGCCCGCCGAAGCAGCCCGTCGGCCGCGGAGCGCAGGTCCCTCTCGGCCTCCCTGACGCCGCTGGTGTTCGGGCCCGCGCCCGCGCCCGGGAGGAGCTTCCTCGCCGCCACCGCCACTGCGACCTTGACGACCGCCACGGCGGCGGCAGCGGCCTCCGCGCGCCCCTGCGCGGCCGCGAGCACCTCGTCGGCCTCCTCGAGGAGCCCGCAGGCGACCCTGAAAGGGGCTGCCGCCAGCGCGGAGCGAGGGGCAGCGGGAGAGCAAGAGACAGCGGGAGAGTGAGAGCGAGAGCGAGAGCGAGAGCGAGAGCGAGAGGGAGAGAGGAACGCCGAGAGGATCCTCGCAGAGAGCAGAGCGAGGTGCTCCGACAGCGCCTCGGCGTCGGCCCTGCTGCAGCAGGAGCCGGCGGGGGAGGAGTCGCCGCCCGAGGCGGCGACCGCGGCGGCCCCGGCGGCCGCGGCCGCGAGCGCCGAGGCGTGCGCCGCGATCACCGCAGCGATGGCGTCGCTCACAGGGGAGGAGGAGCAGAAAGGGGAGGAGCAAGCGGCGGGGGACGCGCTCGCGCTCCTCCCCAGCAGCCTGCGGAACGCCCCGGCCCAGGCCTCGCCGACGAGCTCCCTCGCGGACGGGGCGGGGCACTCGAGCGCGGCCTCGAACAGGGCCCTCTCGGCGGCGTGCCAGAGGAAGGGGCCTGGAGCCGAGGGCGAGGCCGGCGGGGGCTGGGGCGACGGGGGCGCCGCGGCGGCCGCGAGCGCCTCGGCGGCGGCGGCGGCGGCGCCGTCCCTCCACGCCGCGTCTCGCAGGGCCCTCTCCCCGCGGGAGACGCGCCTGGCGAGCTCCGGGAGGATCTAAGAGACCAGCTTGGCGGCGGAGGAGCCGCTGGACGAGGAGCCGATGGACGAGGAGGAGGAGGAGGAGCAGGCCTGCAGGAGGAGGACGAGCGCGCTGGCGCAGGCGTCGTCGGCGCCTTCGGTTTCGGCAGAGCCGGCTCCTTTCAGCAGGGCGGCAAGCGCCGAGGCGGCGGCTCCCGCCGCCCCCGCGCCGCTCTCTTCTTCTTCTTCCGCTCGGCTGGCCCAGCAGGCAGCGACCGCCGCGGCAGCCTTCGACATGACCCCCTTGGCCGCGGCGAGAGGAGCGGAGGAAGGAGCAGCCGGAGAAGAAGAAGACAGGGCACGCAGCGAGAGCTGGGCTTCCGCCCCGGCGAGCGCCACCAGCGCCCCGGCAAAGCGCCGCCCCGCTTTTTCGCCCCGCTCGCCGCATCCAGAGACCACACATCCCTTCGGGTGCGCCGCGGCGAGCTTCAGCACGTGCTGCGCCCAGAAGCGCACGGGCGTCAGCTTGGAGGCCCGCTCGGCGTCGCCGCCGCGCGCGCGGGCGAGGTCGGCCGCCGCGGCGGCCGTCGGCCCCGCGAGCGCCGCGAGCGCGCTCGAGGCTGCGGAGCGGATCAGCTCGCGGTCGGCCTCTTCCCCCTCCCTCCCCTCGCCCTCTTCCTCCTTCGCCTCCTCGGACGCCTCGGCCACGGCGGAGAGCAGCCTGCTGGCCCCGAGGACGGCGACGTTGATGAGCGCGAAGCTGCGCATCGGGAGGGGGAACGAGGAGGGGGGAGGAGGAGAAGCGGCGGCAGCGGCGGCGGAAGGGGGGGGAGACCCTCCTCCCTCCCCGCTCGCTCCTCCTCCTCCTCCTCCTCCTCCTCCTCCTCCTCCACCTCGGACGGCGACCGCGGCGCGCACCCCGAGGCTAGTGAGGGTCTCGACGGTCTCGCCCAAGCGAGCGAGCGACGGCGACGGAGAAGAAATCATCTTCCTCCTCTGCGACAGCGCCGCCGCCGCGGCCGGCGCCAGCGAGTCCTTGAGCGCCGCGCGGAGCCTCGCCGACGCCGCGGTGAACCTCTCCTGCCCGATCGCTGCGAGCCAGGGCTCGCAGAAGAACGACGTGTCGATCGCGCGGGCCGTCGAGGCCGTCGCGTCGAGGACTGCTTCGAGGCACGTGGGGCAGGAGGCGCCGGACGAAAGGCGAGCGGCACTCTGGAGACCGCGCGCGTGCCAGGCATGGGAGAGCTCCGCCGCCCTCGACAGGGCCTCGATCGCGCCCTCGACGACGTCGACGACGATTCCCGCGATTTCTGGGGCAGCAGCGGAAGCGGAGGCAGGGGAGGCAGCAGAGGCAGGCAGCGAGGCCACGCAGGTCCGGACGGTGTCGGCGGCCGCAGAGACGAGGGCAAAGCCCGCGCGGGCGGCGGCGGCGGCGTCGGAGGGCGGGATCGCGATCGCGGCGCCCAGAAAGGCGCACGCAGCCTCGAGCGAGGCTTTCATCTGCTGTAGGAAGCTCGGCGAGGACGCCGAGGGAGAGCTCGAGAGGTCGCGGAGGAGGGCCTGGCGGGTTTTTTTGGAGGAGGAGGAGGAGGAGGAGGTTGAGACGACGAATGAAAACGGTTTCTCTCGAAAGAGGGCAATTGGCTTCATGCCTTTCTTTTCCTCCGCCTCGACCGCTCATTCCTCGCACTTCGTCAGCCTCGTTGGACGCGCAACAGTCTCTCGTACGGCTCGCTCGGGCAACAAAGAACAAAGAGCAAAACGCACCACCACCTCGCGGAGGAACTGGACGGGCTTTTCCTTGCGCTCATTTATCGACCAGGGGCCGAAGAACGCATCTGCAGCGGCGTCGCCGTTGCCGTCGCCGGGCTCCATTGCGGCCGAGCAGCCGAGGAGTCGAGGCGGTGGGAGAGGCTCTTGGGCGTGCCCTGGGAGCGCAGATGGAGAGCGCGGAGGAGAGGTGTAACGATTCTTCTTCTCTTTCCGCGGCGAGAAAGAAGAGAAGAATCGGCGACGAAGGGCAAAGCGCGTCGTTTTCTAAATTCTTCAAATGTTTTTCCCTTCCATTTCTCACCTCTTATCTCGACTCGACTACCAATCAAGCTGGCTATTTTCCTCCGCCTTCCGCCCCCTCCAGGCCTCTTCCGCGCTCGCCCTCACGCAGCCATGGCGTCGAGCGCGCCAAGCCCAGCCTCCGCGGTCGACTTTCTCACGCTGCTGACGAAGCTCAAGGTAGATTCAACTTGAATTGATGATCAAAGACGATCGAGCCTCTGAACTTGGTAAAGGGGGAAAAAACTCACTTTCAACCCCTCCTCGTCAACCTCGCCAACCGACGACCAGACCACCAAGCGCACGGGCTGGGTCCGCAGGGGCGTCCCGCAGCCCGAGTCCGTGGCCGACCACTCGTTCCGCGTCGCGCTGTTCGCCCTCGTCGCGTCGAGCTCGAGCTCGCAGGCTTCCTCTTCTCCTTCCTCTTCCCCGCCCTTTGACGCGGCGCGCGCCGTCAAGATCGCGCTCGTCCACGACCTCGCCGAGGCCATCGTGGGCGACATCGCCCCCGGGGACAACGTTCCCAAGGAGGAGAAGGCCAGGCGCGAGGCGGAGGCCATGGCCGAGATGCGGAGGATGCTCGAGGGCGGCGGCGGCAGCGGCGGCAGCGGCGGCAGCGGCAGCAGCAGCAGCCCAGTCACAATAGGAGCTGAGGTCGAGGCCCTGTTCGAGGAGTATGAGAAAGGAGAGACCCCGGAGGCGCAGCTGGTCAAGGACTGCGACAAGCTCGAGATGCTGCTGCAGGCAGTGGAGTACGAGAAGGAAGAGAGCCCGGAAACCCCCAACCTGGATCTGTCTGAGTTTTTTGAAGGTGTGCGTGGCAAGCTGAAGACGGAGATTGGGCGAAATTGGGCCCTGGAGATCGAGGGGAGGAGGCCGAAGAGGGGATGAGTGTAATTTTACGTTATGCTCTCTCTCTCTCGCGCGCGCGCGCGAGAGAGAGAGAGAGAGAGAAAGAGGAAAGGAAAGAAGACGACGTCGAGGTTTTTTTTCTTCGAAAACAGGGAACTCTCACTTTCACTTCCTCTCTTCAGTTACGATTCTTTTTTCCGCACGCTTTCTTTCGCTCTTTTCCGCCTCTTCTCGCACATTCTTCGTGGAGCCAGCTCGAGCCTCTCACATTCGCTCCTTCGAGAAAGCTCATTCACTTCCTCGCCAAACGGCGCGAAGCAAAACTCGCCCCGTTTGAACGCCAACGGGAGCGGGAACGTTGAAAAACTCCATCGACGACGGTTCGACGACGACGACGATGCAGGCTTATCCTTCTTCTTCCCGTCCACTCGACGTCTACGACGACACGCTGCTGCGAGGGACGGCGAGCAGCGAACCTCATGGCTCGCTCGAGCCCGGAGAGGAGACCGTGAGTAGATTAGATATTCAAGTGGGAACGAAGAGAGAGAAGGGAGAGAGAGAGAAAGGGTGCTCAAACGACGTCCAAGCAAACAGAGGAAAACTCAACCTCTTCCTCTTCCTCCTCTCTACACCCGAAACCCTTCACGCCAGGTGACGGTCTCCTTCGCGCACGACCCGACCTCGCAGTACCTCGTCACGACCTCGGTGACGACGGCAGACGGAGGAGGGACCCCCACCTCCTTCCGCGTCACCGCCGAGCGCGCCTCGGACTCGAGGGCCTGGGCCGCGTCGTTCGACGCGGGAGCGCTTGAGGCGCTGACGGCGGCGGCTGGGGCGCGGAGGTCGTTCGAGGAGATGACCAGGCTCGTGAGGGCGTCTCTGGCTCCTTCCAGAGGCGAAAGGAGGGAGAGGAGGAGCGGGGGCGGCAGCGGGGCGAGCTGTGACTTGCTGAGCTCCGAGGACGTCGGAGGGGCGGCGCCCGCCGAAGAGGAGAAGAAGCAGCCGCCGCCGTCGTCTTCCTCCTCATCTGCCTTCCCTTCTCTGTCTGTTCGACACAACAAGAGGTACCTCGTCGTCACGCTGTCCACAGAGTTCGACTCCGCGGTCTACCCGTTACCTCTCCTCGCCGAGCCCGACGCCGCCGCGGCCGCAAGGCTGCGCCCTCTCGTCGCAAAACTCCGGACCTCCGTCGCCGAATCGCAACTCGCATCCCGAGACCTGCCGCTCGAGCTCTCCCGCCTCCGAGGGGAAGTAGACGCGCTCAGGCAAGCTTTAGACGACTCCGAGGCCTCGGCGCAGGCGCAGGCCGCGAGGGCCGAGGAGGCCGAGCGGGAGCTGAGCCGCGAGCGCGCCGCGAGGCGGCGGGCGCTGCGGGCCGCCGCTGCGGACCTGGAAGAATCCAAGGCGCAGGCTCAGGCCGCGAGGGCGGAGGTCCACGCCACGAGGCTGCGGTCCAGGGCGCTCGCCGGGGAGGTGGACGAGCTCAGGAGGCGGATAACGGGGGGAGGGAGAGCGGCGGAGAGGGAGAACGTCTCCCCGGCTCGCGCCGCAGCGGCGACTCCTCTGGCACAGAAGCAGCAGCGGCAGCAGCAGCAAAAGCCGCACGAGCATTCGCCATCGACCCCTTCGTCTTCCTCGACCTCGACCGCCTCGACGCTGTCCCCGCTCGCGAGAGCGAGGGCCCTGGCCGCTGCCGGGGGCGCGAGCGAGGCCTCGAGGGCGCCGCCGCTTTACTCTCCGCTGAGCAGCAAAGCAGCAGCGGCGTCAACAGGAGCGGAGACGGCAGAGAAACTCGACGAGAGCGACTTCGACCACTTCCACGACCCCGGGGCCGAGGTAGAGGCGAGGCTCGATGCCCTGCGGGCCTTTATCGACGGAGCACGGGCTTCGAGACGATGAGACCGTTAAAGAGAGAACAAAGAGAAAGAAAAGATTGTGTAGTGTTGAAATTTCCGATAACATTTAAATTTTAAAAAATGGTTTCTTCTCCTCCTCTCTCTCCTCTGCTTCTCGCCACCACAACAAACGGAGAGGCGGCAGCGGCACTCTTCTCTACGCGACCACGAAGATGAAGAACAGCGCAAACGCAAGCAGCACCCCTAGGCACTTGAGCACCAGCCACCTGTCGCTGCTGATCGACGCCAGGTGCCGCATCAGCTGCGACCTCGCGCCCTCGACGTTTCCCAGAGCTTCATCGACGTGCTCGTCGATGCGGATGGCCATGTCGCCCTGCTCAGCGACGAGCGTGGCGAGCTGCTGGAAGACGCCTCCCAGCTCGGCGATGGTAGACTCGACCTGCTGCAGCGCGCCTGCTCGAGAGGCGAGGTACGAGTCCTGCGGCGGGAGCATTTGCATCTGCTGCTGCTGTTGGTAGCTCTGCTGCTGGTGGCTCTGCTGGAGCTGCTGGCCGTGGTGCAAAAGCGGTTGGCTGTTAATGTATCGTTTCGGTTTTTTGTCTCGTCAAAACGGGGGGGAGAGGGTGAGCAGGAAGAGGTTTTTTTTTCTCGTCGTCGAGAAAATTTTCTCTCCTCCTCGTTCTTCTCTTCTTCTGTTCTCTTCTCTTCCTTCTCCTCACCTCGCTCCGCCGCCGCCGCCGCCGCCGCCTCCGCCATACCGCGCCATGCCCCCTCGCTGGCGCAAAAAGGGCTGCGCGGTTCCCAGAGGCGGGGGCTGGGGAAACGAGGGAGCGGCGGCGGCGGAAGAGAAGGAAGAAGAGGGGTTTGAAGAATCTGAAACGCACTTTTCTGCTGCTGCTGCTGTCGTCGTCGTCCCTGCAAACGCCGCCGAGGCCGGCCCGCCGTTGCCCGCCGAGGCTCCCCCCATCGGTGGCCTCGGCGGCGGCCGGGGCGCGAAGAGGGGCTGATGCCTCGGGGCCAGGGAAGACCCCCCTCGCCCAAACGGGGGAAGGGGTGCCGCCGGGGCCGCCCCCGCCGCCCCCTCTGCCGCCGCCGCTGCCCCCGCCCCGGTCGCCGAGGAAGAGGTCGAAGCCCCCGCGGCCGAGGAAAACCGCGCCCTCCTGTCCGCGTGGGCCGCCAGGCTCTTCTGTCGCGCGTCCAGCACGTCCCGGAACTGCGAGGCCGCGTCGCGGAGGCGCAGGCGCAAACCGTCGACGACGGTCGCCGAGTGCTGCTGCTGCTGCGCGGCCGCCGACGAGGCCGCCGACGAGGCCGCCGCGGCCGCCCTGCTCCTCGCTCCCACGGCCGCCAGCTCGCTCAGCGCGCCGTTCAGGCCCGCGATGTCCCTCTTTATGCGCACCGAGAGGTCGGCGATCTCCGCGGCCGGGTCGTCGAACGAGCTCGTCCGGCGCGCGAGCGCAGCCAGCGCCTTGAGCCGCTCGCTCGTCGTGTGGATGCCGGCGCCGACGGCGGCTGCCCTGCGCGCGAAGTCTGACTGGGCCGTGGCCGTGGAGGAGGCAGCGGAGAAGGGGTTGGCGGAGGAGGAGGTGATTGAGGAAGGAGCGAAGGAGGGAGCGGTGCCGAAGGAAGCTAGGGGGGGGAGAGATAGGTGGAGGTTGAAAGAGAGGAAGGATGAGGAAAAAAAAGGCGATGCTGCTGTCTTCGAATTTTCCTCTTCCTTTTTTCCTGCTCGAAAATCGGCTCTTCCTCCAGAACGCACCTCCCGTGTCAGGCACACTCGCCGGGTTCTGTGAGTGGAGAGGATAGAGGGAAACAGGGGACACGGAGAGGAAGTGGAGTCGAGGGAAAAAGGTGAGACAAAAGTGGAAAGGCCATCGATTGAAAAAAAGATGACCATTCTCGCCTTTCTCTCTCGCTCCTCTCTCTCTCTCTCTCTCTCCTGTTCGCTCTCTCTCTCTCTCTCTTTGTCGCCCTCGAAAGAGACGACAGGGATACAGAGGCGAAGTACCAAGAAAATATCCCCCCTCTTACCTGGGCGGCCTTGGCCGCGGCAGCCAGGCGCAGGAACTCGGCAGTGCGGTCGGTCGCAGCGGCGCTCGACGACGACGACGACGAGACCGCAAACGTCGAGGCTCCTCCGCCAAAGTGTGCCATGGTGTCTCTGCTGCTGCTGCTGCTGCTGCTGCTGCTGTTGAGAGCGCAGAGAGATAGACAGAGCGAGACAGGAAGCGGTGAGCAAGCGAGCGCCTTCCTCTCCCCTCTGCTCGAGAGAGAAAGCGCAGAGCGAAAAAAAGAGTGAAGTGAAGAAAAGAAATCGATCCACTGTTGTTTCCGCTTCGTTTCGATGCTCTCTTCGAAAGACGTCGCCGGGGCCGCCGACGACCCTCCCCTCTCGGCCGCTGAGCTCTCTCAGGCGTTTTCGAGAGCGCAGGAGCAGCGGGAGAGGGAGGAAGAGCAGCAACAGGAGGGAGACAGAGGCGGGGAGAAGGAGAAGGGCGAGACGGCGAGCGAGAGTGGGGTACTCGGCCTCGGCCTCGACCGGCGAGAAAAGAGAGGAGGAGGGCGGTGGAAGCGAGTCTTCCTCCGCTGCTTCTGCGGTGAAGAAGAGAAGCAGCTGGACAGAGGGGTCCCGTGAGCAGTCTCGATTGATGCCCGTTTGTAACACTGCGAGGGCCCCCCCCCAGCCGAGAGAGAGAAAGAGGAGGCGTTCTCGGAAAAGGAGAATTATTTCTCAGGAGAGGCGAGAGAGCAGAAAATTTCGCTCACTTTTCCCCCGGCTTGTTTTTCGTTTCTCGTTCTTTTTGTTTTTTCTTCTCTTCTTCCGGGCTTCTTCCATTCATTCGCTCCTCCCTTGCTCTTATTTTCCCTTGCTTACTCGCTCGCCTCTCTCGCGCTTTCTTCCCGCTACGTCCAAAGCCATGGCCGGAGACGGAGCAGGAGGAAGCGGCGACGCTTCCTCAGCTTCAGCGGCGGCAGCAGCGATGAAGAAGAAGGCCGCGGACGACTCTGCGGCAATGCCGCCGCCGCCGCCCCGCTTCCCTGCCTCTTCTTCCGAGCAGCAGCAGCCAGTGAAGCGCTACCGCCGCGCAGAGCTCGACGACGAGGAGGCCGAAGAGGCCAGGAGGGCTGCGGCACTGCTGGACGCGGGAGAAGAGTGAGTGCAAGAGAGGAGACTAGAGAGAGAGGGGAGAGAAGAGCAAGAGAAAGGGACTCGAGCGAGAGCAATCGAATAAGAAGAAAACTCGATCTCAACCTCAACCTCTTCCACACAAAAAAAAAATCAAACAGCTACGAGGAGTACGTGCCGGTCAAGAAGCGCCGCGAGCTCGAAAACGCCCGCAGGCTGGAGCGACTGGGCAGAGCGAGGGTGCTGATGGAAGGGGGAGGAGCAGCAGGACAGGAGGCAGAAGGAGACGACGAGCAGCAGCAGCTTGCCCCGTTGCCCGAGGCAGCGACAACGACGACAACGACAGCAGCAGCAGTCCCCGCGCCCGAGCAACCCCAGCAGCACGGCAGCAAGAAGAAGGACTCCCTCCTCGTCGCGGCGGCCAAGGCCCGCGCTACGGCCCCGCAGGAGTCCGCGTCGGAGCGGCTCCTCCGCGAGGAGCAGGAGATGCTCAAAGCGATCACCGCCAAGGCCGCGCTCAAGTCCGCCCGCGAGCTCGCCAAGGGGATCGAGTTCTCCCGCGCGGTGCCCACGGGCTGGACCCCCCCGGCGATTTGCCGGTGTCTGACGGAGGAGGACGCGCAGGCGATCCGCGACAAGCACCGCATCGTCGTCGAGGGGGAGCACCTGCCCGCGCCCGTCGTCGACTTCGAGCAGACGCGCGCGCCGGGCCCCGTCCTGCGCGTCCTGGCCTCCAAGGGCATCTCGCGCCCGACGCCCATCCAGATGCAGGGCCTCCCCGTCATCCTCTCGGGCCGGGACCTGATCGGGATTGCGTTCACCGGCTCGGGCAAGACCCTGGCGTTCTCGCTCCCCGCCATCATGCTGGCGCTGCAGGAGGAGGCGAGGCTGCCGCTCAGGGGCGGCGAGGGGCCGCTGGCGCTGATCCTGGCCCCCTCGCGGGAGCTGGCCAGGCAGACGAGCCAGATCATCGACGAGTATCTGGAGGCGCTGGCCGAGGGAGACAAAGGGGACGAGGGAGCAGGAGGAGCAGGAGGAGCAGCAGGAGCAGAAGGAGGGGGGGGAGGGGGGGCAGGGGGAGGAGACGGCGGCGGTGCGGGCGACGGAGGACGAGAGCGCGAGCGGCAGCGGCAGAGGCAGGCGTACCCCGCTCTCCGCTCGCTGCTCTGCGTCGGCGGCGTCGACTCCCGCGCCCAGTCCGACCTCGTCCGCGATAGGGGGGTCCACATCGCCACCGCCACGCCGGGGCGCCTCAAGGACCTCCTGGGCCGCAAGAGGCTGACCCTCGACGCCTGCCGCTTCCTCTGCCTCGACGAGGCGGACCGCATGGTCGACCTCGGCTTCGAGGACGACCTTCGCGAGATCCTCGGCTACTTCAAGGCGCAGCGCCAGACGCTCATGTTCTCCGCGACGATGCCGGCCAAGATCCGCGCGTTCGCGAACTCGGCGCTGGTGGACCCGGCGACGGTCAACGTCGGCAGGTCGGGCGCGGCCAACCTCGACGTCATCCAGGAGGTCGAGTACGTCAAGCAGGAGGCGAAGCTCGTCTACCTGCTCGAGTGCCTGCAGAAGACCGCGCCGCCCGTGATGGTCTTCGCCGAGAACCAGCGCGACGTCGACGACGTGCACGAGTACCTCCTGCTCAAGGGCGTCGAGGCCGCGGCGGTCCACGGCGGCAAGGACCAGGACGAGCGGTCGGCGGCGATCGACGACTTCAAGGCCGGCCGGGCCGACGTGCTCGTGGCGACGGACGTCGCCTCCAAGGGCCTCGACTTCCCCGACATCCAGCACGTCATTAACTTCGACATGCCGCGCGAGATCGAGAACTACGTGCACCGCATCGGCCGCACGGGCCGCTGCGGCAAGACGGGCGTCGCGACGACCTTTGTCAACAAGAGCCAGAGCGAGTCCGTCCTGCTGGACCTGAAGCATCTGCTGCGCGAGGCCAAGCAGCGCGTGCCCCCCGTGCTCGCTGCGCTCGAGGACCCGATGGACGAGCTGCAGGCCCTGGCGGACGCGAGCGGCACGAAGGGGTGCGCGTACTGCGGGGGGCTGGGACACAGGATCGCAGACTGCCCGAAGCTCGACACGCAGAACAAGGAGGCCGCGAGGAGGCAGAAGGACTACCTCGGGTCTGGAGGGTTTGGGGGCGAGATGTGATGGACGGTGGGCGAGTTTTGTGCGTGTTTTTCCTTGTTTGTCGTGCGTGTAAATAAACAGCTCGATTTCGAATGTACGCCTAAACCCCGAGAGGGAGCAAGCGGAATCGGGAGAGAGAGAAGGGAAGGAAGGAGAGGTCGGGGTCGAGAGAGAGTTTTTTTTCCTTCCGTTTTCTTTTTCGCTGTCTTCCACTCTTCCCTCTCTCGCTCTCTCTCTCTCTCTCTCATTCGATTCAGAGGGGAAAGCGACTCTCTTCATTCCACGCTTCACCAGAGGGCATCTCTCCATCGAGCACGATGTCTTACGCGTACGTACTTCCTCGCTCGCTGGTGCCTGCGGAGTCGGCGAACGGACGAACGACAAGAGAAAGAAAGAAAAAACAGAGCGGCGACGACGCAGCATCGATGATGATGCCTTCCCTCTTTTTTTCGCTTGCACTGATGCTGCTGCTCCTCTGTTCTCTCTGAGAGACATGGACGAAGGGGCGAGAGAGTATATTAACAAGCTCCGGAAGCGACAGCGTGCCTGGGAGAAAGCAATAGCGAGAGAAAGAGAAAGGGTTTCTTCTCTTCTCGTTTGTCTCTCTCGCAGCATCGCCGCGGGTCCATCCCTCGTCTCTCCGTCGCCTTCTCTCTCTCTCAACCCCGACCCAACGAACGAAAACAAGGGGTCCGCCTCCCTCTCTCTCCTTTCGCATTCCCTCCCTCTCCTTCTAAAATGATCACGCGAGCTTCGAAAACCCAAAAAAACGGAAAAATAAAAACGAAAACAGCTATCTCTTCAAGTACATCATCATTGGCGACACCGGCGTCGGCAAGTCCTGCCTGCTGCTGCAGTTCACCGACAAGCGCTTCCAGCCCGTGCATGACCTGACGATCGGCGTCGAGTTCGGGGCGCGGACCATCCAGATCGATGGGAAGGCCGTCAAGCTGCAGATCTGGGACACGGCGGGGCAGGAATCGTTCCGGTCGATCATGCGGTCGTACTACCGCGGCGCCGCAGGTTGGTGTCTTTTTTCCCCTCGTTTTTTTCTGTTTTCGAGCTTTGAATTTCATGAGAAGAGAGCCCATAGATTCTCGTACATGTTTATTCTCGACGACGACGACGACGGTGACGCTTTGCCCTCAAAGGTGATGATCGGAACTTCTCACAGTAATAAAACGGGACAAAAAAACGGGGGGGAAAAACTAAACTCAGGCGCGCTCCTCGTCTACGACATAACGCGCCGCGAGACCTTCGACCACCTCGCGTCCTGGCTCGACGACGCGCGCGCGCACGCCAACCCGGCCATGACCATCATGCTGATCGGTAACAAGTCGGACCTGACGCACCGCAGGGCGGTCTCGACGGAGGAGGGGGCCGCGTTCGCCAAGGAGCACGGGCTGGTCTTCCTGGAGGCGAGCGCCAAGACGGCGCACAACGTCGAGGACGCGTTCATCGGCACCGCCCGCGCGATCTACTCCAAGATCGCCTCGGGGGAGTTTGATGTGTCAAACGAGAGTTACGGAATCAAGGTGGGGTATGGGGCTGGAGGAGCAGCTGGGGGAGAAGCTGGGGGAGGAACGATTCGGCCGGGCGAAGGCGGAGGAGGCGGCGGAGCAAGGGCGAGCAGCTGCTGTTAGAAGAGAGACTTTCTCGAGTCTTTTTTTTTTTTGCAAGTCGCACCGCTTTTTCTTTTTAAAGAGTACCCAACGACTACGTTGGAGGGAAACTAGAGAGAGAGTCTGTTGTGTCAATGAGAGATTGAGCCTCTTCTCTCTCAAGAGGGAAGGTAAACTAATTTTGTTTGGAAAGATGGTTTTTTTATGTTCACACACCTCCCCCATTTTCTCTTTTTTCTCTCTCTCTCTCTCTCTCTCTCTCTCTCTCTCTCTCTCTCTCTCTCTCTCTCTCTCTCTCTCTTTCTCTCTCTCCATTTAAGTCTGTTTGCCGTAATATAAAACAAAAAGGGAAACAAGTGGGGAATGCTGGAAGTAAAGGGGAAAAAATAATATCGGTTTTTGGAGAAAGCAAAAGAGGAAAGAAGAAAGAAAGGAAGAAAAAGAAACAATTTTTGTGTCGCTTTCTCTCTCGACTCTCTTCTCTCACGCTCCTCTCCAGTCTTTTATTTTCTTGTTTTCTCCCGCGCCACGCTGCAAGATCGCCACCCACGCGCGCGTGCGGTGAAATGTGGGGAGGGACGGGTATGGGCATTCGGTTTTTCTCTTTTAGGGGTAACGGGGAGGAAAAAAGACTGAAGAGGGAGACTTCAAAAGGTCGAACGACGGACGATGGCAAAAAGTTTTTAACTTTTTCTCTCAAACGACGACCGGCTTGTTGGGCGTCGCGGGGCCCGGGGTCGCCGGCGCGCCGCCCGCGGCCTTGTCCGCGACCTTGGCCGCGGCCACCGTGGGGCTCTCCGGGGCCGCCTTCTGGTTGAGCCCCTCGGACCCGTCGGCGGCGCGCAGCGACCCCATCTCCCTCGGCGCCGTCGTGCCGACGACCATCGACGACGCGTAGTCGGCCTTTTCCCCATCGTTCCCGGCCTCGTCCTCGGCGGCGAGCTGGCTCTTGATCCAGTCGTAGGTCAACCTGAGCCCGTCGGCGAGCTTGATGGTGGGCTCCCACCCGAGCTGCTCCAGGATCAGGGCGTTGTCCGAGTTGCGGCCCCGCACGCCCTCGGGGCCCGGGATGTGCTTGATCGGCAGCGCGGCCTTCTCGCCCTCGCCAAACGCCTTGATCGTCTCCATCATCTCGTTCATGGAGACCATCTCCGAGGAACCCAGGTTCAGCGGCTGCTTGAAGTCGGACGCGGTGATGCGGAGGATCCCTTCAACGCAGTCGTCGATGAACGTGAACGACCTGGTCTGCTTGCCGTCGCCCCACATCTCGATGTGCGTCGTCGACGTCAGGGCCTTGCGGCAGAAGGCGGCGGGCGCCTTCTCGCGCCCGCCCTTCCAGGTGCCGTGCGGGCCGTAGATGTTGTGGAAGCGGGCGATGCGGCACTCGATGCCAAAGTCCTTGTCATAGTGCATCGCGAGCTCCTCGGACGCGAGCTTCTCGAGGCCTGGAGTATTTTTCGAGGTTTTTGAGGCGCTTTGGAGGGAGGGCAAGTGAGAAAGGGAACGGTTTTTTTTCGCTCTTCTTCTTCGTCCTCCTCCCTCCTCTTCCCCTCTCCAAATCAGGGAGCAGAGAGCGGAAAAGAGCGAGAGAGCAGCGTTCAAAACAGTCTACTCACCGTACGCGTCCTGCGGCTGCGCCGGCCACGCGTCCCCCTCCTTGAGCCCGCCGCCCTCGACCTCGACATCGAGCTGCTTGTACTCGGGGTAGATGCACGCGCTGGACGCGTAGAAGAAACGCTTCACCCCGGCGATGCGGGCCACCTCCAGCATGTTGAAGCTGATCATGGTGTTGTTGTACATGATGACGGAGTGGTTGGACTGGATGAAGCTGTTGCATGGTGGGGCGGTTGGGAAGTTTGGGAGGCGGGGGAGAGGATGAGGGGAAGGTGAGCGTCGAGGTCGAAGGAGAAAGGTCGACGAAGGAGAAAGGTCGAAGAGGAGGAAGAAAGGAGGAAAGTGTGCAACATCAACGTACCCCATGCCGCCCATGTCCGCGGCGAGGTTGAAGATCTGGTCGCATCCCGCCACGACCTTCTTGCAGTTGTCGTAGACGCGGAGGTCGACGAGGTGGAACTCGTCGCAGAACTTCTCCTCCTGTTTTGTTTCGGTGATGGGACATTTCGATACGGGGGAAGAGGACAGGGAGGAAGAAATCAGCGGCCAGCGAGAAGCGAGAGAGAAGGCGAAACGAAACGAGAGGCCGGCAGAGCGGCGGGCGGGATTTCACGACCTCCGATCTTTTCCTTGCTCCCCCCCCGATGAAGCCCTTGCAGCACTTGTTTCGATCTTCCTCGATCGTCAGAGCGCTCATCGACCACGAGCGACACGGGAGCCGCAGAGGAAGCGAGGCTCAGGGGAGCGCAGAAGGAGGAACGCGGGCGGGGCGCGCTTGCCGCTCGCTGTCCTTTGCTCTTCGTTCTCTCGGTATCGTTTTTCGGCCGAAATAAGAGAGCTAGCGCTTCAATGCCTCTCCCCTCGACCCTCGACCTATGGCTCGTTCCCGAGGCTCGCTTCGTTTTACTTTGCGACGAGGCCATCTAGCGGAACGAATCGCCGTGCCGAGTCGCGGCGGAGCGTGAAAAGGTGATCTGCAACGCAACGAAAAGCGCGCGCGAGCTCGAAACCAAATTTCGCTCTCGGCCACCGACGACCGGCCACAGCGGCAAGTTTCCGAGCGAGAAGCGAGAGGCAAAAAACCATTCCCCTAGCTCCTTTCTCTCTCTCTCTCGCAGCTCTGCTCTCTCGTTCTCTCTCTCCTCCCTTTCACTGAACAAAACTCACCGCGAAGTACGAGTTGCGCTTCCAGTCGCAGGCGACGATGTAGTGCCCCTCGGCCTTGAGGCGCTTGGCGAGGTGCGAGGCGATGAAGCCACCGGCACCCGTCACGCAGATGCGGAGGCTCTCGCCCTTGAAGTAGGGGAGGAAGGGGTACTTTGCCAGTTTGGAGGTGGCGATGGAGTCGGCCATGGTTGCTTGTTGTTTTGTGGGACAGAGGGGGCAAAGAGGGAGAGGACGGAAGGTGGACGGAAGGGGGAGGAAAGTTCTTCTGTCGGAGTTGTTGAAAAAAAGTGAACTGCAGAAGGCCAGGAAAAAGTTTTTCCGTTTTTTTCTTTTTCGCTCGGAGCGCCCGTCGCTCTTGTGGCCCACACAGCTTCTCGAGCCGTGTGCTTCTGCCTCGGCAAAAAAAAATGACAAACGAGTTCCCGTCTCTCTTTCTTCCTCTCACTCGCGAGCGCTGTCACCGCGCCAACTCACAGCGACTAGACTGTTGGAATCCCAACTGTTCTTGGAATTTTCGATGTTACAAGCAATGAACAAGAAAGAGGAAACCGCAGCCCTCTCTCAATTTTTGCAGCTGCCGCCGCCCTTCTTCACCGCCGCTGCTGCTCGCCCCCTTCGCTCCCACTCCCGGCCTCGCTCCCGGGAGCCTCCGTCCTCGCCGCCGCCGCGCCTGCTGCCGCCACTGCCGCTGCTGTCGCCTCTGGAGCTGCGGCTGCCAGGGCTTCCGCCGCGGCGTTCCTGCGAAGAGTTTCGGCGGGGATGATAAGGGAGAGAGAGAGTAAGAAACCCAAAACTCGAAAAAAAAGGTTAAAAAAAAGCAGGGTTCTTAAGAAACCAAAAATCTTACCCTCCGCGCCCGCTCGCGTCTGGCGTGTCGAGGTAGCCCCCCCCCCACAGAGCCTGGTCGAGCTCTCGGTCCTCGGATCCACCGGGACTGTAGCAGTAGCTCTCCCCGGGCCTCGCCCCCGAGGGCAAGGGGCTCGCCAGCGAGTGTGGCGACATCGCGGCGGGGGGGAACAGCCGCATCGACCGCGCGAGCGTGTACCGGTGGTGCTGACGATACCGGTGCTGGGAGGCGGCCGCGGGCAGGGGTCGGGAGGAAGGGATCCCCCCGGGGCGAGGGGCGACGCTGCCCTCCGGGTTCGCCAAAGGGGAAGGATTCAGCAGCGACGGCGGCCCCGCCGACGACGAGGGCGGCGTCGGCCGCGGGGGCATCGAGAGCGTCGCCGGGGGCGGCTGTTCGTGGTTGGGTGCGAAGCGCGCTCTCCTCTGCTGCTGTTGCGGAGAAGAGGAGGAGCCGGGTGCTCCCTTGTCATCCTCGGAGGAAGAGGAGGCAGAAGCGTCGGCGGCGGCAACGACTTGGTCCAAGTTTTCGACCTCTACTCCTCCGTTTCTCTCTTCCTCTTCTTCCCCTTCCGCAAGCGCGCCTCTCCTCCCTCCTCTCTGCGCGGGGGGCAGCAGCGGCTCCGAGAGCAGCATCCCCCCTTTCTCGACGTCGGCGGCGGCGGCAGCGTCCCCGGCGGAAGAGGGCCTTCTGTGGCTGCCGTGGTGTCTGTGGTGGTGGTGGTGGTCTCGGGTCCCGTGCCCGGCAGCGCTGCCAGCCCGCTGCCGCTGCCTCGAAGAGGACGAAGCCTCCGCGGCTCGATGAGCGCCCACCGGCGGCAGGCACCCGCGGATCAGCTCGTTGTACAGCGACGACCCGGCCAGCAGCACCGCGAACCCCAGGACCTGCAGCGCGTGGAAGCGCTCCCAGCCCAGCGCGAGGCTGACGCCCCAGACGAGCAGCGTCCGCGCGGCGTCGGCGGCCGCGCGAGCGCCGCCGCTGAGCCGCTTCGTGACGGAGACGCCGAAGAAGTTGAAGGCCGCGATGGAGAGGACGGTGGCCGCCGTCGAGAGCCTGAGGCGCGGCGAGGCGGAGAGCTGGGCCAGCGCCTCGGCGGCCGCGCGAGAGACGACGCGCGCGGCGCGCGACGGGTGCGCGAGGGCCTCCGAAGGGCTCAGGCCCGCCGACAGCAGGGTCAGCACCGGCAGCGCGACGGCGCACAGGCACACGCCCCAGGCCCCCTCCAAACCGACCGCCAGGAGGGCGGGCACGCGGTGCCTCGAGAGCATCTTCTCCTCCGTGATGAACTGCAGCGCGGTCGCGGCCTGCGCCCCCACGATCAGGAGGTCTCCCAGGAGCGGGTTCGTCGACGACGACGAGGAGGAGGAGGGCGAGAAGAAGGCGAGCGCAGAAAAGGCGCTGATCCTGCCTGAGGTCTCGGCCTACGCCGCGTAGATAACCGAAGAAGCCCCGACGAGGGCGGCCCCGGCCGTGATGAGCACGATCCCCAGCCAGTGGTGGAGGTGCAGCCTCCTTTTCAGCAAGGTCACCGTAAAGATGCCGGCGAAGACGACCAACGTCCCTCGCAGCATCTGATAGGTGCTCGCTGCGGTGTAGAACAGCCCCACGTTGATCAGCGTCGTGCCCGCGGCGTCGAGGAAGGCCGGGGCGGCGAAGGCCGCGATCGTCGCCCGCGTGGCCTTCCTGCGCGGCGGAGGCCGGCCCGCGGCGGCCGCGGCTCTCTTGGCTTTGGCGCTAAGGAGGGCGTGTAAGGCCAGGCAGAGAGCTTCGCCGGAGAACATAAAGGCAGACTGGAGCGCCGGGTGGTAGAAGAAGACGGGCTGGTCGGTCTTGGGGTCCCTGCCGACGACGGTGGTGTCCTGAAGGAGGGAAGAAAAGAGAGGAAGGAGGAGGGTCGAGTGAAGCGTGAGTCTTTTTTCGACGACGACGACGACGTCGATCGCATGGTCCAATCACCCATCGCGTTATCCGCGCCTGCGAAGCTTTTTGGCGGCACGCAAACGGCTCGCTAGGGAGTAGAAGACGCGCATGGCGGGGCCCGCGTCGTCAGAGAGAGGAAAAAAGGGCTCAGGTGCTTCTGGCGGCGGGGCGAAATGTCGAATGGAGCCTTTGTCAGATCATCGCACCTGGAGCTTTGTCGCGATGGTGTTGAGAGTCCCCGTGACCAGCATCGCCGCCGCTAGAATCGAGATCCCGCGGCGGCCGCGGAGGAGGCCCATGGCGGCGAGCGGCGAGCGGCGAGCGGGAAGCGGCGAAAGGCGAACGGCGACAGCGACGTCTTCCTTTTCCCTTTTCAAAGTCAAAGCAAAAAGTGTTCTCGAGTCTCGGGAGACTTCGCTTTGTTTTTTATTTTTTCTTCTCTCATTGCACCCTGGGGGAGGTGGGGGGGACGAAAACTGACTCTGTTCTCTCTCTCATGCTCCCTCGCTCTCTCTAAATTCTGTTCTAGGGTAGGGTGCCGCGCGCGGGAGCGGCTTTCGCGGGAAACAAAAAAAGGAAAGAAATTCGGACGGAGAAAAAAGGAAAGAGAAGGAGAAGTAAAACAAAACCGAAAAAAACACAGAAGTCCTCACGCCCGGCCTCCTCCGCCTCCGCTGCTGCTCCCGCCGGCCTCTTCGCGCTCGAGCCTCGCGAGGTCGTAGACTGTTATTTTTTTTGTGAGAGTCGAAGAGGGTCGAAAAGAAATAGACGGAAAAAGATGAGAGAAGAGTGAGCATTTTTCTGGTTTCTCTCTTCTTTCAACCTTGGACAACTCGAGACCTCTCTCTCGAAGAAGAAAGAAAGAAAAAACTCACCGTGCCGCATGTGCCCGCTCGACGCCAGCCACTCCTTGAAGTGCGCCTGGATGCTCGCCTGCAGCTCGGCCGTCGCCCGCTCGCCCAGCGCGGCCCGGCGCACCGCCGAGCGCAGGTCTGCGATCGCCGACACCTTGCGCTCGCGGGCGACGGCGTACCGCCGCGGCAGCGCAAAGGGGCTCGCGGCGGCGAGGCGCGCCGAGGCCGCGGCGGCGGCGGCGGCGGCGGCCGTGGGCGACGAGGGAGTGGAGGGGGCCGGGGAGGTCGTCGCCGTCGCCGTCGCCGTCGGCAGCGCGGAGGCGGAGGCAGTAGGGTTGGCGTTTTCATCGCCGCCGCCAAAGCCGCCTCCCGAGGGCTGGCGGCTCGGTCCATGCGCCGCTGCGTGTGCCGCCGCCGCAGGCGCGAGCCCCAGCAGGGCGCCGGCGTCGGCGGCGAGCCTCGACCCGTCGGGGAGCGCCGCGCCGCCGCACAGCGGTCCCGGGCCGCCCACGAACGGTATCACCAGCGGCGCGAACTTGTCGGGCTCCAGCAGCGAGGCCGGGGCCGCGCCCGCGGCGCTGCTCGCAGCGGCGGCGGCGGCGGACGAAAACGGCGACGCAAACGCGGCCGCGGCGGTCGAGGGCGACGAAGGCGACGGCGGCGGCGACGGCAGCGGCGGCGCGAGCACGGGCTCCCTCCCGACGCCGCAGGGCGCGTCCCACCTGTTGGGCTCCGTGGTGACCCCGGCGAGGGCCATATGCGCGCGGAGGCGGGCGTACCTGCGTTTTGTTTTGTTTTGTGTTTTTTTGGTTGGAAGGAAAAAAAAGGCAAGTGGGAAAAGGGTTGGGCAAGTTTTTTAAATTAGAGGGGTTGAAAGAAAAGCACCGGAAGCAAAAAATAATGGGACACAAAGGGGAAAACACGTTCTCTTACCCTGCACAGTGCGGCCCGAACTTGAGCCCCCTTGAAGACCCAAGCACCAGCGGCCTCCCGTTGGTCCCCAGCGACAGCACGCAGTCGTGGCACGAGTCGACGGAGACTCGAGCCGCGGCGGCGACGACGTGAACGCGCTCGCACCGCTCGAGCCGCAGCGCGCGGCCGACAGCGCCGAGCACGATCGTGCAGTCGGAGCACGCGACGACGGCGGCGCGGTCGAGCGGCGCGAGCGCGTAGATGGTCGCGTCGTGGCAGTCGGCGACGCGGAGCGTGCCGCTGGGGAAGCTGGCCTCGCCGCGGGCCACGGTGGAGCGGCAGACGCCGACGACGTCCACGGAGCCGGGCACGACCGAGGGCGCAAAGGGCGGTCGGGGCGGCGCGGCGAGTTTCTTTCGACCCCCTCTCGGGGCCGGCGCGGCGGCGGCGGCGACGGCTCCGTCGACGTCGAGGGCCTCTGCCTCGTCTTCGTCGCACTTTTCCCAGTCGTATTCGAAATCGTCGTCATCAGAGGAAGAGGAGTAGCTTGCTGCGGCGGCAGCTGCCGCCGACGCCACAGCTGGAGGCAGCGGCGCCGCGACAACGGGCGATGGGGCTGCCGGCGTCGCCGCCTTCGCCTCCTCCCCCTCCCTGTCCCCGGAGAAGCCGCTCACCAGGACCCCAGCGGGAGGCGCCGCGGCCGCCGCCTCGAGGGCGGCCGCCGCGGCGGCGGCCCCGGCGTTCGTCGGGGTGTGCTGCGGGCTGCTGCTGCCGCCGCCGCCCCGGGCGCCGTCGAGGGAGGCGGGACGGAGCGGGGACGGCGAGGCGAAGGAGGAGGCGCGGCGCGGGCTGGCGCGGCCCGAGGAGGGGACGGGCCACGCCAGCGCCTCAGAGGGGCTCAGGTCGTCCCCGATTGCCGAGCGGAGCCACGCCGCGAGCGGGCCCGTGGGCGCTGAGGAGGAGGGCGGGGAGGCGGCGGAGGGCGAGGGGCGGGGGCCGCAGGCAAAGCCGGGCGCGACCGACGAGAGCGTGGGCGCGGGCCTGTCCTGCCGCCTTCGCCTGCGCGCGAGCCGCTCCCGCTGCCGCTCCTGCTGCGGCTTCCCGTCTCCGTCGTGGTCCTGGGCGTTGGAGGAGGAGGGGAGGTCCTCGTCCATCGGGGTCTCGCCTCCGGAGTTTGCCGCTGCCGCCGCCGCAGCCGCTGCCAAAGCAGCGGCGGCAGCGGCTGTGGAAGCAGCTCCGCCCCTCGGCTCCTCCCTTGCCGCGAACCGGCGCCTCCTCCTCCTCCTGTACCACTTTCCGGCCGCGGCCGGGCGCAAGAGCAGCCCGAGCCGGTCGAACTCGGCGGCGGTGAGCGTCGCCGGCGGCGGCGGGGCCGGGGCGCTGTGGGTCGGGACCGGCGGCGCAGAAGAGGGCGGCGGCGGCGGCGGCGACGAGGACGCTGCTGCTGCTGCCGTCGCCCTGTTGCCGCCGTCGCCGTCGCCGTCCATGGCAGCTTCAGAGGAAGCAGCAGAATCAGCAGCGGCGGCGGTGGCCCCTGGGGCGTCGGCGACCAAAGCCAGCAGCACCGGGGCGGAGCGCCGCACGTGCTCGAGGTAGCCGGCCCTCGCGGCCCTCGCGGCGGCGACGTGGTCGGCGAGCTCTCGCCTCGCCATAGGCGAAGTGCGGGCGTGGGAGACGTGGACGGTGGAGTGGGAGCCGTGGTGGTGATGATGATGGTGGTGGTGGTGGTGCTGCTGCGAGTGCTGCTGCTGCTCGCTCGCAAACGCCGCCGCCGCAGTGACCCGCCGCGGAGAGAGCGGCTCTCCCGGCGCGGCCTCCAGCGCCCCCGCCGGCGCCCTCTCCCCCGGTCCCGGAGGCCACACGTCCATCATCTCGGGCCTCCTCGCGGCCCGCAGGTGCAGCTGGACCCACAGGAAGAGCGCGAGCGCGTGGGCGTCGACCGCCGAGATCCCCGCCGCGCCGGGGCCCGAGCGGGCAACGGCCGTCGTCGTCACGTTCGAGCTGCTCGCCGCCGCCGCCGCTGCTGCTGCCGCTGCTGCTGCTGTTGTTGGCGTCGACTCCGTTACCGTCGTCGTCACTGTCGCTGATGCGCCCTCGAGGAGGTCGGCGTCGCCCTCGTCGGCGACGGAGTCGAGCACGTCGGCGATGATCTTTGAAGAGGAAAAGTTTTTTTGAAAGAGGTGGAGAGGTTGAGAAAGAAGGAAAAAACGTCGACTAGGAAGCATTTCACCTCTCTCTCTCTTTCTTCTCTTCTCTGTCTCCTTTCTTCTCCCTCTCCTACTCCGATTTTCTCACCTGCACGTGATCAAGAGACGTGCCGAGCACATCAGCGACCGCGGCCAGGGGCACCATTCCTGTTTGTTTGTAAAAAAAATAGAGAACGAAAGAGAGAAATTGAGCTTGGCAAGCCGGGCGATCGAATCGATGCCCTCTCTCAATCTCTCAATCCAGAAAACAAACTTCGAAACTCACGCCTGCCTCCCGGTCTGTCTGCCTCGCTCGCCAGGCCGAGCAGCGCAGCCAGCAAGCCCGGCAGCGCGTTTGGCGAGTCGAGGCGCGGTAGCCACGTCGCCACCGGGAGCGCGCCAAACTCGAAGACTTCCCGTCGAATCGAGACGGGAGCGGGGAGGAGGTCGCCGCCGCATGAGTCGGCCGCCGCGATATTGATGTCGACGTCGTTGTTGGCTTCGGCCGTGACGCCGCTGGGATCGACCTGCATGGTGGTGCTGTGTCCGATGCGGCCTCACCCGCCCACGGAATAGAGCGGAAGGGGGGTCTGGCACAAGAAAGGAGAGGCGAGCGGGGGCGATTCGCTCTCTTTTCCCCCCGGTCTAGCCACCGGAGCCTTGTTCTTCTCTCTCCTTCCTCTCTTCTCCGACACGCCCTCTTTGCCAGACGAGGGCTCCTCGTCCGAGACAAGGAGAAGGCGCCTCTGGAGGCTCTGTCTGCCTTTCTGACCCTCTCCCTCGAAACAAGCAAACGAGAGAGAAGAGAGAGAGGGAGAGAGAGAGAGAAGAAGAAGAGTTGAAAAAGTAAAAGAGAGAATCGTCGCCTCCAAAAAAAAAAAAAAAAACTCGGCCTCGACGACCTCCCTCTCTTTTAAGGGGGAAAAAGAAAACTTTTATTCTGTGTGGTGATTTTTTTCGAATGACACACCTCTCTCGCGCGCCGCCAACGAAAACAGACGCGCTTCCGAAAGGGAGAGAGCGCTATCGAAGAAGGTAACAAAACCTAAAAGTCTCTCTCTCCATCCCCCTATCTCTCTGCCCCCAAAACTAAACAAAAAAAACTCTCTTTCTTTTTTCTCCCTCCCTTTCTAAAAACAAAAAAACAAACTCTCCCTCCCCACTTCCTCCTCTTTCCCTCTACTTCTTCGCGTTCGCCTCGCCCATAGCGTTGAGGAAGAAGGAAACAAAACCTAAAAAGTCTCTCTCTCCATCCCCCTATCTCTCTCTCTCTGCCCCCATAACTAAACAAAAAAAACTCTCTTTCTTTTTTCTCCCTCCCTTTCTAAAAACAAAAAAACAAACTCTCCCTCCCCCCTTCCTCCTCTTTCCCTCTACTTCTTCGCATTCGCCTCGCCCATCGCGTTGAGCGCCGAGCCGGCATTGAACCAAGTGATCTGGTTGTCGTTGAAGGTGTGGTTGACGGCGAAGTCGTACTTGGAGCCGTCGGGCCGCTCCCCGACCAGCTTCAGCGGCACGCCGGGCGCAAACGTCGTCAGGCCGACGACCGAGATCTTGTCGAAGGGCCCGACCTTGTCGTAGTCCGCCGGGTCGGCAAACGTCAGCGGCAGCAGGCCCTGCTTCTTCAGGTTGGTCTCGTGGATGCGGGCAAACGACTTGACGATCACCGCGCGCGCCCCGAGGTGGCGGGGCTCGAGCGCGGCGTGCTCGCGCGACGAGCCCTCGCCGTAGTTCTCGTCTCCCACCACGACCCACTCGACGCCCGCCGCCTTGTAGGCGCGAGCGACGTCCGGAACGCCGCCGTACTCTCCGGTGAGCTGGTTCTTGACGGAGTTGACCTTTTCGTTCTCGATGTTGAGGCCTCCGATCAGAAAGTTGTTGGAGATGTTGTCGAGGTGGCCGCGGTACTTCAGCCACGGCCCGGCCATCGAGATGTGGTCGGTGGTGCACTTGCCCTTGACCTTGATGAGGACGCGGGCGCCTTTGTTGTTTTTTGTTTTCGGGGGAGGGAGGGGACGAGAGGGAGAGAGAGGCTCGAAGGTTGTTGGTGAGCGGGGAAGGGGCAAAAAAGGCAAAGAAGGGAGAGAAAGAAAGGAGCAAAAAAAGAGAGAGAAAAGAAAAACTTCATCCGTACCCTCGAGGTCCTTGCCGTCCCACTTCTTGAACGGCTCCAGCAGCTGCAGCCTGTTCGAGCTCGGGTCCATGGCCACCGAGGCCGTGTCAGGCTTGTCAGCCGGGGCCTGGTAGGTGTCCATCCCGGGGTCGAACCCCTTCGACGGCAGCTCGTCGCCGACGGGGGGAGTCAGCGAAATCTCCTTGCCGTCGGCGCCGACGAGCGTGTCGACCTCCGGGTTGAACGAGAGGTCGCCGGCAATGGCGTAGGCGGTGACGAGCTCGGGGCTCGTGACAAAGGCGTGCGTGGCAGGGTTTCCGTCGTTGCGGGCGGCGAAGTTGCGGTTGTAGGAGGTGACGATGGAGTTGGGGACGCCTGAAGAAGTTTTTTTTTTGAAAGGAGAGGAGTGAGTTTTTTCTTCTTCTGTTCTTTCTCGACCTCAACCTCGACCCCGGAAAGAAGAAATACCCCCCCCCCCAGCTCAACTCACCCTTGGCGACCTCCGTGCGCTTCCACTGCCCGATGCAAGGACCGCAGGCATTAGCCAGCACGGTTCCGCCGAGCTTCTCAAAGACCTCGACCAAACCATCGCGCTCGATCGTCGCGCGGATCTGCTCCGAGCCCGGGATGATCGTGAAGGGAACCTTAGCCTTGATCCCGGCGGCCAGGGCCTGCCTGGCGACCGACGCGGCGCGCTGCATGTCCTCGTAGCTCGAGTTGGTGCACGAACCGATCAGACCCGCGCCCAACTCGGAAGGCCAGCCGTTCTTCTTCAGAGCCGAGGCGAACTCGGACAGAGGGTGTGCCAGGTCGGGCGTGAAGGGCCCGTTGATCTGCGGCTCGAGCGTCGACAGGTTGATCTCGATGATCTGGTCGTACTCCGCCCCCTCGTCGGCGCGCAGGTTGGCCGCGAACGCGTCCGCGAGGTCCGCGGCCGCGGTGCGTCCGGTGGCCACCAGGTAGTCGCGCATGCGCTTGTTGTACGGGAACATCGACGTTGTCGCGCCGATCTCGGCGCCCATGTTGCAGATCGTGCCCATCCCCGTGGCCGAGATCGCGTCGACGCCGTCGCCGAAGTACTCGACGATCGAGCCCGTGCCCCCCTTCACGGTGAGGATGCCCGCGACCTTGCAGATGACGTCCTTCGGGGAGGTCCACTTGGAGAGCGTCCCCGTGAGCTTGACGCCGATGACCTTCGGGGCCTTGAGCTCCCAGGGGAGGCCGGCTATGACGTCGATGGCGTCCGCGCCTCCCACGCCGACGGCGCACATGCCGAGGCCGCCTTGGAAGGGGGGGAGAGGAGGGGGGAGGAAGGGGGGTTGGAAGAGAGAATGAAGGAGGGGGAGGAGGAGGAGGAGGAAAACGTGAGCGTCTGGGTCAAAAATAAAACCTCAAAAGGGAAGAAAAACTCCTCCAAAAAGTTCCGATCCGATGCTCTCCTTCCTCACCAGCGTTCGGCGTGTGCGAGTCGGTGCCGATCATCATCCCTCCCGGGAACGCGTAGTTCTCCAGCACGATCTGGTGGATGATGCCGGACCCGGGCCTCCAGAAGCCGATCCCGTACTTGGACCCCGCCGTCGCGAGGAAGTCGTAGACCTCGCGGTTGGTCTCGACGGCCAGCTTGAGGTCGGCGACGCCGCCGAAGCCCCCGCCGCGGTCGTCCTGAGGGGCGGTGGTGCCCTCGATCAGGTGGTCACAGTGGATCGTCGAGGGGACCGCCGTGCGAGGGAGGCCGGAGGAGATGAACTGCAAGACTGCCATCTGCGCCGTCGCGTCCTGCATCGCGACACGGTCGGGGCGCAGGCGCAGGTAGGACTCGCCGCGGCGGATGTCCTGGCCCTCGGGGTCGTCGAGGTGGCCGTAGACAACCTAATAAGGAATTTTGGAGATTTTGGAGCAAGGGAAAGAGAGAGAGAAAGGGGGAGGTGAGCAAAAACAAGAGGAAGAGCAAAAAACAGGAAGAGGTCGGGGTCATGAAGAAAAAAGAGCAGAGAGAGAAGAGGAAGCGACTTGCTCCTTGCTCTCTCTCTTGTCTTCTTTTGTCTCTTCTTCCCTCCTCTCCCTCTTTTTGAGAGTCGAATTCATATTCTCGTCTCTCCCGAAAGGGGGCGGTAGGAGCGCGAGCAAAGATTCGCAAGGGAGCTCGAGCGAGGAGCAAAAAAAGGAAGGAAAAAAAATGGCCTCCCTCTCGTTAGGGCGGAAAAAGAAAAAAAGAAAAAAGCCCTCGAGATCGAGCTCTCTCTTCCTCTCTCATCCCGTCTCCTCTCTCTCCCTCTTCTCCTCCTTTCAATCTCACTCACCTTTTCGGCTAGAGTCAGCGGGCGGTTGAGGCGCTTGCGAACGATCTGTTTAGGGGGTGGAATAAAGCGTAAAAGAGAAGAGAGGCCGTGAGACCAGAGCACTTGAAACGAAGAAAAAAACGACGGTTGATTCAAGGGCGGCCGGTTTTCTCGCTCGTGAGGCCGAACAAGAGTTGGTTTATTCCAAGCTCCCCTCTCTCTGCTCTTCATTTCTCCGCTCCTACTCACCGCAAGCCTCTCCTCCATCGCAGTGTAGCGGTCGTTAAGGTACTCGGTCGGCTCCATCTTGGACATGGGCGCCTGTTGTCGATTTTAGGTGGGAAAGAAGGGGCGCTTAGATTGAAAGAAAAAAGAGGAGGCACGTCGGTCTTGCCATGCATTTTCTTCCGCTTCCTCGATACTTCTTCCTCCTGCACACCTTGTCCGCCCCGGCGATAACGGAGGCGAAGCGCATGCCGGTGATCCGCCCAGCGAGCTCGCCCGAAGCGCCGCGGGCCTGTTTTAAGAAAAACGGGTTGAAAGAAGAAGGAAGAGAGGTGAGAAGCACCTCTGCATGAGAAGCAGAGGCGGCTCGAGAGCAAGAGGGCGGCGAAGATGAAGAGGCGGCATATGGGAAAACGAGCAACGACGACTGCTTCTCTCGCTCGCTCGCTGGCCCTTCCTCCTCTCCGTTCTCCCTCTTACCTTGTCGAGGACGGCGCGGGCCGAGGTCTGCATCGTAGCGGGGGCTCGCGGTGCTGAGAGGGCGAAAACGGAGAGTCTTTGTTCTTTTAGTCGAAAGCTGTTTCTCTTTTTTTTAGTGAGCGAGCATCGCGTTTTTTTTTCTTCTCGCCCCCTCCCACTTTTTCCTCTTAAAGAGCGAGACGAAGCTGCAAGGGAGAGAGAGCAAAGCAAGAGCACACTCTCGTCATCACCGTCACCATGGCGCAGACAGCAGCAGCAGCAGCAGCAGCAGCAGCAGCCTCAGCAGCGCCGCTGCTCTCTGCGCTCGCTGGGCGAGCGACGATGGCTGCGTCGTCGTCGGCGGCGGCGTTGCTGCGGCGCCCATCGGCAGGTCCGTCTCGCTGCGCTCTTGCGCAGCAGCAGCCGTTTTCGACTCTCATTTCATGAAGAGAGAACCATTTCCTACCTCTGCGGCGCGGGGACGAGAGCAAGAGACGGTCCCCGCGCGCGCGCGAGAGAGACAGCAGAAGTCCAAAGCTGAAAATACTTTCTCTGCCGCCCGCCGTGCCCTCGCTCCCTCATCTCCTATCTTTCCCCGGCTCCTCGTGCCTACTCTCGCTGCATGGCGCACCCCCACGGCCGCTCCTCTGTCTCGGGCACGCCGCTGTGAACGTAGAAGATCGAAGAGATGTCTCAAAAGCTCAAGAAAATACTCTTTCTCCTCCTCTCAATGAAAACCCAACACAATTCATCTGCAGCTGCCCTCGCTTCCACTTCTTCGCCATCGCGAGGCTACGCCACGGACCTGGCCCCCTACTCCGCCCTGCGCTCGAGCCTGGGCGAGCGCGGCGGGTCCGGCGGGAGGTCGAGTGTGAGTGAACAGAAGAGGAAGAGAGAGGAGGAAAATGGAGAGAGAGAAGAGAGGGGGAGCGAACAAAAGACCGATCGAGCGAAAGAAAAAAAAACCCGACCTCGAAGCAACCGCGACCTCGAGAGAAACCGCCCAACTTCACCCTCGACTCCCCCGCGACGCACCCGCCATCCTCCCCCCCCCCTTCCGAAAAAAACAAAACAGACCTCGGGCGTCACCGTGACCGTCTTCGGCGCCTCGGGCTTCCTGGGGCGCTACGTCTGCAACGCCCTGGTCCGCGCGGGGCACCGCCTTGTGCTCCCCGTCCGCTGCGACGACCTCGAGGTGCAGCACCTCAGGCCGCTCGGCGACCTGGGGCAGGTCGTGCTGCTCCCGGGGTTCGACGTGCGGTCCGAGGCCGCGATCGCGAGGGCCACGGAGGCGTCGACGGCCGTCTTCAACCTGATCGGCGCCCGGGAGGCGACGAGGAACTTTTCGCTCTCGGACGTCAACGTCGCCGCCGCGGAGCGCGTCGCGCGCGTCTCGGCCCGGTCCCCGGCCGGCGTCGAGCGCTTCGTGCACTTCTCGTGCGTCGGGGCGGGCGCGGCCTCGCCCTCGGAGAGGCTGCGGACCAAGGCCGCCGGCGAGGCCGCGGCGAGGGAGGCGTTTGGCGCCGGGGCGACGGTGCTCCGCCTCGGCCCCTGCGTCGGCATCGAGGACTCGACCCTGAACCAGATCGCGAAGCTCGCCAAGGCGATGCCCGCCGTGCCGCTCGTCGGCGGCGGGGCCGCCCTGTGGCAGCCCGTCGCCGCCGCAGACGTCGCAGCGGCGGCCGCGGCGACGCTGCGGTCTCCCACCGCTGCGAACAAGGTCTTTGAGCTCGTGGGGCCGAGGGCCTACTCGTTCAAGGAGCTGGCGCTCCTCGTGCTCGACACGATGCGGGAGCCCCGCGCCACGGCCCACGTCCCCGAGGGGATCGCGAAAATCATCTCCAGGGCGCCCCTGGGGCCGCTGCGGCACCCCTGGTTCTCCGAGGGCGCGGTCGCGGAGGCGTGCGGCGCCGACTTGGTCGCCGGCGGCGTCGGCAGTCCCCCGGCGGGCTCGTCGGCCTCGGGGACGCTCGCCGACCTGGGCGTCGCGGCGACGCCGATCGAGGACGCCATCGACCACCTGCGGTGGCTCAGGGCCGGGGGGTACGATGTGGGGACGCTGTCGGAGAACGCGTCGACGGGCGGGGCCGGGTTTGGTGCGAAAGTGGCTTAGTGAGGAGGAGAGAAAGGACAGAGGGGGAGGGAGAGAGGGGGGAGGGAGTTTTTCCGTTTTTCGTTGTGATTCTTCTTCTCCTTGTTTTCCCCCATTTTTTTTTCCTTTTCGTTTTCACAGGGTTTCAGTGCTTTCTTTTTTCTTCGCGCCGGTTTCCTCTCCTCGCTTTTCTTCCTTCTAGAAAAAGGCGCCTGCGCGGGCGCGGGCGCTGCCCTTCCTGCTCCCCCCCGCCTCGGCCTCGGCCCGAGCGGCCTCGGCCGCCGCCGCCGCCGCCGCCGCCGCGACGGCCCTCCTCGTCGCCGCGCCGGCCCCCTTGACCCTGAGCGCCGAGCCGCGCGGGGCCGAGCCCGGGGGCGTCCGCACGTGGGGGGGGGGGACGGGACCGCCGACGGCGTGCGCGAGGTTGGACTTGAAGGACCAGCGGACGCGCTTCTTCTCCCTGCGGGCGAGCTCCTCGGCGGCTTGCTCGGCCGTCGGCGCCGGCGGCGTCGGCCCTGCTGCTGCCGGTGCCGGTGCCGCCGTCTTTGCCTTTTTCGCCTCGGGAGCAGCCGCTGCTGCTGCTGCTGCTGTTGCGCCCCTTCCAGCAGTGCCAGCAGCAGCAGAGGCAGCAGCCTGCTCGGCGGCCTTTGAGGGCCCGCCCGACGGCGGCGTCGGCGGGGCAGCCGCCTCGGGAGCGGCCGGGCGCTTCTTGCTCTTCGGCTGCTTCTCTCCTCGCTGCGGCTGCGGCTGCTCCGCGCTTTCCTTGTCCGGGCTGGCCTCATCGGCGACGACGGCGCTCCCCGCCTTTTTCTTCTCCTTCTTCTCCCTCTTCTCCCTCTTCTCCCTCTTCGCCTCCTCGCCCGCGGCCTCCAGCTCCGCCGCGGCGGCGTAGAGCACCTCCCTGTTCCTCGCGCGCGTCTCGGGGAGCGACTCCAGCGACAGCAGCTGCTTCGAGAGGAGCGCCGCGAGCGAAGGCGAGAGGAGCGAGGGCGACCTCTTGGTCTTCTTGCCGCCAACGCCGCTTTCCTCCCCTTCGCTGCCGCCTCCTTCGCGGATCGCATCGGCGACCTTGGAGAAGAACTCTCGAGAGAGCCTGGTGGCGAGCTCGGGCCTCTGCGTCGTCGCCGCGGCGCGCGAGAACGGGAGCACCGCGGCGAGGATCCCCTCCTGAGCGGCGGGAGAAGAAGAGGAGGCCGACGTCGGAGGGGCGGAGGAGCTCGAAGAAGAGCTCGAAGAGGAGGCGGCGATGGCCCGGAGCAGCTCCCCCGCGGCGACGTCTGCGAGGTGCAGCCCCAGCCCCGACCCCGAGGAGAGGAGCGGGGCTCCCGGAGAGGGGCACATCGCCTCGGAGAGGGGCCGCAGGAGCCTCTCGGCCCTCTTGGGGCACCACGGAGCCGAGGAAGCGGCGACGGCGGCAGAGGAAGAAGAAGCAGCGGAGGCGGAGGAGCTTGAAGCAGCGGTCCTCGTCCCGGCCGCGAGGCTGAACGTCACCCCCACAAAGGATCGGACCAGAAGCATGAACTTATCGAGCCTGAGCCTGTCGAGCCCGGACCACTCGCGCGCCAGGGTCTCGAAGAAGGCGTCGAGGTAGAGGGCCGAGAGCTGCAACAAAATGTTTTTTTTGATGTCGAGCGGTGAGCGAAAACGTCGGTCGGCATTGGTTTTTTGAATTTGTCTCTTCTTTTTATTGTCTCCTTCAAAAAAATGTACCTCTGGCTGCAGTTCCCCGGCGATACAGGCCATCCGGGTGGCGAGCTGCTTCTGTGGGGGACAGTTGGAAAATTGATAGAGGAGAGACAAGAGAGGGTGTGAGAAAGATGATGCTTGGCCAGCCGTCGTCGTTGGCAGCGCCTTGGTCGTTCCTCCCTCGTTTTCGAGCCGCCGCAGGCGAGTGAACCAGCTAGCATCTTCCTTCCTTCCTTACCTGCACCGGCGCGAGGTCGCTGTGCCAGTACGAGTAGAACATGCCCTTCCATAGCTTGCGCATGTCGTCCCTGGTGACGGCATTTGCATCCAAATTCCCCTTGGCGACGAGCCACGCGACGAGGGCGTCGAGGGCCCGGAGCCTCGTCGAGGGGTCGCCGCTGGCGAGCGCTCGGCAAAAGGCCGACTCGCCATCTCGGACGGGAGCGGCGCTTCCATTGCCGTTGCTGCTCGCCGCGGCGGAGGGCAGAGGCTCGATCGAGGGCTTGAGCGGGCGAGCGGCCTTGACCTTTTTGCTGCTCCTGTTCTGGCCGCCGCCGTCCGAGAGTTGGAGTGACGGCATGATGGATGGGAGTTTCGACGGCGGCGACGGCGACGACGAACCTGAGGGGGAAAAAAAACAAAAAGTGGTTTTTGACCTTCGTTTTCTGCTCAAACGGCAAAACACTCTCGCGGCGCTGCGTCTCTTTCCCGAATCCATTTTCAAAATTTTAAGTTCGTTCTTGAGGGATGGGGAGATCAATGTTACTTTTTTTTACAAGGAGGAGGAGGAGCGACGGAAAGCAGCAGAGGCGGCAAAGCCCCGGCTACTACTGCTGGACGCGGATGAGGAGAACGGCGAAGAACAAGCAACAGCGGCAGCAGCGGCCTCGCCACCACTCCCCCCTCCCCCTCCCCCTCCCCCGAGCGTCCTCTCCCTCCTCAGGATCTCGCTCACCACCCACGTCTTCCTCTTCGACAGCGGCCTGCAGCTCTCGACGCGGACGGTGTCCCCCAAGAGGCACTCGCCGCGTTCGTCGTGCGCCATCAGCTTCTTCGTGCGCCGGACGGTCACTTTGTACTTCGGGACGACGGCAACGCGGTCGACGGCGACCATGACGGTCTTCATCATCGCGGTGGAGATGACCTGAGGAGGTTTTTTGTTTGGGGGGGGGTGGGAGAGCGGAGAGGCGGAGAAAAGTGGGGTCGTGTCTGTTATGGAGAGAGGGAGGAAGAAAGCGGAAGGAGGAGGTCGGGGTCGAGAGGTCTCGACGGCGGCTCGATCAATTGACGACTTTCGAAGCGTGCCTTTTCCTCGTTCTTTCGCGGCGCACCTTCCCCACGAACGAGCGCATGGTGAGTGGAGCGCGCTCTGTGCTTCTTGTGAGAGCCACGGGCGCTTCTCACGAGAGAACGCGCGAGCAGCCTGTGGGAGGAGAGGCGCGAAGAGAAGCGAACTTGATGGAGAGTGCGGGGCGAAAAAGAGAAAACAATGAAAACTCGACCCGACTCATTTTTTTTGTTATTTGTGTTAATTCACATCCACCAGCCGACTCCGCGCGCGACGCTTCCGCGTCATCGTTCCCCCCGTCTCCTTGCGTCTCTTCGTTTATCCTATCTGAATTGTTTTATAATGGGGGAAGAAGTGTTGTCGGCGTTTCTTCTTCTTCTTCTTTTTCTTCTTCTTCTTCTTCCTTCTCCTCCTCCTCCTCCTCCTCCTCCTCCTCGGCTCCTTCTTTCCTGCTCAGCCTGTCATCGCATTGACCGGCGCCAGCACGTCGCAGAACACGCCAAGTCTGAGGATGCCCCACTGCAAGAGATCCATGTAGGTCAGCGCGGCCTCGTCCCTTCCCTCCGCGGTCGCCGCGCTGTAAGTCGCCGTGCCCTTGTCGTCGCTGCTTCCGCCACGCACCGGGATCGGGAGCGCCGGGGTCTTGATCCCGTCGCCGTCGCAGTCGAAGCGGACGGCGTCGGCCTCTGCGCGCTCGACCGGGAGCGCGATTGGCGAGGCACCCCAGTGCTGCGGTATCACTTTCGCTATCTCGACGAGCCCGGGGGCGAGGACTCCTGGTTTCATGTTCGGTATTTGGGGGAGAAGAGAGAGGGAGAAAGGGAAAAGAAGAAGAGTGAGTTTCGGGGGCGAAAAACTTTGAGTGAGAAAAATCTGAAGAAAGCAAAAAAACTGAAGAAAAACAAAACTCTCTCTTCTCTCACCGCAGCACTCTGGCGTCACGGCCCCGGGCCCGGCCCTCTTCCCGATCGTCCAGTACGCCCTCGCCCCGGTGCTGTGGACTGTCGCGAAAAAATCAACCCATTCCTTCTGAGTGAGTTCGTGGTTCGCGCCGCGGCTCCAGACGTCGAACCCGGCCGAGAGGTCGGAGGCGCTGCCCGACGCATAGGACATCCCTGCGGCGGCGGCTGCGGCGAGCGCCGCCCTGGCGCTCATGGTGAAGTTGGCTTGCGAGATCATGAAGGAGCGCAGAGCCGCGGAGTCGTCAACGGTGGGTTGATCGTAGACAAAGGAAGTGAAGTTTGACGAGGCCGAGGCGGCGGCGTCTTGCGGGGCAAACAGGGATGGGAAGGCCTCGGCGGGCTCCTTGTTGCTGTTCTCCTGTTGCCGCCCCTTCTGCTCGAGCTGCTCGGACGCGGCCTTGGAGGCCTTGACGACCTCCCAATCCGTCAGCCTCGAGGCCTTCTGCTCCTGCCTGAGGGTCGCGGCCTCCCTCCTGGTGATGTGGACGGAGATGAGCGCGACGTGCCACGACAAGGCCCTGTTTGTGAGAGAGGGAGTTTTTTTGTTTTTGTTGTTGTCCTTGTTGTCGCGAGGAGAGGACACGAGAAAGATGGTGAGCAGGTTTTCTCCCGAAATAGGAGGTGGAGGAGGAGGAGGCAGCGCGGAGAGAGGACCAGGGCAGGAAAAAAACGAGGGGGCGCGGGCAAGAGCGAAATGATGAAAAAAACGAAGAAGAGAACCCGAAGAAAAAGAACCCCAAAAAATCCTCGTACCACACCGGCACCATCGTCTGCCCCATGCTCCTCCTCGTGAAGTCGCTCGAGTGCACGCGCATCTCTTCGAGCGCGAGCCTGCCGTCCTTATCGACGTCATAGGACGCGACGGCCGCCAGCCCCGCCGTCTCCCGGATCCTCCTGAGATGCTCCGGCAAAGCCCGCTGCATGCCGCTGCGCGGCTGCAGGTCGCGAAACTGCGGTAGGCCGTTGGCGAGCTCCTGCGCGGAAAGCATCCCGTCGCCGTCGGTGTCGCCCGCCAGGATCCACACCGTCGCCGCGTCGGTCAGGTTGGAGCGCCTGATCTCCGAGGCGTCGAGCCTCCCGTCGTTGTCTGTGTCGGCGGCGGCGAAGAGGCGGTCCACAGGCGCGAAGACGTCGCCGACGAGCACTCGGCGGTCCCTGCAGATTTCGACGTCGGCGTCACGCATCAGAAACGCGCGGTACTCGTCTTTCGTGATCCTGAGGTTTTTGGCCGCGTTGTCGGTCCCGGGGGCCAGAGTGCGGTTGGCGGCGGCCATGGCCAGAAGCACCAGCTCGGGCCGGGAGAGCATCTCCCGGAGGCCGCGCGGGCTGATGGTCCTCCGCATCAAGGCGCCCGACGCCGACGCGACGACAGTCTCGAGTCGCTCGACAGACCGCGGGAGGCCGTTGATCGTCGAGTTTGCTGGGATCTCTCCGTCGGAGAAGACGTCCATGACCCTGGAGACCTCGTTGCCGAGGAGCACGTCGCTCAGCGGCCTGAATCGTATCAAAGACGGCAGCAGCAGCGGCGAGGCCGCGGCGAGGTCGTACTCGGTCAGCACGCCCGCGGCGACCCGAACCCCTCTCCTCCGCAGGGCCGTGTTGATGATTTCTTTCTCCGTCCACGGCCTCTCGTGAATGACGAGCCTGTTTTCTAAAGGTTCCGTGGAGCTGGCGTCGATGATCGGGTCGGCCTGGCTACAGCGGTCGTTGATCGCTCCCTCCGTGGAGACGCTGAACGCTGTGGAGTTGAGCGAGCGGAAGAGGTCGGCGCGGCCACGATTTCCCTTGGGATCGGATAGCACCTTTGCCGATGCCGAGACCATCGAGTGCGAGTCGCATCTTAGCAAGCGGCGGTGCGACTTTGGGGTCGTTGCGAGTGCAAGACTTGGCCTTGGCCGCGACGACGTAGAGGAGGAAGAGGAGGAGAGTTGCGACGATGATGCCGCCGCCGCCGCTGTCGCCGACGCCGACGCCGTCCATTGTTGTTGTTCCGGGACCGCCGCCGTCGGCGCGATCTCGGCTCGCGCCGCCGCCGTGCTGAAGAAGAAGAGGACTGCCGCGCTAAGCAGCGCAATCCACCGGCGGCGCATGGCGAAAGAGAGGTCCCTTTTCCCTCTCTCTCGCCTTCGGTCTGTTTTTCCCGAGGTCGGGATTCAACTACCTTTTCTGTGCTCGAGCCTTCTGTTGCTTTTTGTGCTCGTTTTTTCTTCTTGTTTTTTTCTTGCGTTTTTACAACTGGGGAAGGTAGAAAAACAGGACAGCATATTCACCGCCCGGCAGAAGAATTCGAGTCTCCTCCCCCTCTCCCGGCCACGATCGCAGCAGCCGCGGCGCCCTCCTTCCGCACCTTCTTCAGCTCCCTCCGCTCCTGCCTCGCGGCCGCCTCCCTCGCCTCGGCCTTCTCGGCCGCGAGCACCTTTTCGGCGAAGAAGAAGGCGACGCCGGATCCCGCGTAGCAGACGGGGACGAGGAGCATCGCCGACTGCAGGCCGACCTTTTCCTGGAGGAGGGCGACGGCTAGTGAGTAGGGGGGGGGGTATTTTTTTCGTTTTTTTGGTGTTGTTTTTGAAGAAAGAGGAGGTGAGAGAGCGAAGAGGAAAGGAAGGGGGGACGACGAAAAAAACTCGAAACATACAACTTAAAAAAACTTACCCAGCGGCCCCAGCCCCCCGACCAAGTTCCGCACGCACAGGTGCACCGCCGAACCCGTCGAGCCCAGGTCCGGAGGGGACACGTCCCGGACCATCACCGCGGCGGGAGCGCGCCACATCTCGGAGAGCCCGAAGCCGACGAGCAAGGCGGCGAACGACGCGCGCGGGTCCGGCGCGAGGATGTTGAGGGCCAGCACGGGCGCAGCGAGGAGTGTGGCGCCGCTGGTGAGGAGGTAGCGCCCTCCGGAGCGGGACAGGCCTGGAATGGTTTAAGGGGGGGAGAGAGAGAGGAGGAGAAAGAGGGGATAAGAAGAAGATGTTTTTTTTTTTGTCTTTTTAGACTTCGCCGCCGACCTCGAGACCCCGAAAAGGAAAAAGGGAAAAAAACGCACCGTCGGCGAGCAACCCGCCCCCGACGCCCCCGAGAATACCCCCGATAGGCAGGATGATCGCCAGCGCCGGAGCGTACGTCTCGGGCCCTAATTCGTAAACCCGCTGATAGAAGGTGGCCTGGAACGCGACGAGCGACCACGACCCAACGTCGTTGATGGCCGCCGCGGCGGTGATCGCCTGGAAGGCACGCGAGGAGCAGAGCGCCCTCACCGACTCCCAGGCGGAGGGCTTCGGGTCGGTCGCGACGAGGGCGGCGACGGATGAGGAGGGGGGCAGGGCGGCGGAGGCGACGGGGGCCACGGAGACGACAGAACCCCCCCCGCCCCCGGCCTTGGCCCGCGCCGCGGCGCCCCTCTCAACGAAGCTGTCCCCGCGCGACCGTGACATCGCCCTGGTGGCGGGGTTGATGAACTTGGACGACGCGAACGGGTCTCCCGAGGGCGCCGAGCCGGGCTTCCTCGGCTCGTCGAGCGTCAGCAGCGCCAGCGCGGCGACGACGAGCCCCGGCGGCCCCAGCCAGAAGAGCAGCTGCCTCCAGGAGGCCTCGGTTACGACGTTGTGCAGGATGGTGAAGTCGTAGTCGTAGATCGGGGTGATCGCGGCCATGTTTCCTGTTTTTGGTCGAGATAGGGGTTTGGGTTTTTTTTCGAAGGTTGGGGAAAACGTGAGTTTTTTTCTTTCAAAGTTTTTTTTACTTCCTTCCGAAAGACTTTTTTTTTCGAAACTTTCTTCTTCTTCAAAACCCTTGTTCTTCTTCCTCTCACCCTGGGTGTAGAGCAGCGACACTTGCGACAGGTCCAGCTTGTCGAGCGGCACCATCGTCACGCCGATGTTCCTCGCGACGGATCCCGCGGCGGCCCCGGCGGCCGACGCCGCAGCGCCCGCGGCGTCGCCGGCTCCCTTGGCCGCCCGCAGAGACGTTGCCCATCCCCAGCCGCCCGGCGACGATCACGGCGGCGAACGACAGCGCCCTGCCCACGTAGATGGCCGCGTTGTAGGCGGCCATCGCCGTGTTGCGCTCGCGCGGGAAGAGCTCCGGGATCAGCGAGAAGCAGATCGGGTTCTGCGTGGCCTGGGCCGCGGCGAACGCCACGCGCAGCGCGAGCAGCTCGCCGAACCCCTGCGGGCGCGAGGCGGCGATCGTCGCGAGCGACCACAGCGCCGCGCCGCCGGCCAGCATGCGCGGCCTGTCGGCCCTGTCGGCCAGGAGCCCCACCGGGATCAGCGCCAGCGCGTACAGCACGGTGTATCCGGCCGTCAGCAGCGAGCCCTGCACGTCCGAGAGAGAGAGGTCGGGCGAGATCAGCGGCAGCAGCGCGGGCAGCGCGAACCCCGTCGTCGAGTGGTGGACGTAGAGCAGGCCAAGCACGCCGAGGCCCCAGACGCTGCCGAGGTCCGGGGCGTCGCCTCCCTGGTCGCCGGCGTCGGCGACGGCGGCGGCGACGGCGCTGCTGGTGGCGCCGCCGTGGCCGCTGCCGCCTGCGCTCGCGCCGCCGCCCTTGCCGGCGGCGGCGGCGGAGGAGGAGCTGGCGACCGCGGCGTTCGCCGTCGCCGCGGGGACGTCCGGGGCCTCGGCGATCAGTGGAGGGGTCACGACGGCGGCCGGGGGCAGGGCGACGGAGAGCGGAGACGAATCGGCGGAAGAATCAGACGAGGCCGACGACGACGAAGAGAAGGAGGTTTCGCCGCCTTCGGCGGCAACTGCAGCGCCGCCGCCAAACGCCGCGGCAGCCTCGAAGTTGACGGGGGCGTAGGAAGGCGGGGGTCCAGCTACTGTTGCGGTTGCTGCTGCTCCTGCTGCTGCCGCCGCCGCTGCGGTGGCGGCGGCGGAGGCGGCGACGCCCTCGTCGTCGGAGTCGGTGCTGAGCGTCACGGTCGAGAACGAGGTCGGAGGAGACGAGGCGGAAGCAGAAGCGGCGCGAGACGGCGGCGACGACGACGGAGAAGAAGAAGGAACGGAGGGCGGAGCCGGCGCGCCCTTGTCCGGCGACAGGAGCGACGACAGCCACCTCAGGGGTCTCAAAGAATCCCTCGGAGGCGAAGGAGGCCTGGACGGGGACTGGGGAGGAGGAGGCGGCGACTCGGCGGCAACAGTCTCCGGAGGAGCAAAGGCGGCCGAGCCCGAAGGCGATGACAGCGAAGGAACCTCGAAGGCGCCGGCGGCGGAAGGAGAAGAAGAAGAAGCAGCGGCTGCTGCTGCGGCTGCTGCCTCGTCGGCCCCTCCTCCCGCGGCGTTCAGGAGCTGTTCCGGGGCAAGAGCCTTGGCCTCGACGTCCAGGGCCGCCGGCGGGGCCTCCGGGATGATCGTCAGGGGCGGCGGCTGCTGGTCGCAGTCGTTGCTGCTGCTGTCTGCCGTTGCCGACGTCGAGGTCGAGGTCGAGCGACGATGACCGAGCGGTGATGGCGGCGCCGATGCAGCAATCTTCGCCGCCTTTCTCGTGCTCGTTTCCGCGTTCCGCGGCGCTCTCACCCGCCGGTGCACCCGAGAAGACAGGGCCGATCGCATCGTGCTCGTCGGAAATGAAAGCACGCTCTTTTATGCGCCGACTTCCCTTGTCGGAAGTTGAAGAAGAGGAAGAGGTTTTTGTTCAATCGAGACGCCTTGCTCTCTCTCTATCCTTCCTTTTTTCCTCTTTTGAAGAGCCCTTTCTCCTCTTTTTAGCCAGCAATGCGTCAACGCAGGCAGGGGTCACACCAGAGCGCGATCAGCCAGCAGAGAGATGAGGAGAGATTGCGAGAGGAAAGAGCAGGAGCAACGCGCTTTCCGTCCTCGCTTTCCGTCCTCCTCGCTTTATCGAGGTGTGGAGGTGAGGAAAGAGAACGACCTCCTCCTACCTCCAGGAGGAGTCCTCCCCTCCTCTCCTTCTTACTTCCCCCGTGACCAGTTTCGACACGCAGGCGGGGATGATGATACAGCGGCGATAGTGCTCACAAGCGTTTTACATGCGAGAAAGAGGCAAGAAAGAGAAGGAATCCTCCTCTTCCTCACGCAGAAGGGCCGGCGGCAGCAGCAGCGCGCTCCGTCCCCGCCTCCTCCTCCTCCTCCTCCTCCTCCTCCTCCTCGTCTCCCTCTCCCTCGCCCTCCTCCCCTCGGAACCGCCTCGCGCGCTCCCTCGCCGACCACGCGGCGCAGCACTTGAGGTCCGCGAGAAGGTACTTGAGCGCTCGCGACCAGCGGGCGTCCTTGTTGAGCATCAGGCGCAGCGAAAGCCCCGCGACGCGCTCGCCCGAGGGCTCGATCTCGTAGGGCAGCGAGAAGACCGCCTCTCCGCCCAGCCCCTTCCTCCGCCGCCGCCTCCTCAGCCTCCTCTCGTCCGCCGCGGCGGCCGCGACCGCGAAGTCGCGCACCCCCCCCGCGAAGAGCGCGACGCCCCTGTCGAACGACGCGCAGTAGAGCTTGTTCACCGGGCCGAAGAGGTCGTGGACGGCGCCCGAGCGCGCGTCGACGACGCGGGGCGTGGAGCCCGCGGGCAGCAGGCGCAGGCGCGCGGGGCGGGGGCGGGGGACGGGGCGCGGGCCGCCGCGCTCGTCGCCGCCGCCCGGGGAGGCGGGGGCGGCGGGGGCCGAGTGCACCCGGAGCAGCGTCGCCAGCAGCCGCGCCGCCGAGCCCAGCGCCGCGTTGGCCTCGCCCCACCCCAGGCCCGCGCCCTTCCCCGCCCTGCACCCCGCCACCGTCGCGAAGGAGGCGGCGGCGGCGGCGGCGGAGGGGGGGGGGGAGGGGGAGGCCCCGCTCGCCCCGCCCTCGGCGTCGTCGAGCCAGATGCGGTGCAGGTCGCAGATGGCGTCCCGCGGCCTGAGCGCCTCGAGGCCCGCTCGGGCGCGGTCGGCGTGGCTCACGGTCGCGGCGGCGTCGTCGGCGGCGAGGGCCGCGGCGGCCAGCGCGGCGTCGAGCTCGAGCCAGTAGGCGTGTTCCAGGGCGTCTATCGCGGCGGCGTCGGCCGCGGCCTGCGAGGCGTCGAGGCTCGCCGAGCGCAGGGCCGAGGCCGCATCGGCGGCGCGGCGCTCGGCGGCAGCGGCCGCCGCTCTTGCTGCTTCGCGAGGGGGCAAAGGGGAGGGGCCGCCGCTCGAGGGAGGAGGAGCGCCGCCCTCTTCCTCTCTCTCCCTTCTTTCCTCGGCCTCGCGCTCCTCCTGCGCCTCGGCCTGCAGCCTCGCGAGCGCCTCCTCGGCCAGCGAGGCCTCCTCGAGCGCGCTTTTGGCCTCCAGCTCGAGCTCGGCCGCGACGCGCGAGGCGCAGTCCCCGCAGAGCGGCGGGAGGAGGGGGCCCTCAGCCCCCTCTCCCTCGCTACCGTCCGCTGCTGCGGCGGAGGAGCTGCAGGATGCGGCGAGCTCGAAGGCCACGGCAAGGGACTGGAAGTGCGAGTGCAGGGGCGTGCGCGGGATGAAGCTGCGCTCGGTGGAGGAGGAGGAGGCAGCAGCGGGGGCGGCGTTGGAAGGAGGAGGCGGAGCGGAGGGTCTGCCGCCAAAGCGCCCTCCTCCAGCAGCAGCTCCCGTCGTTGTTGTTCCTCCTCGGACGAGCATCTGTGACGCCTCTCCCGCGACGAGCATGAACGACTCCTCCATCCCTGTTTTTTATGTTTTTTTCGTGTTAGAAGGAAGACAGAGAAAGAGAGAGAGAGTGAGAGAGAGAGAAAAGGTGAAGGGTGAGGGTCGAGAGAACGAAACTCGCCATCGCAACGAAGGTTTTCCTCCTTTTTTCATGCCTCAGCGCGCACTCGCACGGTCATTTTATCCGCACGGGAGCTTGCGCCAGAGTCCCTCGACACTGTTGGACGGACCTGCGGGGACGAGCGCTGGGGGAAGCAGGGGTGGGGGCTGCGGAGGCTGAGACGACGACGAGGCATTCGTCAGCGATGTCGTCGTCGTCGTCTTCGCGGTTGTCTTTGCCGCAGTCGCTGCTGCTTCTTCGCCGGCGGGCAGCGGCGACAGGCAAGCGTAGCAGCACGCTGGAGTTGCCTCTGTCGACGCCATGGTGTACTTGTGCTGAGATCCTCCAGCGAGGAAGAGGAAGCACAGGCTTCTCTCGAAAGCAAAACAGAAAAGAAAAGTGTTCCGTTCTCTTAGTTCTTCGATTCTCACTCTTGAAGGTCAAAAAAAAAAAAAGGCAAAGAAGAAAACTCGAAAATGTCCAACTGCTTCGTCTACGGCACGCTGATGGCTGAGGAGGTCCTCAAATGCTTAATCAAGCGTGTTCCGGAGCAGAGACCAGCTAAGAGAGGAACTCAGTAGACGGGACCAGAAAGTGAGGAGAGAAAGCACACGCAAAACTCGACCTCTGATGCCCTCGATCTCAATGCCCTCGACCTCTTGAACCTCACCTTCATGAAACAGCTCGAATCACGGGATTTCGCAGGCACGCGCTCAAGAAGCAGGTCTTCCCTGCGACGGTGCCCGGGAATAAAACGGACTCTGTCGTCGGCAAGGTGAAACGAGAGAGGAATAAAAGAGAAGGAGAGAAAGGGGTCGGGGCTTTATCTTTATAACTCAAAAACCCTCTTTCCTCCTCTCGCTCCTTTCTCTCTCTTTTAAATTCTTCCAGGTGCTCTCGGGCCTCACCGAGGACGAGATGATGGTTTTCGACGGTAATTGCAAGACAGAAGGAGACGGAAACAACAGACAAAGAGAGAGAGAGCCTCCCTCCTCGTCCCTTGCTCCGCTCTCAACCTTTCTTCTTCTTCTTTTTCTGCTAATACAAAAACGGAAGCAACAAAAACAGCCTTCGAGGGGGAAGAGTACTACAAGCACGACATCACTGCGACTCTCCTGCCGAGAGAAGACGGAGAACGAGCAACAGAGGGCGGCGGAGAAGAGGAAGGAGAGCAGATCTCGACGTTCCTCTACTGCTGGTCAGAGTCGTCAGAGTCGGCCTGCGCGCAGTTCCTCCCGGAGGACTGGGACTACCCATCTTTCCGCGAGGAGCACCTCTCGAGGTACGTGGAGATGTGCGCGGGGTTCGAGGAGGAGCTGCGGGAGGAGGCAAGGGCCGCGTCGGCCGCGGCGAGGAGCATCAGCGATGGTGGTGGAGAGTAGGGAGAAGGGAAGAGAGAGAGAAAGGCTGTAAAAACATTTCGTTCGTTTTTCCGTTCTTATTTCCTTACAATTCAGAGCTCGATGTGATCCGCAGGCGCGACATCAGGAGCAGAAGCAGCAGCTTCGGGCTGCTCGGCGGCGGCAGCAGCTTCGGGGGCAGCGTCGGCGAACGCGTCAGGGGCTATCTCTGCTGCTGCCGGTGCTTGTGTTTCCGCCGCCGTCGTTGTTGTCTCTCCTTTCGTCGCGGCTGCAGCCGGCTCCGCCGCCTTCTCCGCCGCCGTCGCCTCCGCGCCTCCGCCCCCTACCTTCTTCGCCGCCGCAGACGCAGACGCCTTTTCCGCCCTCGCCGCCGCCCTCCTCGCCGCCGCGGCCGCGGCCTTCTTGCTCGAGAAGCCCAGCAGCGACGTCGCGCGGATGTAGACAAAGGTCACAGTGAAGACGGCGCCGACCGTCAGAAAAGTCATCATCGTGGCCCAGAAGCCGCGGCGGTTACTGTGGTGTTCGTCATTTCGGTCATTTTTTCAAGTTTCGATTTTGGAGAGGAAGAGGTGAGAGGCTTGAGGGGCGAGAGAGAGAGAAAGGGGAAAAAAGAAAACGGAAGGAAAAAAAACTCACACAAAGTACACGGCCTTGACCTCGGCCACGCTCCGCTTCGCGCCGTCCACGGCCCCGTCCAGCGCCCCCTCCGCCGCGCGCAGCAGCCTCTCTCGCTCCGCGACTGCCGCGCCGGCCGCCTCGGCGTTCGTCCGGAGCCGCCTGGCCAGCCCTGCCAGGTCCGCGGCCAGCGTCTCCTGCAGCGCCCTCTGAGTCGAGACCTCCTCGGCGGTGCGCGGGGCCAGGCCCCGCAGGGAGGCCGGGGGCGGCCCCGCGGGGCGCATGGCGGGGGGCACGGCGGGGCCGAAGGAGGAGGGGGGGGAGGAGGAGGAGGAGGAGGCGCCGGGGCCGAGGAGCTCTGCCCTCCGGGCCTCGTTCCGCGTTTCGTCGTCATCGCTGCCGCCGCCGCCGCTGCCGTCGTTTCCGCCTCTGCCGCCGTCGTTCGCGGCAGCGGCCCTCGTCGAGGCAGCAGCGGCAGCGGCGGCGGCGCCGCCGCCCTCCTCTCGTCCCGCCAGCGCTAGCAAGTACGAAGGGGGGGCTGCGGGCGGCCTAAGCCTCGCCGAGAGCGCGTCGGCGCGGCGTTTGTAGGCAGCGAGGACCTGGGCGGAAGGGCTGAAAAAGTGAACGAGAGAGAGGGGGAGAGAGAGAGGAGAGAGAGGGAGGGAAAAGTGAGTGTGAACGAAAAGAAAGAGGGAAGGCTTGGAGAGCGAAAAAGTGTCAAATGTTTTCCCCCTCACCGCTTCGCCGGCGCGGCCCCCTCGAGGTCCGCGAGCTGCTCCTGGAGGGTCTCGACGTACTGGTGGTTTTTGTTTGTTTTTGAAGAGGAGTTTGTTGTTTTTTTCTTCCAGTCGGGGTTGAGAGCAAAAGAGAAAAGAAAGGAAAAAACGATGACGATGAATTCGTCGCCCGTCACCTCCCCAAAACTTCCACTCTCGAGCTTCGACACGCGCATTCTCTCGACGTAGACACAGAAAACGCCGTCTTCTATCTACTCACGTGGTGAAACACGGGGCTCGTGGCCCAGTCCCTGGCGAGCTCGGGGCGAACCGCGAGCATCGACGGAGCGGCAGCGACGACGGTCGTCGCATCGTCGACGCCACTCACAACGCCGTGCACGATGCCCTCGCACGACGCGAGGAGCCTCCTGAACGACACCTCGAGGAAGAGGCCGCTCGCTGGCGGAGGGAGCTGCTCCGGCTCCATCGTCGCGGCGCTCCTGGAGCGAGAGCCAAAAGACGGGAAGGAAGGGAGAAAGAAGAGGAAAGCAGGAAAACTATTGAAAAACAATGAAACGAAGGAAAGAACTCTCGACTTTTTTTTATCTGCCCGCCGCTGCGGCCTTCACGTCTCCGCACCAGGTCCCGACAGCCACAACCCCTTCGGCGAGAGAGGAATCGCTTCCACCGCTGCTGTTAACCGAAGCTTCCACTGCCCTCTTGACGGCGGCAAAGGACAGGGACGAAGGAGGCAGGACCGACGACGCCCGCTCGACGAGTCTTCCGACCGCTTCTCGCACCGCCTTGGCTCTCCGCGCCTCGCGCTCGCGGGTTGCCCTGCGCGCGAGCTCCTTCTCGCGGGCCACAGGGAGAGCATCGCGAACCGAGACGACCTCCTCCTTCGTCTTTTCTATTTTTCGACGAAGCTCTGCAATCTCCTTTTCGAGCTCTGCGTTCTCCGCCGCGGCCTCTGCCGCGACGAGAGAGGCCCTGGCTTCGGCCCCCGCCGCCTCCTCCTCGGCCATCGAGGCCTCTCGTTGGAGCCTCAGATGCGCGGAGGACACTTCCGCGATGCAGCTGTAATGCGGGGCCGAGTCGAGAGCCAACTTGACGACTTTGAGGGCCGGCGCGTCCTCTTCCGCCGCCACACGAGAGGCGATGGCCGCCGCCCTCCACCTCTCGGCCTCTTTTCGGGAACGCTCCGCGCCGAGCATCGCTTCCCTCGAGACTTCCCTCTCCGCGGCCTCCCTCGCCACGGCTCGCTCCGCGGCTGCCTGCCCGTCCTGAAGGAGCCGCGCGGCCCTGGAGAGTCCCCACTGCAAGACCGCGTCCCGGGACACGAGGCGCTCCTCCTCCTCTGCGAGGGCCGGCGCCGCGAGCGCGGCCCTGGAGCGCGCGAGCCCGAGCCGCTGCGTCGCGAGGTCGAGCTGCTGCCTAGCATCGAGGAGGCGGGTGGCCGCCGAAGATGGGGAAGGGGAGAAGCAACGGGAAGAGGAAGAGGAAGAGGAGGAGGAAGAGGAAGCGGAGGACGACCTCATTTTTGTTTTTTTTTGGGGGGGGGTGCCGAAAATAGAAACAGAGGGAGTGAAGAGTCGAGAAAAAAAAAAAAGAGGGCGGCAAATGTGAGCGACGAAGTCACTTTATCTCTTTCGGCGCCTTCTCTCCACGAGTGAGAAAAGCTCGCTCTTGTTATTTTTCCTCTGAACGCGTATATCGTTTGGAAGGACGCCTCCGATCGCGTCATGCGGTGCCAGCAGCTTCACGCTTCTCCGGCGGCGGCGGCGGTGCGAAGGTCTCGAATGGCGTCGTCGCCGTCGAGATCGACGACGGCGTCCGCTGGCCTTCGCCGCATCAACGTCGCCGCCTCCGCCTCCGGCCCCTTGTCCTCGTCCGACCCGCTGCTCCTGCGCGTGGCATGCGGCGAAGGTGAGGCTTGCTCTCCAGATGTTAATTGCGAAGCATGAGCGGTGAATGCTGCCTCCAATTTGCATCGGCAGTGATCGCCAAAAAACGAGCCGATAAGATAACAACGCTGGCTAAACTCTCAACCCCGACCACCTCCGCTGTCTCTTCTCCCTCTCTCTCTGTCTCTCTTCCCTCCCACTTCCTCCAAACGAAACGAACCACTTCAGGCGGCGAGCGCGTCCCCGTCTGGCTGATGCGCCAGGCGGGGCGGTATATGGCAGATTTCAGAAAATATTCCGACAAAATCCCCTTCCGCGAGCGGTCGGAGACTCCCGAGATCGCGCTCGAGCTCTCGCTGCAGCCCTGGAGGGCGTTCAGGCCCGACGGTGTCATCATGTTCTCCGACATCCTCACGCCCCTGCCGGCCCTGGGCGTGGAGTTCGACGTCGTCAAGGGCAGAGGGCCCGTGATCTCGAGCCCCCTGAGGTCTCTCGAGCAGGTCGCGGCGCTGAGGACGCTCGACGACCCGGCCTCCTCGCTGCCGTTCGTCGCCCCCGTGCTGCAGGCCCTCCGCTCCGAGGTTGGGAACGCGTCCACGGTGCTGGGCTTTGTCGGCACGCCCTGGACGCTGGCTGCCTACGCGGTCGAGGGCAAGGCGGACAAGCACTGCATGGAGACCAAAAAGATGATGCGCCGCGACCCGGAGCTCCTGCACTCGATCCTGGAGAAGCTGTCCGAGGCGATGGCAGTCTACGTCGTGCACCAGATCGACTCGGGAGCGCAGGTCGTGCAGCTGTTCGACTCGTGGGCGCACCACCTCTCGCCTGGGCAGTACGCGGAGTTCTCGATGCCCTACTCCGAGAAAGTCATCGCGGCGGTGAAGAGGGCGAGGCCGGACGCTCCCCTGATCCTGCACGCCAACGGGGGGACGGGAAAGCTCGACCAGCTCTGCAAGACGGGGGCCGACGTCGTGGGACTGGACTGGTCGACGTCGATGCGCGCCGCCAGGGCAGAGGCGGGCGACGGTGCGACGCTGGCGGGCAACGTCGACCCGATGGAGCTCTTCGGCGGCGAGGCCGCGATCGCGAGGGCGGTCGAGCGGTGCCTGGTCGAGTTCGACAACTCCGGCTCGGCCCGCGGGAGACACATCCTCAACGTCGGGCACGGGGTCGCGCAGGGCACGCCTGAGGAGGCGGTCGGGATCTTCTGCGAGCTGGCGAGGAGGTCCGCGGCGACGCTCGCGGAGAAGAGCAAGGCGGCAGCGGTCGCGGCGTGAGGTTTTTTTGTGTTTTTTTTTAATGTGTTTCTTCACCGTGCAAACTTTCATCCTCTACTGATCTCTTTCATTTACGGGTTCCTGAGCTTTAAAATAATTCTACAATGACGGCAATGCGGTGTTTTCCGCGAAAAAGGGAACAGAGAAGGAAAAAACAGAGACATTCCATCATTCAGACGCTCATTGCAGTGGCAGCCATCCTGTTCCCTCCGCCGCCCAGAAGCGGCGCCGCGTCGCCCTCTCCTCCTCCTGCAGCAGCAGCAGCAGCAGCCGCTCCGTCGCCACCATCGTCGTCGTCGTCGCTGCTCGCGCTGCTCCTCCTCCTATGGTGGCCGTGGCCGTGGCTGCTACGGCGGTGGGGATGAGAGTGGGAGTGAGAGTGAGGATGAGCGTGGTGCTGCTGCCTCTGCGCCGCCCTCCGCAGGTGCCTCTCCCTCTTCCTCCTCGCCAGCACCGCGGCCTGCATGAAGATCGCCATGTCCAGCGCGATCGTCGACGCCGTCGCGGCCACCCACGGCATCGACCGCTGCACGTCCCCCGGCTCCCGCGCGCGGAGGAGGATCGACGCCCCGTACAGCGAGTTGGCAGCGATCGCGCAGCCAAACATCTCCATCGACAGGCCCTCGGCGGTGCCCCGCGCGGCGTTCTTGGCGAGCTGGGAGAGGCGCGAGCCCGTGTAGAAGGCCGCGGAGAGCCAGGCGACGAGCGTGCCGGCTCTCTGGGAGGGGGAGGGGATCGGAGAAGAGGAGGAGGGGTGGTTGTCGCCTCCTCCTCTTCGCCGCCGCCGCCGGTGGTGTTGGTGTTGGTGTTGGTGGTGCTGCTGCTGCTGTTCGGCAGCGGAAGAGGAGGAAGCGGCGACGAGCGCCTGAGAGTTCGAGCCCAGGGATGATGCCAGCGAGCTCCTCGTCGCCGTCAGGGCCGCCGCGGCAGAGAGCTGGAGCAGCGGCCTCGTGGCGCCGGCGACGGAACTCGCGCCGCTGCTGCGAGCACCAGCGCTCGCAGCGTCGCCGCTTCTGCTTCCGATGCCTCCGACGCTTCCGACGCCGCCGGCTTCTGCTGCTTGGTCGCTGCCGTCGCCCGCTGCTGCCCCCCCCCCTCCCCCTCGCCGCTGCCGGAGTGTCGCGCCGTCGGCGACGTTTGCCGAGATGAGGATCGCTCCCGTCCCTGCAGCAGCAGCGGCAGCGGCAGCGGCAGCCGACGTCGCCGCTGCAGAAGTCGAGCCGTGGGCTCTCGCGCCCCCCTGCTGCGACGGCGACGCCGCCGCCGAGCCCGATGGAGCGGGTGCGGCCGCCTTCGCGTCCTTCGCAGCCGTCGTCGTTGTCGCGGTCGTTGCAGATTGCTTCCTGTGGTGGCCGTGGCCGTGGTGATGGCGGTTGTGAGGCCCGCGCCCGCTGCCGCCGCCTCCCCCGCTGACGACGACGACGGAGACGTCGTTGCCGTCGTCGTTCTCGGAGAGCGTTCTCATCGCTTCCTGCTGTTGCAGCTGCTGCCTCGACAGGACGCCGTAGTAGGAGTAGAATATATATTGTAAAACGAGGACGACGTCGGTGCAGATGAAGTACCTGTTTTGAGGAAGGGAAAGAGAAGAAGGAGAAAGAGGAAAGGAGGTGAGATGAAAAGAGAAAAAAAGTCGACGAGGGAAAAAAGAGGAAACAAAACCAGAAGAAGAAAGGAAGCGAAGGAACGGAAAGAAACTCACATTGCGCTGTACGTCATGGTCTGAAGCTGGTCACCCGTGAGCAGGCACCCGATCAGGTTGAAGGTGTCGCCCTGTGAAGGTTGTCAGAGAGAGCAAGGAGAGAGAGAGGGGGAGCGAGCGAGCGAGCGAGGATGAAAAAAACTTTTCTTCTTCTTCTTCTTCTTCTTCTTCTTCTTCTTCTTCTTCTTTGCTCTTTCCGACTTCTCACCATCAGCCACTCGGCCAGGAAGAACGGGCTCAGCGCCTCGGCGGACTGCGTGCGGGCGTTGCGAATGATTTGGGGCATCTGTTTTTTGGGGTGGTTTTGAGGGGAGGAGGTTAGAGAGTACGGCCGCCGACTTTCTTTCCGCCATCGAATTTCGATCTCTTTCTCCTCACCTGCGCCACCATCCAGCACGCGATCGACAGCATCCCGGCGACGAAGCCGAGCATGTCCCTTTCGTCGAAGACGCAGTCGCCGAAGTAGCGCTCGATGAAGGGGTTGGCCCCGGGGTCGCATTGGGACGAGGGGGGCATGCTCGCTTTCGAGGTGCTTTCCCTTTTTTTCAAAAGAGAGTTTGATGGGAGGAGAGAGTCTCTCCTCTGGACAGTGAGAGAGCAGCGCCTTTTCTCTCGAAGCCAGCTGAGCGAGCGAGCGAGGCGGGCCTATCGAGAGAGGCCGCGAGAGCTCCCCGCTCTCGCTCTCGCCCACGAAGAGGACGGAGAGAGGCGAGAGAAAACGCCTTGTGTTTGCTTTTTTCAAAAAGGAGAGAGTGAAGCTATGAGATTGAATTCAGAGTTCTTTTTACTGGCCATCGGATCGACGTCAAGAACCAACTCCAACAGCATGAACTTTGTCCGCTCCCTCTGGCGCGGCCCTCCCTCGCCGAACACAAACAGTGGCATTGGAGGCGGCGGCGTCGGCGGCAGCAGTGCTGCCGCAGCGAGCTCACCTGCGGGAGGAGGGGCGTCAGGCTCGTCGTCGAGAGGAGCGCGACGGGCGACGACGGCGCGGGCGCCGACGTCGGCGCCATCGTCGCGGAAAGCCGCGGTGGCGTGCTCTTCTCCTTCTCCCCCGCCTTCCTCCTCCGCTCCCGACCCCGACCCCGACCCCGAGCTCGAACGCCGCGCCCTCGCCCTCCGCACCCCGCACTCGGGCTACCACTTCGACGGCACGGGAAGGCGCTTCTTCGAGGGGTGGTACTTCAAGGTCACCCTGCCCGGCGAGGCCCAGGCCTTCGCCCTGATCTACTCGATCGAGGACCCGAAGACGAACGGCGGCGGCGGCGGCGGGTGCGCTCCCCCCGCTTCGTCTTCCTCCGCCGCCGCCGCCGCCGCCTCCCCTTCCTCGAGGCCCGGGCTCGGGGTCCAGATCATGGGGCCGGACGACTCCTACATCATCCAGTACGACCCGGACGTCTCCAAGTTCTGGGCGAAGGACCCCGAGCTGGCGCTGGGGGCGTGCTTCGAGGCGGCGAGGAAGGAGGGCGCAGAGGGCGCGCCGGCGCCCCCTCCGCCCCCGTCGGGCCCCGTCGCCGCGGCGGAGTTTGACGAGAGCGTCGCGCTCGGGTTCCAGGCGACTGCCACGTGGCACCAGGGCTCGGTAGTGTCCCGCGAGGCCGGGGCCTCGGGCTCGCTGCACTCGACCGTCTCGAAGGCGAGGTGGGCCTTCAAGGTCGAGCCCGTGCTCGGATGGTGAGCAGTCGGGAGTTTTTTTGTTTTTTCCCCTCTGTTTTTTGTTCCTTCTCCAGAGGGGTTTGACGACGACGACGAAAGCAACCTCTCACTTCGCCTCTCTCTCTCTCTCTCTCTCTCTCTCTCTCTCTCTCTCTCTCTCTCTCTCTCTCTCTTTCTCTTTCTCTTTCTCTTTCTCTTTCT
>Ga0114918_10000075_pt1 | contig 75990 bp, 134 predicted proteins | sample LantaG_FD_87015 | JGI IMG/M metagenome (GOLD analysis project Ga0114918, IMG submission 87015) | Deep subsurface microbial communities from Baltic Sea to uncover new lineages of life (NeLLi) - Landsort_02402 metaG | ecosystem: Environmental > Aquatic > Marine > Oceanic > Sediment | place... | reverse complement strand
TTTTTTTGTTTATTTTGTTTCTTTTTTGTCTTTTTCTCCGTATTAATAGAATCATTAATAGAAATAGTTAAACCTTCTTTCTTTCTATCCCTATCTTTCTTTTGATTTCGTTTTCTCATGCGTATCTTCCAGAATCGGCGCATCAAATCAGACAACGACCGAGCAAGATCGTTAACCCTCTCCCAATCACGTTTCAACTCCCCATAGATATGACATCGATGCTCTCCTCCGGTAAAAGTCTTCCAAGCACCAGGTTCAAAACTAGGAATATATTTTTTGCTTTTAATGGATTTAAAAAGACCTATGCATCTCCCTCTAAGAAACTTAGAGATGATTTTGAACATATTAGCTCTCACCTCATCAACATGACGTCTACGGCTATTGATAAAAACCGTATTATGCTCTTTCTCCATCCTTTTACCCTTTGGCCCGATATAACCCCTCTGCAACCCACATAAGAAAATAGTATAACCATCACTATCCTGTTTTCTCAACATCTTACGGCAGACATCTGCCATACTGGGTATATTGCCAATTTCTACCCATTCAGTATTACATAAAAACATGGTGTAGTATCTAGGTTTATTTTGATGGCTAAATAATGGAAAACGTAACATTCTCACCTTCAACGCACGACCATCAGTAAAAGCAAACGTCTTATTATCATATAATGTATCATAGTTATTTAGTCGGTATCCTCTATCTGATTCAACTTGCCTGTTTTGTTTAAAAGCCAGATCTACCAATTGTTCATAAACAGCGTCAAAATTTGAGGAATGTTCTCGGTTCATTTCATATCTCCACAAAAATTAAGTAAAAAAAGAAATCAGTTTGCAGCTATTTAACTTTGCGGATACATAGGTGACTAAGGTGACTAAGGTGACTAAGGTGACTAAGGTGACAAAATAAACAATCATTCAAAGAAACAAATATTTAAATACTAAATTAACGATGCATGTTATTATGCTTGAAATACCAACGATACGAAAAAGAATTATAAAAATATTAGAAAAGGCAAATAAACCAATATCTAAATCAGAAATAGCTAGAAGGCTTAAAGTAAGCCCTGCAACAGCATCAAAATATGTTGATATCCTTGCAGTTGAAAAAAAAGTTAAATTAACGACCTATGGTAATATTCATCTCGTTGAAATAGGGGAATAGAATGGGTGCAGAAAGATATTACTTCTATATATCAGACTCAAAACTCAAAGAGATTTTAAATGAATTAAAAAAGAACAGGTTGCTATCGGACATACTGGAAGAGGTATTGTCCAACGGTCTTGAAAAACAAATAAAGAAGAGATTAAAAGAATTAGAGAAATTAGGAGACCTGTATAAAAAATGAAAAAAGATATGAAACAGGAACAACCAACTACTGAATATTCATTTGAGGATTTAAAAAATGCAAAAATACTAAAACCAAAACCACGAGAATGGAAAGACAAGAAACCCTCTAAAGAACTACAGGAACAATATAAACATAACGAGGTAAATAGGCTATTAAAAGAAAAAATGGAAGAGGATGGAAGAATGAATTATGATGTTTTACTCCAAATAGGCAGACGATTACAAAAAAGCGAAATAGATCACCTTTCAACATCAGAACTATACCAATTATTGCAAAAAGCAACAGGAACATTAGGACAAGATACATTAAAACATTATGCAAAAATCCTTAAAGATGAAGGTTTTATTAAATTCACAAGTGACGGCCTATGGGAAATACTAAAGTAGTAATAAAGTCATGTGAACTCTGTAATATTGAACTAGTTTCGCATACAACAACGAAAAATAAAAAATCACTGGCACTGGCATATCATTTTATAGTAGTAATTCTGAACACGGAACACTTAGCGAAACGAAGCTTGTTGATGGGGTTTTGTTGAAGGCTTTTCTTATCAAAATACAACAATAGATTTTAACAGAAATTTTAGATACGAAATTTTAAATAACAGTTAAATATTTCTGTTTTTTGAATGCCCACTTGGTTTGTCTTACTGGTAATGGATGCTGAGAAGGAACATGAGGTTTATAATTCTCTATGTAGATCAGATAAGGTAAAAGAGGTACATCCTCTTTTTGGGGAATGGGATATACTGGTGAAACTTGAAGGGGAAAAAAATTTTTTGATAGAAACAATTAAAAACGAGTTAAAGATAGATGGCGTATTGGCCACTAAAACATTGGTTGGTTTGTAAACTGCGAGGTGGGGTAAATTGGATTATCCCGCAAGGCCGCCCATAACATATAGTCGGCAAGAAGAGACTTTCTACTAACGTCGCCGTAGTTTCAGGTTTTGGTCTCTTGACCTAAGTGAAACATTAAAACTATGTGGGAAACCTTGAGATTGTTGGTTCCCAATCCTTGCAATTAAGTTAAAAAACATGTCCGCAGCTAGGGCAGACATCATCTGTATTGGAACATTTCCGTTTACATTTAGGACATTTCTTCATAATCTCGACATCCATCTATAAAACTTGTTTTTGGTTGAAGCCAACAACGAGGGGTATCTGGTTCTCGCATATCAATAGGTACGTTTTTGTTGAGTTTCAAGCATTTGTGTCCCTGGCGATATCGACAATCTTTAAACATTTCTATCTATCCTGTTAACAAATCAATAGATTTAGACTTTCCAATCTGATTTAATATAACATCACCAACTTTCTGTGTTTTACCATCTGGTAGCTGATAAAGTATCTTTGATAAAAACTCGTTCTCAAATGTCTCAACACCTGTTTCAACAGCAGTAAGTTTTGCTTTAATGATATGAACAACAATTCGAAAAGCCTGACACTCGTTTTTCATAAAGATTTTATCATAACCACGGCCCTTGTATCGACCTATATCAGGCATGTTTATCTCAAATGTAATGTTATGTTCAACTCCCTCAAATTCATATTCATGTATGAATCTAAGAATCTCCATATCATCAATCCAAGTCCATTGTATACCTTTGCAACCAAATTTTTTAAGAAGTTTATTGATTTCTTCTTTGCTTCGCTCAATACTAACTGTTGTATCCGCATATGGGAGTTTAGTTCCATCAATCATAATCTTATTTCTCCTTCTTATCAATATATTTCTTTTTTAAGATGTTCAAACCAGTCAGGAGATGCCTGTGCTGCTAGTTTACCCCATTCTCTCTGTTGTAGTCCTTTTTTAGGATTAAGTTTTACATCAGCTGCTTTTATCCCAAATAGTATTTGATATTTACCTAGTTTGTTTCCTACAAAAAACAAGTACCATCCATCTTTTTCTATTAGATCATCATGTTGGCTAACAGTATATGGATATATTTCTCGTCTATCAAATTTTAGTCGTCCCAGTCGATGTATGTTGAAGATCTCTGGTCTATTGCTTTCTCGCATTTTTTCGTGATCTATGCCGTTGCATACTATTTTATCGCAGGTTTTGATTTCAATCCAGATTATTTTACCCCAGCGGGTATAGATATAGATATCATGTCCTTCTAATCCATTGTATTTTACGGTACAGTCTGGTAGTTGTTTTTTTAGGTATCTGTATATTCTCCGATGTTTTCTTTCACTATATTTTTTGATTGATTCAAAAGTATATTCAGTCATTTTTTTCTCCTTTTTTTTATTATCAAAGCTGCAACCAATATGTAAAGTCCAATTTCTTTCATAACTCCTCCATCAATCCTTTCTTTTTCATCTCAGCTATAACCTGTTGTGCTATGCATTACGATATTCAGATACAGGATTTTCAATACGCCAACTTGTTGGCCTACTCTGAATTGCTTTATGAAGAATTTGTTTCCAATCCAATGAATACATATCCGCTATTGTTACCATTTTATTGCACCGCCGGGTCTTTATCCTTTTTTTCTTTTTCTTGTTTTTCCATTTTTTTATATATATGAGCTGGGACAACAAGACCAAGGTTATCAAGCATACCTATGCGTACTCCAATGGCATACCAGACGAGGTTTTTTTCGTTTTCGTTTCTTGCAAGGTTAATAGATTTTTTAATAAAAATTGGGCCACTGCCGATAGTGTTTTCTATCCGCATCATCCCACCCGCTATGCGATCAGCATCTTCTTGTGAAACAGACATCTGTTTTAGCAGATCTAAGGTGTTTTTTTGTTTTTTTGATTTCTTAAACAACATCTGTTTTCCTCATTTCTTTTTTACATTTTTTACATTGGTATACTGCGATGTTGCTAAGTCGATATAGCATTCTCCATTGTGATTTACCGTTTTTATCTATGTGGTTACACGGCTTTTTTGTTTTTTTCTTCACCATATTTAATCACCAATCCGTTAGTAATATTAAACCTATAAACCATGCTAAGAGTCCTTCAGGTATGCAGATCACCAATGATATAACTATTGTCGCTAGTATCTGCCAGAAGGTAACTGGTGCTAAAAGAATAAAAAGCCCCCATGCTATTAGGAATGGTGTAGTTAGAAGAAATAAACCAAGAGGTTTCTCTAACATTTAATCCCCTTCTGACTTCATTGGTATTTTACATTTAGAACATTTTGGTGCTTTTTTATATAGCTCAAGTTTCATCCTTCAATCAGGCCTCCTTTATTGTAAAATATGTGTTATCTCCTATCGTCACTGTGACCAGTACCTCTCGAAAACTAAGCTGATATAGCTTTGACTCCTCATAATCTGGCAACACACCCATGGATATGAGTTCAGCCACAGTATACGCCTTATCCTTGTTCTCTTTCAAAAAAGAGATAACATCATTTAGCTCTCCAGTATCTCGCTCTCGTTTATGATTTCTAAATTCTTCCATGCTTATAGGCATCCATCAATCACCTCCATCTCTCTTGAACCCAGTTACAAAATTTACTATCTGCACAGTCTCGTAGATGTTTTCTTTGCTTTTTTGTTAATCCAACTGTATCAATGGTTTTTTCAATAGATTTCTTTTTCTTCCTTCGCCACATTTATCTCACCTCATATAAATTTTTTATCTGATTGTGTATCATTCAATAATGCTTTGAAAGCGAGATATGCATCAACAGAAGCCCTTCGCCCTGAATACCGCCTGTAATCATCTAAAATAGTTCTATCAGCTAAAACCGTATTCATTCTACGCTTCAAATAAACTTCTCCAAGAACCTCTATGTTGTTAGCAACAAGGTAATATAACGCCCGGAAGATAATGTTTTTAAATGCTGCCTGTTTCCTCCAATCTTTTTTATTACTAGAATCAAATATCTCTCTAACAATATTAAAGTTTTTAACAAGTACATCCATATCGCTATCTCTGAGTTTCTGTATATATCGGATGAGAACCATTTTTGTTTTACCTTCTCCACCCCGATATGGTTTTTCAAAAGAAGCTGAATATGCATTAGTCAGATCTCGTAATTTCATCTTGTTAGAGCTACCGTAAACATTACAAGGTAGTTCTGAGATGAAACGCTCATACATAGGTATTGTTTCCTTATAGCTATTAATAAAATCATCTGTGCCTTGAGGTATACTAATATTCCATCTTGTAAATATCACTCTTTCTTGTTTTTCATTAAGGTTTTTATATGTTGCAAAATAGACAGGGATGCTTTTAGCAAAAGGATATTTTTCAAAAAATTTTTTTAAAGCTATCAGGCGATGATTGCCATCTATAAACCTGTTTTGGTTATTGATATTGTTAACGACAAAAACAACATCGAAGTGTTTGCCTTTTAGTAATGATTGATAGATGCTGTTCACTTGTGATATATGTATCTTTCGGGGGTTAGCTAGTCTAGGATTTTCTACTGATTGTTTAGTGAGATATTTTTTTATTATTTCATAGTTTAAATCTAATTTTATATCATCATCATTGGTTATTTTTACTTTTTCTTCAGGCTCTACTTCTTCTTTCACCTCTACAGCTATTTTTGTATCAGCCTCTTTATTTTTAGTTCTTCTTTTTTCCATTATTTTCTGCAAATCTTTTGTTTTTGATACAGTCATCTATTAATCACCTTATTTTCAAAGCCATAATTTTCAAGAAAAAAACCTTTGATGCTTTCTGAAATCTTTTTTCTACCTGTTCTTGGTTTAAACCTGGTCTAATGCATAATGTTCTTAAGTCTATTTTTGCATTAAGATATTCATCTAAAGAAGCAAGTAATTCCTGTTTTTCCTTATCTATAAGTTCTTTTTTCATCCATCAATCACCTCATTGTTTTTGAAATAATATTTAGAGCAATCTTTATTGAGGCAAGCAAAACCCTTCAACGTTGTGCTATAAACAATTGCATGTTTACAAGTTGGACATAGTTTATTATCACAATGTGGGCAATAATATTTATGTAAGCCAAGGTCCAAGCGTTTCATATCCAATTCAGCATCAATCAATTTGGAGTTACATTGATAACAAAGAGGGTTGCCCCCCTTATCATAAATAATTGCAGATATAAATGCAGATGTTCCTTGATTAAAACTCATCCATCAATCACCTCTCTTTTTTAGAACAATATCTCCATTAGGTCCAAGTCGTATATCCATCATTGTTCCTTCATCGATACCGTATGCTTCTGCTACATGACTAGGAATTGTGATAACAAGACTGCTTCCAACACGTCTAACTTTACGTACAAGGGACATACAAAAAAGCAATACTAAAAAGATATATAAAGGTTTTGGTGAAATATATATTTCATAGGAGAACAGGAAAAACATTACAGAGCATACAAATAAGAAAACCCATACACAAAAACTATATACTTACTAATATATATGCTTTACTAGGCGGAGAGATTGGGATTTCAAGTTTTAACGATCATGTGTATTTTTTGAATAGCGGTGTTTAACACCTCCGCCGCCTCCTCCCAAAAAAGTTTTATATACTTAATGTCATATTGGCAGTGATAAAAAATGGCATCTATAATACCACCATTGAGTGATAAAGAAATAAAAGCGATACAGGATATGTATTTTGATGAAAAACTGACTATCCCACAAATACAGAAAAAAACAGGGCGTTCCACATCCACGATAGATAAGTATCTTCATAAGCCGAGGATAAAAGAAATAAAAGAAGAACCAAAAGAAGCACCTATTGAAGAGCCAACGAAATCAGATGATATATCAGTGAAAACAGTTCCAGCGGCTAAACCTGCAAAAGTAATAGAAGAACCAAAGGAAGTATTGCTTAAACCAGCACCATTAAGTGAAGTATATGGTGAAATACCAGAGCCAGAGATATGGCTACAGACTTTTCTTAGTAATTACAAAATCAAAGAACCCTTTATCATAGTTCAATGTAACAGAGTGAAAAGACGCAATGAGTTACCGCATCCCGCAGATCTCATGGCGGATATGCAACAGATGGATTCAGGGCAGAAATATGCAAGACAGATAGCTTTTATCATTGATGATTACGATTTTGAACTAAAGAAATATATGCAACAGAGAGCAAACCTTGACGAGATGCCACGACGTCGCCATGGAATAACCATAGATGATGGACGGCAGAGATATGACTCATCTGGACGAGGAATACCCCTAAGGGAAAGAGACCCCTATGATGACAGATATGATCGACGGGACTATCGGGATGACTACACGGGATATCAACGACAGCCACCTATGGAACGAAGAGGAATCCCTGTTCAACCACAATATTACAATCAGCCGTATCCTCAGCAGCTTGAAACCGAACTTGAACGTTTTGCTAGGTTACAACAACTATTTCAGAAGACAGAAGAAAAAAACCCTATGATGGAAAGATTGACACTGGACAATAAAGAACTAGCACAGCGGTTAGCTGAAATTGAGAATGACCGTAAAATGGAGATGATCGGGGAGATAAACAGGTTAAGAACAAACCTGCAGCAAAGCCAGGAGATACGAAACGAAATAGAGAATAGAGTAAGGCAGATGGAACTGATGCAATCACAGAAATCAGTTGGCGAATCAGATATAAAAATGCAGGAGATCAGAGATCATCATGATCTTGAACTTAGGAAACTAGATGAAAAAGGTAAAACAAGAGATGCTATTTCAAATGCTGTAAGCACAGGTTTCGGTCAGATAGGGCAAGCTATTTTTAAAACAGCACAAGAACTAGGCTCAGAGGAAAAAATGGAGATGGAAGGTGTGCAACAGGGAGAAATGTGGCAGTCATCGTGTCCATATTGTAAAGAACTTATAACAGCTCCTCTTTCAGCGAAAGTAATACAATGTCCTAGCTGTGGAAAAAGATTAGAGATGTCACCCGGACCTGAACATCAAGCTCAAGCTCAACCTCAAGTTCAACCCCATCCACCACAAGACAGCGGCTCATTTACAGTAACTCAACCACCAATAGTGACACCATCAGATACGCCACCAACATCTATAGAGCCACAGATAGCTAAATGTCCTCATTGCAAATCACAGATGTCTATTCCAGCTGGTGCACATATGATAGAATGCCCTAGTTGCCATGGACGGTTAGAAGTAGAAACCACTGAACCAATTAAAACACATGAAGAAGAAATGCCTCCTGAAGAACTAACGCCACCACCTTTACCACCACCAATAGACACCACAGAAGTTTTAACATATCAGAAACCAGAAATAGAGATGCAACCTGAGATAAAAAAACAACCAGTGATACCTGAAAGATATAGCGGAGTTCCAGGTGGAGAAGTAATAGAGCCTGAGCTAATTGAACAAGAAACATTAGAACCAACAACGGGCGGAGAACAACAAATAATCGAACAGGAAATATTAGAAAAAAAAGTAATCGATAAATCTTTAAAAGATGCAAAAGAGGGCAGAATCCGCCCCTTGGAAATAGACACTAAAACAAAAGAAGAAAAAACAATGCCTATACCTGTAGAACAACCAGCAAGTAAAACAATAGAGGAGATAAAAAAAGAAGAACAAAAATTTAAATGTCCTGAACCCGGATGCAATAAATCTTTTCCAAAAGAGAATCAGCTCAAAGGCCACATGTTACACCACATAAAAGCAAAAAAGAAGAAGGGAAAATAGCTTGGATTGGAAAAAAGCAGCAATCACATTCACTAAACAACTCGGTATTAGCGCAGCTACAGAAATAGTAAGAGGCTGGCTTAATGCACAACTAAAAGATAAAACACCAAACGATCTATACATATCCATAATGGAAGATAAAGACCTATGGACTATTACACCAGATAAAATGAAAAAAACAGGTCATAAATTCAAAGGAACATATGGAAAACTTTTCAAACAATATCAAAAAGAAATTACAACAGAACTCATTCTAAAATGGTTGCAGAAAGACCGCCTTGATCTATTCAGCACAATTATAAACATGCCAGACAACAAAGGCCTGATATGGATAGATAAACAAGTAAATAAAATAAAACAGCAGATAATTAACATGTAAAAAGTTTAATACCTGTAGAGAGATTAAGAATTATGGCATTTAACGAGTTTAAATATAGGATGCTAGTAGGCTTAATGGAGATGGCTGGACAATTTGTATCAGGTCAGCTTACAAAACCAAACTATGAAGAACAAGAAAAAATACAGAAAGAATATTACGATAACGCAAAAGCAATAGCTAGAAAAGATGAAGCTAAAAGAGAAAAAGAAATAAGAAAAATCGCATATAAACCACCATCTGAGCCTGAACCAGAGATAGAAACAACTGAAGATTTAACTGAAGAAAAAATAGAAGGTGGCGTAGCATGCCTACCATGCATACCCCCAGAATCTTTAATAATAACTAATCCTGCTCTAAAACCTATTTCTGAAGTTTCTATTGGGGATAAAGTTTTAGATAAAACTGGGGGATTTAGCAAGGTCACAAAAATAATGAAACGCCCCTATAAAGGAGAAATAATAAATGTTTTTACTAAATACCAGAATTCTCCTGTAACATTAACACCAGAACACCCCATTCTAACAATAATGGCACAACCCTGTCAGTTAAAACAAGGATATTGCTTACCGGGAAAACAAAACCCAAAATGTAAGAACTGTAAACTGAAACAAAAATATCAACCTTTTTTTATGCCTGCTAAAAAGCTATTTGAAACAAAATGGAAATCAAATTATACAGAGCCAAAATTATTTTTATTAATTCCACGACTAAGAGATACAAAGGATATTACTGAACTAGATTTAAGTAAAACCATTTCAAATATTGAATGCAGGGGGAAATATGTAGTACCAACAAAACAAATAAAAGATTACAAAATCGGAGATAAAACATATTCTTCATATAAAATGGTTAAAGGAATGCTAATCAAACGCAAGATACGAATAAACTCTGATTTCATGAAGCTGATCGGGTTCTATTTAGCGGAAGGTCACGTAACTTTCCAAAAAAGAGGAGGATATCTTGCTTTTTCCTTTGGAAAGCATGAAAAAAGATATATTAAAGAAGTAACATATTTGCTTAATAGGGTACTTGGTGCAACTGGAACAATAGAAGAAAAAAAGACAGCAATAGCTATTCGAGTTGGCTCAAGAATACTTGCTGAAATGTTCTCTATGCTTTTTGGAAAAGGAGCTGCCAACAAAAAAATACCACAATGGATGCTTACATTACCTATAGATAAGCAGAAACCACTTATAGAAGGATATTTCAGAGGTGATGGATACAGGGAAAAAGGAAAATATAACCATTTTTCATGTACAACAGTATCAAAGGACTTAGCCTCTTCTATTAGGCTAATACTCCACAGAATGGGAATTATAAATGGATATCGAAGATACATGGCAAAAACAACAAGTAACATAGAGGGTAGAGAAATAAAACACAACTATGAACAACATGTTCTAAGCATCTGGGGGCCTTCTGCCTTTGCATTGGCAAAACACATGAATTATACACCACATCCCTGGGCATTTAGAGAATCACATGCAGCAGGCATAGATGAAAATTATATTTATCTGCCTGTTAAAAAAATAGAACGAACCCCCTATAACGGCATGGTGATGAATCTAGAAACAATACCAAACCATACATATGCCGTGGAAGGAATCTGTGTATCAAATTGTTCAAGTGATCATTTCAGCACAGTATCCGGTGCCCTTAGTGAAGCATTACGTTTCGCACGGACAGAAGGAGTAAGGCATCCTGAAGTAATGAGAAGACTTGGACTTGCAAAAGATGAACTTAATGCAATGGAACGAATAGATCTATCCCCCGAAAACCTAGTACAACTAAGAGGGAAAGAAAAAAAACTAGCTGAATGGGGACTAAACGCATCACGAGAAATACGACATAAAATAACAGCTATACACTCACCAGCGGACCTTGAACAGGTAGCAGCAGATGTCGCTAAAATCAGGACCAGATTCATGCGTGAACTATGGGACGTAGCAACAGTAGACGGCAGCATAGATAAACTCTGTAAAGGATTAAAAGACGAAGAACGAGAACATTGCATTAGAACAATTAACGAAGTATTAAATGAAAAAAAGTAATCCCGCTATAGACATTATTCCTAATTGGGACCATAGGATTAAGGGGCAAAATATGTCGCAGAGGCTGGTATTCCTATTTTACCATTCATAACTAAGTTGCCTATGACTCGGTTTCTGGTCTCGGAGAAGTTCTCCCCCCAAAAACCCCAGAATAATGTTGGCGACAGGAAAAATAAAAGGATGTAAAAAAAATGACCGTAATGGAAGGAATAAAAATAAGACTTAGAGGAAATGGAAAAGCAATGGTGAAATTCACCCATCCAATAGATGAACAATTTTTTGTACATATTCTACGTATGCATCGCGATGATGGTCAGCCACATCCAAAAATAATTTTAAAAAATAAAGACGGTGGCAACATCCCAAAACTACCACCACCACAAAAACCAGCAGATGCAGTAATCGCAGAGAACAAAGCAAAACTAGATAAAATAAAAATAGATAAAAACGTTAAAGTAATGCGTACAGTCTGAACAACTACAGAAGGAGATGTAAAAAAATGATGGATATATTCGATAGCTTCATCAATGGGCTTATCTCAGGGCTTGGGATGACTATAGTTATGACCGTTTTTGGTTTTCTTACTTTTAAAATAATGAAAAACTGGATTACTAAAACCATTACAGAGATCTGGACAAAGGTAAAAGAGGAAGGTCTAAAGCTAGATGGGATTAAGATAGACGGCACATTGGAAACAAAAAAAATAAGGAAGAAGAAAAAATAATTAATGCTGGTTTATCGTAAACTATATAAACTATTTTTTGTTATATGTCGCTATATGCCAAATAAAGACGAAATAACTACTATCCAATTAACAAAAACAACCAGAGATCGACTTAAAAAATTTGGACACAAAGAAGAGCCATATGACTCTATTTTAAATAGATTGATGGATAATGCAAAGGAATTGAAATAATGCTAAAAGAAGATGTGACTTATGGGAAAAACAAGAGGGATTAAAAATTTGAGGTGATTGATTGACAATTATTTATACAAAAATAACACCAGCATCTGTCACCCGAATCAAAAAATCAGAGGCATTCCTCACAGTTATCACTGAAAACTTTGTCAAAGACAAAAAATGTCTTGAGGAATGCCAGCTTGCACAGGATATAAATAAACCAATGTATGCAATAATTAAAGACCCAAAAGCTTGGAACAAAATAAAAAATAGTTTTATGTGGAGACAGTCTTTCCCTGCTAAATCTGGGTTTGAGAAAAAAATAAAAAAAGATTTAGAGATGATTAGAGCAGTTAATGATGCATAGATCAGAGTCGAGACACAGCGAAACCGACAATGCCACCATCTGACGGTGGGGAAAGACCCACACCTATAAAGATTTGATAGAAATGGGGATTCGTACACGAGTATATGAAATAGATGGCGACCTAGCTATTAATATCCCACAGCGGGTTTTACCACCACGTAAGTTACAATGGGTTGAAATAGAGGAAACTATACCAGGTCATCCTGCTGCAATTGATTGGTATCCCTGCATTGTTAGACCATATAAAACACGGACAGCTGTTCTATTGACACATGATATAGCAATACCGGGGATAGAGGCGATGAGCAGACTCGGTTTTGATAGTTCTAAAAAAATAGAGGTACGTCCATATGGATATGATATCTGGATACCTGCGCATCTTTACCATGGTAGATATGTCCGAGCATGGATACCGAAATATGTAGCACGGAGAACAGGGATAAGAGGACATACTATTTGGCCTTTTTTCATCCGAGGAACAACTCTTCCTGAGAAAAGAATACGATATGTAGAACGAGAAGTCAGAGAAGTAACTATAAACCATATGGATAAAAAATATCCTACTGAAAACTATGCAACTAACCGATGGCGATGGCGGATACCTAAACAACTGGAATGTTACCCGGTATTAGCTAAAGCCATTAGTATAAATATTTATCCTGAGGCACAATGTCATCTAAGTGGAGAAATAATATATATTGATTTCATCTTCTCTAAACCAGCTGGTATGATATTAAGTGAACAAATGAGGTACGCATACAGATCTAGTGCTGTACGAAATTATACAGCGACAGAAGACGTTGATTATCCTCTATTAATTGAAATCCGTTGTTTATATTATAGTAGCACACCAAAAAGTTTTTATCAAACAGAAGAAAGACACATACCTTTGAAACAAGCACTTGAAATAACAGTTTACAATATGCTACAATATTTTTTTAATCCTGCAAAAGAAGGACAACTTTACTCAGCAGCATCATATGCGGAACATATTGGAAAAATAGATTATACAACAACACGATTAAATCTAAGGAAGCATTACCCAAAAATAGAAGATGCACCACCAATTATTGCTCCTGGAGAAATAGAACAAGAAACAACTCCTGAAACAAAAATCAATTTTTATTCAGCTATAAAATATGTCCGTGTATTAAACGAACAAGCCTATAAACGTGGAAACCCTGAGATGTATGTTTATACCGATGCAGATATCACTGCTATACTATTACAAAAAATAGAAAACAGAATGTTACAAGGACTACCACCGCTTTATGAATTAGATGAAAACGGTTTTCTCTGGAGACTCAAAGTATGAAAAGAAAAGACATGATTGGTAACAAATATGCAGAAGGGAAAATCCCATGGAACAAGGGAAAAACAATGTCTAAAGACTTCAGAGAAAAAATAAGACAAGCAAATAAAAAAAGATTTAAAAACAATCCTGAAAGCTATATAAAAATCAAGTTTAAACCAGAGCCCTCACCTGAATTAGCATATCTACTAGGAATAAGATACGGAGATGGAACGCTTTGTATAAGTAATAAATGGTATCAATTTAGATTAGGCGCAATCGATAAAGAATTTGTTGAAGAATTTAGAAGATGCGGATGTAAAATACTTAAAAAAAGAGACAAACCAAAAATCAGTAAAAAAATATTTAAAAATGAAAAATGGAGTAATATGTACTATTGTAATTTTTCATCTAAAAAATTATATATCTTCCTATCTAAACCATTGGTAGACCATAAAAAAATAATAGAAAGACACCATACTCAATTTATACGTGGTTTTTTTGATAGCGAAGGTAGCTTCTCTCTTAACAGCAACACACATTTAAGAGCAAGCAACACAAATAAAGAAACCATAAGATATATAAAACAACTTTTAGAAAAAAATAAAATTAATCTACATCTTTACAAAGAGAAAAGAGGAAAAAATCTAAAAACAATGTATACAATTGGTACAGGAAAAAGAAATGAAATTGAAGAGTATGCTAATAAAATAGGGTTTATAATAAAACGAAAACAAAAACTAATGCTTACATATATAAACAAGAGGCCAACCTCTATATGTGAACTATGCAACAAAAGCTTTTTTTATAATTCAGGAATACAAAAATATTGTCAAGATTGTAAAAAACTCTTATCAAAAGTAGGATATAAGCATGTAGATTTTTTAAAGAAGAACATAAAAAAATTCTCACCATATGTACTAAAAAACATTAAAAAAATAACAAGAGTCACAGCAGATATTGATAATCCTGCTGATTTACCCTCTTGTATAAATGTTTTTATTAAATATGGATATGATGATATAAAAATTAGGAGATCACCTTCGCAGAAAGGTTTCCATGTTGAAGGATGGACATCTTCTGAAGGGCATGCCCTATTTTATAATCTATTAATTAGATTGCTTGCAAAAGATGATTATATGAGAGTATATATAGATGCAATGGGTAAACGAGCGGTTCAGATTCTTTTTTCAGAGAAGAAGAAAAGAAAACTTTATAAAAAAGCTCAGACAATATCCTTTGATGAGACACCCATGCAGTATGAGACAAAAGGCATTGAACAGAATGTTAAAATAAGCATAGGTGAAATATAATGCCACAACCTAAACCAGCTCGGTATCTGATGAAATGTGGTCATCCAGCTGACCAAACACTTGATCTTAAAGATTTAGATGACGTCATCTATAGCTACTGCATTGGATGTTTACTTGAAAAAATTGGTTTGAAACCTATTAAAAAATTTAAGCTACAGATAGAAGGAAAACAGATTAGAATAATTAATTTACCATTGGAGGAATAATATATGGGCGACAATACAAAATATGGATTAAAAACACAGCTTCTATTCTGTGACGAATGTGAACAGGAACTAGGGTACGTAATTTATCAGAGATGGACTGATTTTGATATAGCTCTCTGTCCACGATGTATGGAAAAAAGATTGAAGAAGGGTACATATCTTGAAAACGTGGAGGAAAAACAATGATAGAACTTTGGGGTTCAGCTGATTGTGAAGCATGTAACATAGCAAGAGAATTCCTTGGACGTACACCACTTGAATGGAAATATATCGATGTAGCAACTATAAAGTTTGAGGGAGTAATACCACGTCTTATTCTTGAAGATGGACAACATATTATTGATCTTCCTGCGATTAAAAACTATGTCCAACGTTGGATGAAAGAACAAGGTTTCCCAGGAGGCATTTTATGAAATATGATCACATCCACTGCAGGAGAAACAAATATTGCAGAAACGCAGAATATAAAAATGCCTGCATGCCCTGTAAATATAATGTTAACAGTACAGCTTTTCCAAAAATTGATAATTTCAAACCCAAGATATCTGGAATAACATTTTTAGGTGAGAGAACCATATGATGACACATATATTATCAATAATTGGATGTATTATAGGCGCAATCATTTGCGCATTCTCCTATTTTTTTGCAATTAGAAACAACGAATCTTTTGCTTGGGCCACTCTTGGATTCATATTTCTCATCCTGTTGGTCTACTGGAATCTCAAAACAGAGCTCAAAAAAGATAGCTAATAACCTTTTTTGAAAAGATTTAAATACATGCTATATATTTTTCAGATTGTGATATTATGGATGTAGATCCAGAACTCATAGCATACATAGTCTCCATGGTACTTGGTATCCTTTCTATAGTATTAGGAGATAAATATGTGAAATATAAACAGAAATTTGCTGATACTGAAAAAGTGACAGTTAAAATCTCTGCAGCATTAAAAGCAATATCTGATGCTATAGCAGATGATCGCATCACTCCAGAGGAAGAAAAAGCTATTGTTGAACATTGGAAGAACGTTATAAAATGAGGTAAAGAACATCCTGAAGTAAATAGGAGGTCTGTTATTCTAAAATTCTTATTTTTTTATTTTTTAGATTCATCAATATATTGATGTAAGGAGGTGAAGTAAAATATGGGTATAGTTGAGTTACTAGATACTCTTGATTGGCGTATGCTTGCCGTACTTGGCATTGGATATCTGGTCATGAAATTCAAACAGAAATAAAGACAGTTTGTCAAATAGGCAAACATTTAAATTCTATCCAGTATTACAAAATAGTTGGTAGAATATGCTTGACGAAGAACATAAGAAGATAGTAGAGGAATTAGATAACCGGTATGAGCCTAAACACAAAATAGAGACAATAGTTGTAGAAAAGAAAAACAACAGCTGGAGAAACACTGGAATAATCATTCTTATCGCCATCATAGTAATAGCAATTATCTTCTATGAAGACATAGAATACTATGTTACTGATTATTTAGAGGAACCGGTGCCACCTGTAATTCTTTCACCTGCGGAGATGGAGCTGTATACATTCAGTGCTCTAACAAGTAACACATCTGTGAATGTGGAGTTATGGTTAATTAATCTTGGTGAAGAAACTGCGACCAATATTGAGATATATATCAGAGCACGAAATCAGAATGGTACAATATTGTTCTCAGCGGAGATATCCCCCACAGTGTTAGTATTGCGAGATAATGAAACCTGTTCAGCGATATATACCGTGCCAATAGAAACTAGCGATACCTTAGTTACTCATACTATTGAAATAGAATGGACCGCTGGCCGAATTGCTTATTCTAAAACAACAACTCTCTAAATCGTTTCAAACAAAAACCTTAAATGCTTTTTTTCTATTTTTAATATTTAGGTGAAGCAAAACTGACTAAAATTAATAAAAAACTAGTTGATTGGTGGTCTATACCACATTTTTTAGCAGGATATGCTTTTGGTAGATATACAAATCTTGATATCATCCAGTTTTCAGCTATCAATGTTGGTTTTGAAATATTTGAATCATTTCTAAAAAAGAAATACGATATTTTTAATGTGCCATTTGGTCGTGATACAATTTTTGAAAGCCATATGAACTCTGTTGCTGACACTTTGATAGCTACTGGTGGTTATCTTGCGGGTCAGCAAATAAAAATTGAGATTGTTCGACCTATGATAAATTATTTAGAAAAAAATTTTGATTATCCACTTGTTGGAGTTGAAATAGGAATATACAGAGGGGGAAATACACAGAGAATACTAGACAAACTCCAGATAAAACATATTTATCTTGTAGATCCATATATAAACTATCCAGAATATAGTGCAAAATTAAACCTAGAAATATTATTGATTGCAACCATAGAAACAGCATACAAGATAGCAGAGAAAAGGCTCCAACCGTACAAAGACAAAATATCTTTTATATTTGAGAAATCAGAAGATGCAGCTGATAAAATACCAGATAACCTTGATTTCGTCTACATTGATGGAAATCATTCCTATGATTATATAAAAAATGATATTGAAACCTATTATCCAAAGGTTCGCCAGGGTGGAATTATCGGAGGTCATGATATACGGCTTAAAGATATAGAGAGAGTTACCGTTGGATTTGCATATAAACACGATCTTGAATTAAATATAGACCCCCCAGACTGGTGGATTATAAAAAAATAAGAGAAAAGTTAAGCAAAACATTTAAATGCTTTCTTCCTATTTTTAGTTTTATAGGTGAAGTAAATATGCAAGATGATTTATTGGGTAAAGTAGTAATAGGTCGCAATACACCTGGGTATTATTATAAAAACTCAGCAGCACTTGCCCCGGGTAGAGCTGGTGTTCCTAGAACTGATGCTGAAAGGCAAGCTATGCATCATGCAAGATATGGTACAGCAACACTTCCGCCAAGGGGAACTGGTTTAGGAGTACAACAGCAGCAGTTTAATGGAGATCTTTTTTGGCCTTTTATGGCTGGGCTGGTACTCGGAGCAATAATCTTTACCCAGGTTGGTAGAGGCATGATGGGTGCTGCAGGTAAAAGAATAACAAAAAGAATCGAACCAAATTACTAAATCTTCCAATAGGTGAAACTAATATGCTGACACAAAACGGGATAGATTATATCTGCCAGAATTTTGGTAGTAATGATTTATGCTGTGTCGTTAGTGGTCTCAGCTGGTATTATACCTATCAGGGTGTTGATTACCCTGAAACTGGTGCTACCGCTCAGATTGTTAGCCGTTTCACTCTTGGAATTATTGAAACACTCACTATGACTAACCCCTCTAGGGGAACTTTTACACAGGCGATGCTTAACGCCGCTAATGGTTCACCAGTTACACTTCAAGATGCTAAAGAAATAACAAATCATGATGAACCATCTGAAGATCAATGGTGCTATACAGAAGGTCCACCTCCACCCAGATGCAGTGATTACACAAACCAGGCTGACTGCATAGCAGTAGGTTGTTACTGGTGGTCTGATGGAACATGTAATGATTACCCTGAGCCACCACCTGATTGCAGCAGTTATACTAATGCAACTGAGTGTATAGCTGCTGGTTGCTACTGGTACGATAACAGCTGCCACGATCAACCACTGCCACCGGAATGTGAAAATGTTACAAACCAAACTGATTGCATAGCATATGGCTGCTACTGGTATGATAACAGCTGCCATAGTCTACCTCCAACGCCACCGCCCTCTTGTGAGGATTACACAAACCAGTATGCCTGTATAACCTCAGGATGCTACTGGTATAGCAACAGCTGTCATTCCTATCCCCCTGAAGGAGAACCCGTGGATTACCTGCCTTATTTCGCAATAGGGGTAATAGGGATAGTTGCAGTGGCATTAATACTTAAAAGTGGTGAAAAAAAATGAGTAGTTTAGATGAATGGTTTAAACAAATAGAGAAAATTGGTGAAGCAGATATACCCATGGAGATAAACGGGCAAATAATGACACCACGGGAATATATGAGGAGGCAAAGATAAAATATGAATACTTTTGACCCACAAACAAAAGAACTACTTCTTAGAAGAATGGAACAAAGAACACAACAAGGACGAGCGATAGGAGTATATCAATTAGGTGATTATTATACCCCGGAGCAACAAATCGAAGAAGCCAGAAAAGAAACACCAGCGGGTGAAGAATTTCTTTTTGCTGAAAAAAAACTTATGGATGAACTAAAAAAGAGGATGTAAAAATACATGGTTAATTTGGTGAAAACAGGAATTGGAGGAATAATTGGTGCAGGAATCGGATTTAGTATAGGATATATTATTTGGCAATCTAAAAAACCAAAAGCAAAACCTTGTCCAATCCCTGAAGTATGTCCATTATGTGGAATGCTTCTTATATGCGAACCTTTAGACCCACCGCATACTTTCTGTCATTGTATGAATGAAAGTTGTCCATATACATGTTATGATATTCCTCCGCTATGGGGCGTGATGCCTGGATATTATACAACACCAGGAGCTGTCATTGGTGGAATAATTGGAGTAATCATTGGGAGTAGACTATAATGCCAGATGCCAGCAAGATGATGTTTGTCCGACCAAAAAACTGTCGTTACTGCGGCCATGGATACTATGGGTTACTTCATGCAGTTCAATATGCACAATCAAAAGGATTATGGAACATTATAGATATCTCCGCGGAACAGGCAAACAAAGGACCAATTTATGAAGCAATAGATCAACATGACCCTGCTAGTTTCTATGGATTTGGTCATGGCAGCAGTTGTACATATACTGGTGATTCAGAGGAACCTATTTTTACTTGTAATGAATGCGACCGTTTAAATGGTAGAGTAGTCTATCTGCTTTCTTGCCTTACAGGTATTGGTCTCGGTCAAGCTATTATAAATGCTGGTGCACTAGCATATGCTGGTTTCACGGTTTCATGGACATGGCTAAGCGACAGTGGAACAGATGGAGATCCATATGCTGATAAATATGCAAGAGGTTTCTGGGAGAGCGCTAACGAACTATGGAATGCTTTGGTTGATGGCGAAGAATTCCATGATGCCGTTCAGCGATCTATAGATAAATACGATGAATGGATTGATTACTGGTACTATGATAACCCACAGGAACCATATTCCCAGGAATGTATCAAATGGCTCGCTGTTGATAGAGATGGACTTATAGCACTTGATATATGCGATGCAATTACTGATGAAACACAATGCCAACAAGAAGGCTGCTACTGGTATGAAGATCATTGTCATAGTGCTCCACCAACACCACCACCAGGTGGAGGGGGATTAGCATTAGCAATGGTACCAATAATAGCAATAGTTGGCATAGCATACATAGTTGGACAAAAAAAACAACCTGTTAAAAAAAAGAGATAAGCTTTTTATACTATTAAAAACATTATATTTTTGGTGAAGCGAATGAATGATATTGTTACAATCGCCCCAGTAGAAGTATTGGGGATACTAGACTCAAATATAGTTACAATTATTCCCGCTGGTTTTGTACAACCCCGTTTTGGCGACCCAGATATCCAATTTACTGATGCAGAATGTAGCTGCCCATCGCAGTTTATTCCCTGCACATGGGATGATCAGACTTTCTTTAAAATAACAAACAATGGAGATGCAAGTGATATATGCCAGCTTGGTGTTACGATAGAAGGCCATACAGCACCAGGAAGTTTTATACCAATAAGTGACCCATTTCATATGGATGCAGATCAATCTATGGATCTTCAACTAGATGTTCATTTCAATGAAGAATACTGGACTGAGACGGAAAACATAGTACTAAAGTATATTGTTGGTTTTTGGATTAATGACACACAGATTCAGATTACAGATGATATTTCATTTAACACAGAGATTTATGTTCCAGATATAACCTGCAGTGCTCATGATAATGAAATTGATTGTGTTAATGCACAATGTTACTGGTGGAGCGATGAAACATGTCATGATACTGAAGAAAACGGAAATGGAGTACCATGTGAAGGACGTAGCCAAGCTGAATGTACAGCTCCTTGTCATTGGTATAGTAAATATTTCTGGGAAAGCCCAAGTTGCCATACTGCAGAGCAGAACATGATGATGGATTACTTACCATTTATCATAGCGGGTGTAGGCGGTACAATAATAATAGTAGCATTATTAGCTAAACCTAAAGCTAAACCAGCACCAACATATCATCCACCACCTCAATATTATCCACCACCAAAATATCCACCAAAATACCCACATGCTCATTGATAAATTTTTATTCGATAGTTTTTAAACACCTCCATCATTAGCTTTTTATACCCGCAATAGCATTATATCTTGGTGAAGTGAATCTAGCATGGATAGAAAACTACTTATCATTGGTGGAACAATATTAACTGCTGGAGGACTAGCTTACTGGTATCTATTACAACAAAATGGAAATGGTCCATCCCCAACTAAATGTGAAGATTACAAATCCCAATCTGAATGTTTAGCACATGGTTGCTACTGGTATTTTAATAGTTGTCATAAAATGCCTCATGGTGTAGAACCCTGCGAACTTTTAGGCGAATGCTACCCAGGTGTTACGGGATGGCAGAGATGCGATGGATTTGACAATCTTTGCAGATGTAATGGAATTAGTTGGTCTTGCGTTGAAGAAGAGTCACAGATTTGTAAAAACGATATCACACGTGGCATGTGTGCAGTTAATCAAGATGGCCTTGTTTTATGTCTTGAAACCTCACAGCAAGGAATAGATGAATGCGCCCTCATACCAGGGAGTATCGGAGAAGGCTGTTCTTGCGCAGTTGGAAACTGTCATCCTATGGCATGGTGTGAACCAATCAACAAAATATGTGTTAAAAAGGCAATAAATGTAACTTTATCATTAGATGATACTAATTGGGAATGTAAGCAATTAGATATTCCAGGTCATGGTGGCAACGTCTGCACCTATGTGTTAAATGAACCGCTTGCAGTAACAAAATTGGATGGTATGTTTTATTGGAAATGGGGATTCTTTGGTGTATCAGCTAGATTTTATATAGATATCTATTACAATGGCGTTTGGGAACAAATATATTATAATGATTGGGGATGGATGATGGGAGACACCGGAGTAGAAACAGTAAATGTTATATTTGAAACCACAAAAGCTATTGAAAAAATACGATTTACAGCAGAGTCAAATGATGGAGATACAAACATTAAACCATCATCATTTGTAGGATGGTTAAATTTTTAAATGGGTAAAATGATATAGGATAAGGTGAAGTGAAAAAATGGACGAAGCAACACGTTTTGAATTAGAAGCAAATGGGGTAGAAGTAATAGTACGACCCTACCCAGATCCTCATTTTAAAACAAAAACGTTCATCAGATTAGATGGACTTGAGTTGCCTTGGTATGATGTTCTTTACCAAGTGCCTCATTTGAATAATAATGAGCAATATGCAATGCCGTTAACCTGTGTTCCATCAGAAGTCCAAGTAAATGATTTGCGAACAGCATTATGGGATGATATCACTACATATGAAACAACAGCAGATGGTCAAACTCTGGTGATCTGGTGGATGGCTCTTGCTCTCCTTACAATAAAAATAGTAGGCGCAATCCTTATTTTTATATGTCTATACTATATTCTTGAAAGAATATATGCGCCCTGCGGCATTACAGGTAGCACAGAGATAATAAATGACTGTTGGAAAAAAGTCATTATGCCTGATTGCAGATACAAAACTTTTAACTCATGCGGTGGCGAAGATGAAAACGGAGATGGATACCCCGATGGTGAATGGGCAGAAGATGAATGGCAGGGCGGAGTAGGTTGGGCACAATATCTAATAATTGGAATTGCTTTAGTTGGTGCTGTCGTAATAATCTCGAAGGTGCTACCTATGTTTAAAAAACAACCAACACCATCACCACATTATCCACCACCACATTATCCACCACCACTTACATAAATTTAAAATACTACCTAAAGCATTTATTTTAAAAGGGTGAAGCAAATATGACATTAACCGTCATGGGTAAACAATATATTTGTGAAAATTTTGGTGACGCTAGTTTTTGCTGTGCCACATCTGGGTTATCTTGGCTTTATACAGTGGGTGGAATGGATTATAATGAAACAGGTGGAACCGCTCAAGCTGTTTCTCGTCTTGCATCAGGATTGATTGATTCTTTGACTATGACCAGTCCAGCTCGGGGAACTTTTACACAGGCGATGCTTAACGCAGCTAATGAGCAATCTGTAACTCTCTCTGATTGTCAAGAAATAACATTACATGATGAACCATCTGAAGATCAATGGTGTTTCATACCATGTAGTACTCATACTGATCAGAATACCTGTGAAAATATTTATCATTGTTACTGGTATAACGGTAATTGTCATGCTGACCCACCAACTTGTGCAGGTTTAAACAATGAACCTGATTGTACACGATATGGTTGTTACTGGTATGATGGTGCTTGCCATCCAACTTGGACTTGTGAAAATATAGTTAACCCTGCTGATTGTGTCGCATATGGTTGTTACTGGTACAATGGAGCATGTCATAGTGCAGCACCAGATTGTGAAACATTAAATAATGAACCTGATTGTTCAGCATATGGTTGTCACTGGTATAACGGTATTTGCCATACTATTGACCAGCCAGAGCTTTGTTATTGGGTTGATGCTAAAGGTGGACCAGCTAATATTGTGATCACAGATGTCTTTGAAATGGTAGACTCCTATCTGTTTACTGTACCACCATCCGGCTATTCCTTTGTGCCGACATTGCAGAATGCCTTTGGTGTAATAGATTATTTCCTTGGATTCAACGGGGATCCTTTAACTGGATGTGCTAAATTTCTTTAGAGGTAGAACATAATGGTTCTAAGTTCAGAAGGTCTTGACTACATCTGCCTAAACTTTGGTTTAAACAATTGTTGCGTAGAAAATGGATTAACATGGTTTTATACTAAAGATGAAGTTCCATATCCTGAAAATGGTGGAACTGCACAGATCGTATCACGTCTATCTCTTGGGCTTATAGATTTTTTAACAATAACCACTCCTGACCGTGGCGTTTTTACACAAGCTGAGCTTAATGCAGCAAATGAGCAATCTGTAACCCTTCAGGATGCACAGGAAATTGCAAACCATGACAGCCCTCAGGAAATACAATGGTGTCTAGGTGAAACCCCTGAGGAACCAGCACCACCACCATATTTACTAATCGGCAGCATCGGTGTTATAGGAGCTGGAATTATAATATATCTACTAATGAGGAAGAAATAAAATGGTAGGAGCTCATTCAATCAAAGGAACACTACATATAGATGGAAACATAGCCCCACTAGGTATACAAATAAAAATAGATTTCGGAGCAGATGGAGAGGAAACAACAACTACATATGAATATAACATATATGGCGATAATACAAATTATAACCGTGGTTTCTGGAATCGTGAAGGACAGACAGGATATTTCTATATTTTCCATAATGGAGAATGGACACAACCATATAACATACAATCTATACTAATAACTGACCAGATAGGACACTTCATAGATTTATATATCGGGGAACCACCAACAGGTGATTTATGTACATGGATAACTGATAAAGGCGGACCAACTAGTTTAGTAATTACAGATATATTTGAAATAGTTGATTCCTACCTATTTTCAACTTCACCAACAGGATACAGTTTTATACCAACATTACAGAATGTATTTGGAGTTGTTGATTACTACCTTGGTTTCAACGGAGATCCACTAACAGGATGCATCTATTTCACATAAAAAACTATTTTTTATAGAGAAATGCACCAGTTGCAATAATTCCAACTATGACTAACCCACCAACTATCCACCATGGAAACTCAGTGGGTGTTGGTGGAGCGCTATAACAAGCATTATTATACCAGTAGCAGTCATATTGTTCACAATCTAACTGATTGTCAAAAGTTGCACAAGAAACAGGGGTATCCTGATGACAGCTGTTGTTATACCAGTAACATCCATTAGCTATGCAACTAATTTTATCTTGATAGTCTTCACATTCTAGTTCATATGATACATTAATATTTCTACTATATGTATCTACACTACCACCGATACTTACAGATGTTAACCTACATTGATAGTTACCTGGTGCATTATATGTATGTTTAGGATTCCGGTTATAACTCCAGCCTCCATCACCAAACTCCCAGGTCCACTCCTGCGGCTGTAACTCTACTGTAGATTTATCTGTAAACTGTATCTGTTCATCAACCAATGGATACTCTGGGGAATAAACAAAATCTGCTACAAATGGCATATCAGTTGCACCATAAACCATGAAAATAGGAATAACAGGTACTCCATCATGAACCATTTCAACTCCATTTAAATAACTATGTCCATCAGGATAATTTGTTTGTTCTCCAAATCTCCAATAACAATACCCATCTCCATCACGTATATTTCCATTATCCCATCCTGTATAATAATTTCCAATCCAATAAATTGTTTCACCAGGTTGAACTGGCACATTCACATTATAAATCGCTTCAGTCCAATCCCCTTCAATCTCACGTTGTGTAATTGTATCCTGTATCCATCGAGCCTCATTATTTGTTAAAACACGGCTGAAACCACTTCTAAAACCTATCCATCCACAATTTTGCATCATGCAATATTTTCTTCTCAGGTCAAAACGTGTGAGAGTATTAAAATCAGGAGTATCAGGTATTTTAAACTCAATTGCAACCCAATCACCGTTTGATATAACACGGTCATCAGAATATTGTTTAGTGAGTCCTATTACAAAATGTTCACTACCTGGAACTATCTCCAATTGTTTCATTATCTATCTCCTCTTTTTATAAATATAAGTAGCAGTTGCACCAATTAATAATAAAATCAGCCACCATGGAAACTCAGTGGGTGTTGGAGGTGGTGGTGTTGTAGGATATATAAAAAAAACATGTTTCTCTCGTTCTATAGTTGTAACCATGACCTGTTGAACATCCTCCGGGTAATCATATAGATATGCATCATATGTTGAAAAAGGAAGCTCTGTAAAACTATATATCCCTGTATCCTTATCCGTGACAGCATCATTGTAATAACTACCACCATATGGGCGGTTATCCAGTATTATATGTTTTCTAGCTGGAGAGCCATCTTCATAGTTACAATGAGCATGAACAATACAAGGCCAACTACTATGACAACTATCATCATACCAGTAACAACCATATCGTTCACAATCTAGTTGGTTGTTAATCTCTGAGCAAACCGGGGGATTAGTATGACAAGAATTGTTATACCAATGGCAACGTATATAGTTTTCACAATCTAGTTGGTTGGTCTTATCTTCACAAATAGTAGGTGATAGTTTCATAGTGCCATAACAATCATGCCATGCAGAAGGGCGAAAAAGATTATCATTTCCTTTTAGGCTAATCGCTAGATAACCAATTAATGGTGGGTCAAATGTAATTGTTTGAGTACCAGTTCCAACTTTTGTTATCTCATGCCAATCGTTGGTTTGCCCTTTTATAGTGATAAATCCAGGAAGAGCAAGTTCTGTTGTTAATGTAATCTCATGGATATTACATGGTCTATAATATATATCACATATTATAAAATATATCCGTGTTTGTCCACAATTACAATGAGGCTCTTGGTCTGGTATATAAACAAGTATATCTGGGTTTGAAGCAGGGTCACAATCAAATGTAAACTCTTCTACCATATAAATTAACTCTTTTTTCTAACAAGAAGCATACCAATAACAGCGCCACCAACACCTGCGCCTATAAGCCACCACCATGGATAACATTCAATATCTTCTTTTAAAATCTCTGAACATATTAAATCAAAAAAACCATTGGGAAAATCCTGACACCATCCGTCTTCTTCTCCTCCTTCTATTAAACTACAATCACAGGTAGTCATCATTTCTTCTGAAGTCACCACGCCAAATGCATCCATAGCATTAACACCTTCATAAGGGACATACGTGTCTATATCATAACTCTCAAAATACTTAACGAGGCCCGTATATCCTGCCGCCATTGGTTGTTCTATTACCCAACCATAACTAAAGGCTTTATCAAAATCTATCTCTCTCCCAGTTATTTTAGGACAACCTATACCAGTTTCAAACAATTTCACTTCACCCAATAAATATCAAACTACCAATACATAAAACTTTTGTAATGGAAAAAATAGTTAAAAAACTTAAAATACTACTAATTACATTATTTCTAATGATATAAGGTGAAGTAAATATGAGTGATACTCATCAATGGAATGTTACTGTAGCTGGAGATGTCATAGGTGACATAATCGAATCAGGCAGTACTTTTTATACAGGTCCATTTAACCCAGGTGAATTCCAAAGAGTAGCAAATGTATTAATTAAAAACATTGGAACAATGGGTGGAAACTTACATTACAACCTCTATCAATATCCAGGTACACCTCAGGAAAGCATAGTTGTAACAAACCAGGGATATTTCAATGCAGGGCAACAATTATCTGTAGATTTCAACGCAACAATACCAAACCTACCAGGGCAGACATGGCCTCTTGGTATAAAAGTCTGGAGCGATACCGAAACTGAGCCAAGCTGGACATTAGGCGGTATAGCAATAGAAGAACCATTACCTCCATATATATTACCCGCAGTTGCACTTGCTGGACTTATAATATTCAGTTTTTGGATAATTAAAAAGTGATAAAATATGCCATCAGATGTTCATTCATGGGGTATCCAAGTAAGTGGTGAACCACCACCGCCTCCTGAGATACCATGGGTATTAATAGGAGCTACAGCAGCAATAGCTATAGCTATAGGAATAGTGGTTCTAAAGAAAAGGTGAATATAAATATGGATTTCATCCCATCAGATTGGAACAAGATCAATACTTCTTTAGCTGTAACACCAACAGTACCAAGTTTAGCAGATTGTCCATGGCCACCAGATAATACAGGTTGTAGCCCATTATGTGCCATATGGCTCCCTGATGATTCAGGCAAATATCATGTATGGGGTGAAAAAGATGGGGATACAACCCGTAAACGTTTTCATGCACAAACCTTTTGTGTAAATAATATACTTAAAAACCTTACTTTCAAAGTCAACAGAGCTCGTTCAACCCCTGTTCCAGATGGCGATGGTTTATTTGTTGGAATTGTAGATATGGATACATTGAACGACCCAGCTAAACTATATGACCCTAGTCAATGGGAATGGGCAGGATATCTAGCTACCCTACCTGGAGGTGAGCCTGAAGAACATTACTATGTCTGTAACGATATGGATTTAACTCTCGATGTTTTATCTTGGTGGTTTCTTTTAATGGTTACAAATGGTTCCTATGAGATCTGTGGATGGAGAATGAGTGGATTTCATAGTTCAACTTTTCCAGAGGGAATTATACCACTCTGGGTATATACCAAAAATGAACCAGGGATATCAGATGGTTGGGAAACGCTGGATAATTATTATCGAGGATGTGTAATACCATATACCTTAGGAGCAGGAGCAGTTGATGAAGGATTCTGTCAAATAGATAACCCTAACTTCCCAAGTGCAGCACAAGAAGGAACACCATATCAATATAGCTTTAATATAGATCAACTCACAGCATTCCCATGCGGATGCCCAGAAACAATAGCATTCCAATTATTTAACAGAGACGATGACGTTCCATTAGGCGATGCAACGCTCTTTGATTTAGAATGTGGATATTCTATTGCTTCAATAGAAGGTTTAATAAATTTTTCAGGAACTGGAATATTTCATGGACAACTAAAAGTAGGACATAAAACCAATGGTCAATGGGTAGTCGATGACACCCATGATTTCGATGTAACACTGACAGGATTACCCTGCTCAGATCATACAAATAAAACAGATTGTGAAAACGCTGGTTGCTGGTGGTGGAACAATAGCTGCCATGATGACCAACCAACAGCATGCAGCCTAATAAACAACGAAGCTGATTGTACAAGCTGGGGATGCTACTGGTGCAACGGCCAATGTCAAAACACACCATGCAATGGCGGACAAGGAATAATAACAGATTATTACGCAAATCCAAATCCTCTTCCACCAGAAGGCGGAAGTTCAACAGCATATGTAACTGGTAAAAATATGGGAGCTTCTTCAGCATATTTTATCCTTTCTATTTGGACTAGCCAACATGGTGATAGCTATTCAGATGCTCAGGAACTTGCTCCTGGTAATTCAATGTCATTTAATACATTGCTGACAAATATAATACAAAATACAAATGTTCAATTTATGCTATGGTATTGGAATGGAACAGACTGGGAACTACATGATGAGATTTGGCCTTATGTAATAGAAGTACAAGCTGGAGATGTAATAGGCGACATAATCGAATCAGGCAGTACATATTATACAGGTCCATTTGCCCCAGGTGAATTCCAAATAGTAGCAAATGTATTAATTAAAAACATTGGAACAATGGGTGGAATACTAAACTACAACCTCTATCAATATCCAGGTACACCTCAGGAAAGCATAGTTGTACCAAACCAATATTATTTCAATGCAGGACAACAATTAAACGTAGGTTTCAACGCAACAATACCCAATATACCAGGACAAATATGGCCACTTGGTATAAAAGTCTGGGGTGAAGGAGAAACAGAACCATCAATGAGCCATATGTTCAACATAAAACTTTAAATAATCTCATTATATTTTTTATAATGCCAAAATGTCAGATAAAATAAATCTAAAACCCGTAGAAGAAGAAAAATCAGTAGAACAAATACCAGAACCAGAAAAAAAAGAACAACTAATAAATCTAAACAAAAGAGAAGGTGAATACATCCTAAACGAGATCTACAACCTTCTAACAATATACTACTCAGCAAACCAACTAAGTAATACACCCCTCCCAAAAGAACCAAACTGGTATCTAAACGAGATATTGTTAACAATGAAAGAATTCCACATCATAGAAACAGAATAACTTTTAAATACCCAGATGATGATTATTTATACCAAAGGTGAAGCAAAAAACATGAATGGAATTGGATACATGCAAGCCTGGGCGATGGGAGCATTCGGCTCATTGCTAGGTGGAATGGTCACAGCATATTACCTTGGAGACGATGCAGCTAGAAGTAAAATATTATTCGTAGCACCCTTTTTAATAGTAGGAGTAATAGGAACATTCAAAGCATTAAGCTATGTAGACACAGACCTAAGACTAAAAGGCATGTCAAGATGACAACTATATAAAACCCCCACTGGATATTTTAAATATTAGATAGATGTTCATAGAATTAAGGTGAAGTAAAAGATATATTAATTCACTAAATTAAAAAAGAGGAATAATAAATGAAAGCATTAGATAAAGAAACCATGATAATGGGCGCAGGAGCTGGCGTAGGAGTCATACAGACAGTAGTAACCAAACAATATTTAGACCCACAATTTGGGCCAATCCCCGTTATCGGTACAATGTTACCGGCACCATGGGGAAATTGGAGCACACTAGGTAATATACTCATCGGTGGAATATTTTTCGGCGTAGGAGCATTCACAGATGTAATTAAAAACAAAAGCTACACAGTGAACAACTTCCTTACAATATATGGAATAACAACCCTCGTCGGTGGAATAATGAACGGTGTATTCTATGGACCCACATTAGGCGCAAGAGCAAGATCATCTGCTGGTGGAATCAGAGTAACACCAAGAGCAAGAGCTGCCTTATCATCATATGCAAGAGTCGCACCCGGTACACCAACAGGTATACCTCCTGGAAAAATATTAGCTTAAAAAGAACAAAGGTGAAGCCAAATGGTTCATAAGCTAGATAAAGCCACAATGGTATTTGGAGCAGGAGCAGCTGTAGGCGTATCTCAGACCATAATTTTTAGAGAATATCTCGGCCCAATTCCAGGTATCGGAGATTATGTACCTCACCCCTGGGGAAATTGGAGCTCACTAGGCAACATCATCATCGGCAGTATAGCATTCGGAGTATCACAATTTACTAATATAGTTAAAAACAGTGATTTCAAAGGCTTCTTAATGGCCTATGGGATGACGACACTTATCGGTGGTTTCATGAATGGTATACTTCCAGGACCAACATTAATAACAAGAGCAAGAGCACCAGTATCAGCTGCATTAGTTGGTCAGGGCCCAGGAGCATACATTACATCAGATTATTACCCGGGTTTCACAGGTGGAACATTTGTAAGACGACCACAATCACCAGCTAAAGGCTTCGGTAGTGATGTTACAAAAAACCCGATGGCTGCAATACCTACAACGATTCCAACAAACAAAATATTAGCATAAATATTATTCTAAAAAGATTTTCTCCCCTTTATCAAGATACAGATCTAGTAACCTGTTCAAAACACCCCTTAAATCTTTATTATCAGTACGACATTTATTAGCAAACTTTATATAGGTTTTTTTATCGACAAAGGTTGGGCGGGTAGTTTCATCCATCTATAAAAATAATCAATAGACAAGTATATAAAACTTTGCCATATTGTCAATTTTAGGCTAATATCTTGGGTTCGAGCGTATCAAGATATTCTGCAACAGCTCGTCTTATAAAAGAAGAACGACTATCGAATTTGTCTTTTTCGATCAACGTATCCATGCGTTTAATTTTATCATCATCAAACCGGACACATACTATATTGTCTCTCTTCTTCATACAGACAACTAATAATGAATTACATATAAATACTTTGTTAGACACAACTATTTAAACAGATAAGAAGTTTATGATTTTATGGTGAAGTAAAAATGGTTGAATTAGATGTACAACATGAAACCTTCGCGGTGACAGCTCTCACGCCAGAGGAACAAGAGCTGTTTAATACGCAATGGAACGCCCTGTTCTTTCCACCCTGGAGTCTTGAAAGAGAATTAATAAACTCTAGAATGGCTGTAGTTGAACAGGGTATTAGTGCCGCTAAAAACTCTCTTGATGAAAGAAAGTTTGGTGGTTTCAACGCAGGTGCAAACGAACTTGGTATCAGCACGATCAGACCCGGTCACGTTGGACTGGTTGGTGATACCGCTGAAGGAGATAACACATGGGTTTGGACACGTAGAAACGCAACAGCACCAGCTGATGACGCAGCATATGACTGTTGGATACATAGCCCATCAGCAGCAGCAACAGCATTCTCATTGAACAGAAACGAATTCGTAATACCCCTCTATATCGTTGAACAGAGTACAAGTCCGAAACTGCAGACAGTAAAAATAGACATAGGACGAAGCGATGTCCTCTACTATGACTGTGCAGCAAACCAGCTAAAAGATGAAAGATCAGGGATAAGTCTATATCCGCTACCAGCAACTTTCTGGGGGCCAACTATAGATGTCCTTATAAGCATTCAAGCATCAGTAGCTGGTGCAGTAACACTAAGACTAGGTGGTTTCTGCGTAGCTCTTGGAACATTCCTGAACGCAAGCTCATATGTAGTAAACGAGACAAACTCAGTAACAACATACGTTACAGCCTGTGACTAAACATATTTAGTTTGAGGTGAAAAAAAAGATGGCTAATAATGAAGACGTATTTATAGAGAAAGACGGAAAAATCACATTATTTACCGAGCTATATTCAAACAAAGCAGACGCAGCAGCATTAGAAATAATAACACTTAGTCCGTTAACAGAAGTAAACAGAGCAATGGTACAAACCGCACCAGCAGAAACTGTATCCGGGCATTGTTATGCTACTGTTGTAAGCGGTGGATGCAGCGGAAACGCAATAGAAGTATTATGGCTAGCAACATCTGGTCATAGTTTCACATGGGCATCAGGGTATCTGACATCAGGGCTTAGAGTCACTATCGTTGCAGCTGGACACTAAAACCCCTATCTTGAGGTGAAGATATGGCTAATAATGAAGACGTATTTATAGAGAAAGATGGAAAAATCATATTATTCACCGAGCTATATAGTAACAAAGCAGACGCAGCAGCATTAGAAATAATAACACTCAGCCCATTAACAGAAGTAAACAGAGCAATGGTACAATATGCACCAGCAGAAGCAATCGTAGGACAATCTGGTTGGCCTGGCTCTGGAGGCTATTATGCTACTGTTGTAAGCGGTGGATGCAGCGGAAACGCAATAGAAGTATTATGGGAAGTAATATCTGGTCATAGTTTCACATGGGCATCAGGAGCTGTGACATCAGGGCTTAAAGTCGTCGTAGTTGCAGCTGGACACTAAAAACACTAATATTCTCTCTCTCTTTTTTTCTTTTAATTACCTATTGTTAACATTTATATATCTGTAAATCAATGTCAAATTGACAATATGAAAGAAGGTACAATATGCCACAGAGCTCTACCTGAAAGTAAGTTTCAAGAATGTAAAATAAAGAAAGATGGATTACGCAACGACTGTAGAGTATATAGTAAAGAATACCAGAAAGAATATTACCGAAAAAATATAGAACGTATTAAGATAAAGCAAAAAAAACCTGAAGTAAAAGAAAAGAGAAAAAAATACCGCCAAAGACCTGAAGTGAGGGAGAAAGAAAGACAATATAAGAAAAATTGGGGTCAAAAAAACAAAGATAAAATAAATAAACAAAAGAAAAAATATCGCCAAAGACCTGAAGTAAAAGAAAGAGAAAAAGAATATCGTTTAAAATATTACCAAGGAAATAAAGAATATTTTAAACAATATTGGAAAGATAATCCCGAAAAATTTGGCACTTATTATTATATAAAAAAATTTGGATATACTCCTGAAGAAATTAAAAAAATACAAAGAAAAGCTGCACAGAAGTTTTTTCAAAAAAATAAAAATAAAGAAGAATATCGGAAGGCAAAAAGAAAAGATCGCAGAAATCATCGTATACGACATCCAGAAAAACAGAGACGCTTTCTTTTTAATGAAAGAAAATTAGATCATAATTTCTCTGTAGATGAATGGGAAAATAAAGTAAAAGAAACTAATGGTATTTGTCCTATCTGTAATCGCCCCTTTGAAGAAGGATATGGCTTATCATTAGATCACATTCTACCAGTATCTAAGGCACCAATTGGTTTTACATATACGATAGATGAGGTTCAACCAATTTGCTTGTCATGCAATTGTGCTAAACGAGACAGATTTGAAGATTATAAATGCATAATTGATAATTTTGCCTGAAAGTTTATATACTTTGTATATTATTAGAAATAATAGGTGAAGTGTTCATCTTTCTTTAGGACGAATGAACAAAAGCCGAAAAGATGAGGTGATAAAATTGTTAGAAATAGAGAAATTCATTCCGCAACCAAATTTTTTTGTTGGATTGCTATTTAAAGAAGGGTACTGGTTTTTTAAAACCATACGTAAACAACCGACTACGATATATGCACCGTGGAATTTCGATGAAGGTGTAGCTGTATCTGCTGGAGGCACAAGCGACTGGGAGACACCAACTAATGCAGAAGGAAACTATTATCTTGAGCCGCAGGAAGAAGACATTGTATACCAGTTTTTCACAGGGATAAGCCCAAGTACAACAAAACTATATCTGCAATATACCCAGCGTGAAGACAGGATGAATCTGATAAGCCCAAGAGCTATACCAGGCCCAATTGGTTACTGGGATGGGGAACAATCACCCTATCGTGACCCGGGACCATGCACGGAACTATGGGTTGTTCATGATCAGGTTCCATATTTCAATGCGGAAAACGCAGGGATAGTCGGAGAAAGTGAAGTAATAGGTACTGCTTTTTACATAACCCCGTTTAGTTATCAGGTAATAGAAGACAAAGAAAGAATCAAGCAGTTTCTACGAGGAGACCGACGTGCAACTATACGAACAATGGGAGATCCATGGATGCCGATAGCTGCACCAGGTTGGTTGAAGAAAAACTATCAGCAATACATGGTATCACCATCGGAGGTGAAACAGTAATGGCAGAGCAACATATAATCCAGGAAAAAAATTTTAACAAAAAAGGGCAGCTAGTAACGCCTCTTGATGATGTACGTGTATATGATTATAACAGTACATTGTTCACATCAGGGACACATACCAGTGGATATATCATAGCCAGCGGGAAAGTAGCTTATGTAAGCGAACTTCTTGTTACTGAGCTAAGCGGAACTGAAGGGAGAGTTTGGCTTACGGATGAAGCAGGAACACGTATAACCCCCCCGATTGGTGTCACTGAAAACACAACGGTATCTTGGGACCCAAATATTGTATGTGGTCCAATTCAAAGCGGGATAAGGATATATAATGAAACCCTCTGGGGAAGAGCAACACTTGTAGTACAAATAGACCCACAAGCAATTGAGTAAAAAACAAAAAATAAGAATAGTGACAGGAGTAACACTCAAATAGACCACAAGATGTCTATTTAGCTTATTCATAGTGAAACCCCTTAAATTCACGTTTACCATAGTAAAAAAAGAGGAATAAAAATGGTCGAAGTAAATTATCGTATAACTACAGCAAAATTGGATGTTGGTAGAATAAAGAAATATTCACCTGTAGACGGCATCCTTAACTCTGCGGTTTTAGCTTTTCCACCTGGTTGTAATAGCCTCGCAGAGGTTATTATAAACCATGGAACCATTCGGGTTCTACCCACTCCCACTAAGGGTGGTGGAACAGTTACAGGTATCGCACTTGATGGAACCACGCAGTCTTTTTCAATTAATAAACCCGTTGGAATGAATGACATACTTGAGGTAGTTGTTACAAATCATGATGATGCAGAATCTCATACTATTTCTGTGATATTGCTTATAGAAGAAAAACTTACATATGCAGGACCATAGGTGGTAAAAATATATGACTGTGAAATCTTGGGGAACAGGTCGGAAGGATTATTCACAGAATGTGGAATACAGCGTAGAACCTGTTATTCGTGGTCCACAAACTCAATATGTTTATTATCTTGAAATTAGTGATGTAGCATCTGGTGGTAGTGGTACTGTTGATGTTGATATAACAGCTGATACTGTTGTAATGCTTTATGATTTTTATCTTACTAGCACAGCTAATGTTTTATTAGATTTCAATATTTTTGCTCTTTCCAATGGAACTGTTGCAACTGTTTTTCGTGATCGTGGTTTTCAAAATATTTATCATCCGATTCCACAGGGTTTTCCTTTTTTTGATACATATCGCCTTAGTTATAAAAATAATGGTAACAAAGTTGTAGATCTTGCTTTTACAGCAGCTGGTATTTATACTTCTGAAAAAGCATATTATCTTACTATTAATTTACCAACAGGGTGATATGAAATGGCAACTGTGCAATCTTGGGGAACTGGTCGGAAGGATTATTCTGAGAATATCGAGTATTCTACCATTCCTATTATACGTAGTCATCAGAGAAGGAAAGTATCTACTATTAGTAATTATGTCTATTATTCTTTTGATTGGGCATATGTTTCAGCTACCCCTATCAATACTTCACAGTATGACACTGATTATATGGCTACTGGCGGCAATCCTGATTTATATAATCTTAACACTGGTAAAATTTATGCTGAGGCTAATGGTAACTGGTGGATTATGATATCATGGGTAAGATATGAAAATTATGGTTCGTATGTAGGTGGTGCCAATCCTATAGCATATTATGGTTCAGCTTATGGTTATGGAAAAGCAGAGCTTAAATGGATTAATCCATTGTTTTGGGATGCATCAAAAACCTATTGTGATGTTGTTTATTGGAATATCATGATGGATAACCCATATCCTAGTCTTCCACGTGGTTGGCCACCCGATATGTACACAATTAATATTCAGATACATCAACTGGAGGATATCACAGCCGGTCCGTCATATTAGGAGTTGATAAATATGGAATTTGATAAAAAAAAGATAGAAGAAGAAGCAAATAAAAACCTTCCAAAAGTACGTGGAACACTTACAAAGGGAGATAAAGTTATAAATCTTACTAATGAAAATGTTAAAATAAGAGTTGGAACTATATCTGGTTTAGAAAAAGAAGGAGATAGTGATTAATTATGGCAACAGCTGAACCTCGTGAAAAAGTACAGATAATGGGTGAATATAGCGATGCGCCTCTTGAGATTGCTGTTAATGCTGATGGTGCGATTAAAACAGATATTGAGGTAGATGTCAGCTCAGGTTTAAACGTGTTTATCTCTGGTGCAGTTGTAAATATTTCTGGTCAGCCTGTAACTATTTCTGGTGGTCATGTATTTGTTGAATCTGGTGTTTATCTCGCATCTGGTATTCATGTTGTCGCTGATGTAGATGTTTCTTCTGGTCTTCATGTTGTTGTTGAATCAGGTTTGGGTGTACAGGTAGAAAGCGGCGCTCATGTTGTTGCTGCTATCTCTGTGGATTCAGGTTTAAATGTTGTTGTTGAATCAGGTTTGGGTGTACAGGTAGAAAGCGGTGTTTATCTCGCTAGCGGAGCTCATGTTGTTGCTGATATAGCTGAATCTGGTCTTGGTGTTCAAATTCAGAGTGGTGCTAGTGTTGTTGTTCAGTCTGGTTTGCAGACTATTGTTGAAAGTGGTTTGAATGTACAGGTTGAAAGCGGTATTTATATCGCTAGCGGTATCCATGTTGTCACAGAGATGGAAGTAACGGTTGATATTTCTGGGGATGCTGTTTCGGTTTCTGGTCAACCCGTTATGGTTTCATCAGGCCAGATCAGTATTTTAAGCGGAGAAGTCATCAGTAAGATATCTGGCGAAAGCGTGATGTTAACTGATCGAAGCGGGCTCTTCGCTGATATGTTTATAGATAATTCTTTAAGAGTAGCGCAAGCTAAGACAAATGTTGAACCTTGGGATAGCACTGCAGGTATTATCACAAGCCCGGATATCACAAATCTGAATCTTAGCACAAATCATCGTGGCAAGGGAAGATACTCAGTGGAGTTCGATAAAACAGGTGTTACACAGGCTTATGCTATGATCTCCAAACCTATTATACCTGGTATAAATATAAGCTGCTATTCAACTCATGCATGGCTGTTTTATCATTTATATCTAGCTGATCTCTCAGATGTAACTGTGGTATATACTGTTCTTGGGACAGATTCTGGTAATTTATGGTACTGGCAGACAGGTGTATCCGACCTTAATGCTGGATGGAACCATATACATCATCACATGAGTACCGTAGATGGTGAACTTGGAACTGGCTGCAGACTTGAAGATGTATCATGGATAGCTACATATGTTGGTTTTGGCGCTGCAGCTGATACATTGAACAATATACGAGTTGATGACTGTATTGTTAAAAGATCATTTGAACTCGGGAAATATAGTTTTAATGTGACAAGCGGTGAGATACATGTTATGAGCGGAAGTATGATAGTTGAATCAGGTAACATAACTGTTGATAGCGGGCTAAATGTCGTTGTAGAAAGTGGTGTTGGTGTACTCATCAGTGGTCAACATGTTCATGTGGAATCAGGAGATAATATTGATACCTATATCCATGGCTACTATCATGATAGTGGTGATTGGAGACCGCTTGCTGTTGATGCCAGTGGGCAGATAGATATAGCGGTAGAAGTTTCATCTGGCCTTCATGTTAACATTAGCGGCACTCCTGTAACAATCTCTGGTGATCACGTCTATGTTGAATCTGGTGTTTATCTTGCTAGTGGTTTGTATGTTGCATCTGGTGTTGGTGTTCTCGTTGATGCTACTGATACTAGCGGTCAAGTAGTACATATTGGATGTTCTGATACCATACGAACAGCAGATTTTGTACGTGTTATTGGTGGGTCATCTGGCTATATTGGTGGCAGTGGAGGTGTATCAATTTGTGCAAGTGGTCGTTGGTGTAGTGGACTTGTACATACGGTTACAGTAAAAAATATGGATGGAAATGAAGATATGTTTATTGGCGGCTCAGAATGCAAACCATATAGTGGTCATGGATATGTCCTTGGTGGAAATGAGACACACACATTTGACATATGTAATCCTTGCTTAGTTTATGTTGCTGCAGTTCTCAGCGGAGAAATGATTACCTGGATAGGGACGGATTACTAAAATGTGGGCTTCTGATATTAATAATAATAAAATATATAAAATAACACAAGAGGGAATTCCTATAAAATCATTTGCTGCACCTACTCCAAACAATATAAGTATAGATAAACATGGGTTCATCTGGGCAGCTAGTAATAATACTATGATATATAAATATACGCAAGATGGCATACTATTAAAATCATTCGTAAGACCAGGACCACATCCCCCGAGGGGCCTAGCTATTGATAAACATGGATTTATCTGGTTTATGAATATAGTAGGTGAGATTTGGAAACTAACACAGGATGGTACAATACTAGACAATTTTGATGTTCTAGACAATTTTCCTCAAGGATTGGGTATAGATAGGCAAGGTTTCCTTTGGGTTTGTTACGCAACTTCTTTATATAAAATTAGACAAGATAGTACAATCATAAAAATTTTAAATCCTGCACTTCTAAATATGTATGGACTTGCTTTGGATAAACATGGTTTCCTTTGGGTTCATGACGCTGCAGGTCTAAACTATCTAGTCAAAATAAATCAAAAAGCAGAAGTAATAAAAACTAGTGGCGCACTTCCATATATACCTACTGGATTGGCAATAGAAGGCCTATTCACATAAAAATAGATATTTGATATAACATCTACCAATAGGGAATATTAAATTCTTTACCAATACTTTTTTAAACCCATTAGACTTAACCCAACAGGTCTTGAATGTGATGATAGGTTAGAACTTTTTTGAACAAGTATCATTCGGCGGGTAAACAATTGATATGAAGGCCATATGTATCAGTTACTACATCATGAGTATACAATGTTTCATCCATATCTCCATATACCATGAAATGCTCTCGGTCATATGTAAGATTAGCACTACCTGTTATTCCAATCCAGTAATCATACATATCAAGAGTTCTTTGTTTAGCAACACCTACTGTATCACCATCGCAAAGAGCCACCCAGAATTCACCAAGGCATTGTCTGAAAGCAGTACTTGTATTAACGTGTACATTCTCTGTAAATCCTGCAAAAGCTAGTGCCCCACAAGTATCAACTAGCCATGGACCAAGATACTCACCAGTTTCACATGATAAAAAATAAATAATTTTACCAGCAGCATTAGATTGATAGAACATCGGGTCATAAGTCGCCCATACTTTCTCCCCAGTTACTTGACTAGCTATAGAATGATGATTGCCATGGCCTGCTTCAAAAATACCTTTAGGAGCATGTTGACTGGTAAGGCTATGTACATTACTACGATTACAATTATTTGTCAATGCTTGATTGATTGTCCACAAATTTTTAGTCTGAGCATAAGGGATATAATGATTAATCATATTATAATAACAATAATAAGTAGCAGTATCAACATTCTGACAAGCAAACAACATCTCCGTATCATCAGCAACAGGATTAGGATTAAAATTTGTATGGCAACTACCATCGTACCAGTAACAACCACCAACTACGGGCATATCATATCCAAAACAAGAAGGACAATTTTCACAACCCTCATAATCAATTGTTTCACAAACAGGTAAAGCACTATGACAACTACCGTTATACCAGTAACATCCTGCATCTATGCATTCTTCAGGAATAGTAAAATTTTCAGGGCTGAGCGATGGGTCACAATGACAACTATCATCATACCAGTAACAACCTAGATAAGCACAAAAATATATTGGTGTAGTCTCACATACAACTCCATCATTACAACTTTGACATGGAACTCTACCATTTATCCAATAACAACCATTAGCAATGCAATCTGCTTCTGTTATATTATCTTTACACCATGGCAATTCTTTTTCACCTTTTATACAAATATTCTAAAAAACTCTGCTCAACTAAAAGAAATTTCCGACCTTGTTCTGTCATCGGCACTTTCCTAATCTCATCTATCTGTCTCTCTGGTGTCCATTCAGAACCATCGCTACCAAGTATCGCTATGGTTTCAAGCTTGTTGTTTCTATATTTCATCTCCATCCGAGTCTTCAAAAGCTCCCAATCAGGCTCAACAGGAAGAATAAATACAAGATTTTCCTTTTCAACCATTCTACCTGTAACCATATTACCATAAATATCTCTCATAATAGGATAATATATCTGCCCAATATTTTTCAACAAAGTAAGCTGACCAAGTTGTAAAACCATATTTTTTTCCCTCTATTCAACATATTCTACCTCAATAGATATGACTAAGATATTTTAAGGTTATAATCCATTTCTATCAGCATCGCTTATCGCTCCCCTATTCTATAGGCACAATTCATCAGTAATTCCATATTCATTTACGATACCCCACATTTATTCTATAAATTGTATCTTTATCTATCTTTTGATTTTTTAAAATATGCTTTTTACAACCCCAAAACCACCATGGTTTAAAACTTTCAACAACATCATAGACAAAAACTCCATCTTTTTCGATATAGGATAACAAAATGAGTTTTTTAAAAGGCCAACTTAGATACCATTGACTAAAAGCAATATCAAACTCTACATTGATATGCACGGTTTCAGGTGCATCTGTTTTTCCTATCCAAACATAAACCATAACTCTATAATGTACGATACCCAACTTCTATAGTTGCATCAAGATTAGCTGTTATACCTGCGTGATTGATTGTAACACTTTTTGTCATAGTAGACTCAATTGTTTCTTCCCATTCATCTATTATGCTACTATCGGCGTTGTCAATCAATTTACCATAGCAGGCATCCGTTCCACCATTGTTAACTGCGTCATAAGTTATTACAAAAGCATCACCTGTAAATACTTGAGGGGGTGCAACAACATTCCCTACGGATACATTTCCATGTGCAACAATAGTTACCATTAGAGTATGGGTATCTGTTGTAATATCTGCCATAAATTAAAATAAACATCTGAGGACTATTTAATCTTTTCTAAATTTTTTTACCAATACTTTTTTAAACAATTATTATATTATGTCATCTTGTCAATGAGGAAATGATTTTTATGGCAATATGGGAAAATCCAGAAATTTTAAGCGGAACATCACAACCAACAGTAGGTGGAACAACTGAAAAACCAGATTTAGGAGTATATATGCTATATCAGAACAGCGGTGTAACAATGGAATGGGCACTCCGATTCAGACAACTTGAAATACCACCACATATCTACATGTTCAACAAAAACCAACCATATGATACAGCAAGAGAAATATGTGTAAGAGGACTAATGGAAAAAGACGTCAAATATATCTTCAGCCTTGACACCGACGTACTAATCCCACTAAATGCCATACCCGCTCTGATACAATTCTCAGAACAATTCAACCTACCAGTAATATCAGGACTATACTGGGCTAAGAAAAAAGAAAAAACACCAATGCCAGCAGCATGGAACAAGATAGATGAAAACCGTGAAACAGGCGACTACAAATTCGGCTCAGTAGATATCAAACCACACCTAGAAAAAAGGACTATAGTACCAGTAGATGTATGCGGAACCGGCTGCATGCTAATCAAAACAGAAATATTAAAAAAACTAGATAAAAAAAACCCTGATCTACCATTCTTTGCATGGGGATTAGGGCGACAGAAACTGCAGTTACCCGGTGGTAAACCCATCCCGAAAGTAAGCGAAGACTTCTATTTCTGTTTGAGATTACAAGAAGAACTAGGGATAAAGCCTCATATAGCAACAGCTGTAATGTGTGATCATGAAACAATGACTGTAAAACGGGGGATAGATGGAGAATATGAACTAGCGAGGTTATAAAAATATGAAAATTTGCATTTATTCAACCCAAGTTATACCGACATCTCCAGACTTAGATGAATATGGAGGTTTAGAGGAAATTTGTGGGTTGCAAGCAAAATACTTTGACGAAAAGGGTCATGAGGTACATCTTTTTGGTTGTAAAGGCAGCTGGAATCCCCCCAAGGGTCATCTTTATGTTGTCGGTGAGAAAGGAACCGATCCAGTGCAGGCATGGAAGGCATACTGGGATGACCCACGGACACGGAAGGTTTTAAAAGATGCAGATATTGTATGTGATAATTCCTGGAACTGGTATCCATATTCTGTTTATAACGAACTCAAACATGTCTGTCATATAAACCATGGACCAACACCGAGTTTTGTGAAGAAATCCCCATATGAGAAACCTAATCTTATCTCTATCAGCTTCAGTCATGCTAAACAGATGATGAAGATGGCACCCGGAACAGTTTGGCATACTGTACATAACGGCATACCAACCTATAAATACAAATTTAATAATAAACCAATTGCTGAACGAGAAAGATTATTATGGCTAAGCCGCATTTATTACCCTAAAGGAGCTCATCGTGCTATTGAGATAGCAAATAAACTCAAGATGCCTATTGATATAGCCGGCGGCTCTTTTGGTCAAGTACCAGCATATGTAGATCTTGTTAAGAAGAAATGTGAGACGAGTAAATATGCAACGTTTCTTGGGCCCATTAGTTTTCCTAAAAAACTAGAGCTCTACCGTAACGCTAAATGTGTTATTCTCCCGATTGTTGAAAGTATTTCTAATGAGGATTCAACGAAATATATGGGGCATCCTGGTCCTTGGGAATGGCATGAACCATTTGGGCTGGTTGTCGCTGAAGCGGGTGCTTGTGGCACACCAACTATTGTATCTCCTAATGGTGGCTGGGTTGAGAGTCTTATCCATGGTTATAATGGTTTTTTTGCTAATACAAATGATGAATTTGCTCAGTTTGTTAATAGGATTGATGATATTAAACCTGAGAATTGCAGGAAACGTGCTGAAGATTTTGATTATAAAATTATGGGTGAAAACTATTTAAAGACTTTCAAAGAGATAATCAAGGGAAATTCATGGTAAATTTATACGAGTTAAAGGAGATACAGCAGGCTGCAACAGAGGTTACAAATACGGTTGCGGAGCTCAGTAAGAAACTATCTGAGATTGCTGTAAGATTACATGATGTGATAGAAAAAGAGGAAGAAGGAGGAACAGCATGATTAATAACTCTATGTTTATAACAAACTCTGGTATTGACCAGTTTTCAGGTGGCGGCATTGTAAGCTACAACCTTATAAAAGCATTACAGCAATGCTCAGAGTTGAAATGTATTCTTTCAAATCAAAAATTCAAAGACAACAAATACAATGGGATACCTGCTTTTTCACTGAACCATCTTGATTATGGCTATACACCACCGAAAAATCAACCCCCATGGAGACCGACGCCATTTTTCCAGGATTACATAGCATACAACCATATTCCTGATGAACCTATCGAACTTGTGCAGACATATGCCTGCCCATTTGGGCTTACTATCGAGAAGCTTAAGAAAAATAACTTCTGCAAAATCGTTGCTGATCTAGCTCCACATAATATCGATATTTCAAAAGAAGAACATATCAGATTTACGAAAGAATACCCGTTTCCTCATCTGACTGACCCTTGGCTGTTGAAATTATATATGCGTCATCTTTGTCTCGCTGATGTTGTTGTGGTTCATTCACATTCATCAGCGGATTATATAAAGAAAACTGCGGATTTAAAAAATGATCCAGTTGTAATACCTCATGGTTGCAATCTACCAACTGAAATCCCTGTTTTTCCTGAACGGTTTACACCCGGGTATTTTGGAGCACTTGGGATTGATAAAGGAATTAGTTATTTGATTGATGGCTGGCTTAACTGCCCATTAAACAAGGATTTACAATTGTTAATCGGTGGGCGTGGTACAGAAGCATTTAAGATACCTGAGCCTTATGCTTCTCGCTTTAAAACAATTGGTGGAGTAGCAGAGATAAGTGAGTTCTACAAACAGATCAGCATCTATATTCAACCCTCTATACAAGACGGATTTGGGATAACCCCACTTGAAGCAATGGCATATGGAAGACCAGTAATTGTATCCAATGGAGCTGGTGTATCTGAATTAGTTACCGATGGCAAAGATGGTTTTGTTGTCCCCATGCGTGATATTAAAGCCATTAGAGACAAAATAATGTACTATTATGATAACCCCTCTGAAATCAAAAGGATGGGCCAGGAGGCTCGTAAGACAGCTGAGAAATATACTTGGAAACAGGTACTAGGGGAATATGTGGATTTATGGCAGAGAATATAGAATACTCATTTGTTAAAAATCTCCCAGAGAAACCTGCAGGATTTTTAATTTCGGCAGCCGCCATGATAAAACAGTTGATACTTTTACAAAAAAAGGATATACTGTTGTCGGTGTGGATTTAGAAGAAGATGATAATGGTTAGCCAGGAGGATGCAGAAAAAGTATATTCGGTTGTTTGTATTAAAATACTAAAATTAAAGAAAAAAAAGGAGTAAAAAAACATGTCTTATACGCTAAATTTTAAACATGGTGGAAATGTTATAGAGCTTGGAGGTGGCAAAAATCCAGTGATACATCCAAATATAGATATTATCGCTGGGCCTAATGTAGATATTGTAGCTGATTTCAACAAGAAACTACCATTGGAAGATGAATCATATGATGGTATTTTTTCAAAATATGCAATTGAACATATCAGCTGGCATAACGTAGAAGGTTTTATAGATGAGATTTATCGGATTCTTCGCCCAGATGGTAAAGCAATTATTATTACTGCAAACACCTATGAGCAATGCAAAAAAATTGTTGAGAAAGGAGTAAATAAGGGCACTGTTGAGATGCTTTTTGGAAGCCAGGAGTTCCCAGATCACGGAGGCGCTCATAAGACAGGTTTTAGCCCAGAGTATGCTGAAAAGTTGTTTAAAAAAGCTGGTTTCACAATGGTAAAGACCTTTCCCCATCCAGATACCATTACTGATCTTGTTATTGAGGCATATAAAATGAAAAAAGAAGAGATTTTTGAGAGAAGCTATTTTGAGGATGGAACATATGGCTATAAAGATTATAGGGATTTCGCTACGCATTATTCTACAGCTCGTATTATAGAAAAGATGAAACCTGAGAGTGTATTAAGCTTGGGTTGTGGACGGGCTTATGTTGTACGCATACTTGAGAATCATGGAATAAAAGCAGTTGGTATGGATATCAGCCATCATTGTTGGCATACCCGTGCAAGTGATAGTTTTACGCTTCATGATGCGACAATGACTCCTTGGAAATATAAGCCTATAACATATACATCTGGTCAAGGTGAAAGAATTACAGATAAGATTATGGATAAAGAGTTCGACATTTGTTTTAGCATCAATTTCCTAGAACACATCCCCGAAGAAAAAATAGATGATGTAATCCGTGAAATGGTTCGTGTTTCTAAACGTGGCTTACATGGTATTCATTTCACAGAAAGCCCATATGAAGAAGCAGATAAAGATATAGATATCACACATGTCACCACAAGGTCGGAGAGCTGGTGGAACAATAAATTTAAAACAATTGCCCCAGATTACAATGTTATATTGAAATATCCTCGGATGTTGGAATACGAATATCCGGAGCATCAGCCGCAGCCAACATCTCTTTCACCAGCTTCACCTGATAACCTTGTAAAACTGAATATAGGCAGTTTTTTAGATTGTTTTTATTATGGCTGGAAAAATATTGATATACTCGATCTTAAATCATTTGCTGATAACCAGGCATACCAGTTCATACAACATGACGTTACCAAAGGATTACTAGGAGATGACAATAGCGTGGATATCATAATGTCTAACCATTTCATTGAACATATCGATAGAGCTGAAGGAAAAAAGTTTTTTAAGGAATGTTATAGAGTATTGAAACCAAAAGGCGTTATCAGATTAAGCACCCCTGATACAAAACTAATCACCCGGGAATATCTTGAAGGCCGCATCTGGGAGTATAAATATATTAATACCGGTGTTGAACAGGCAGATGATGAGGCTGAAGCATATTATAACCTTCTTCTCGCAGGCCATAAAACTATATTTGATGAACAATCATTAACTAAATTGTTGGAAAAAATTGGTTTTAAAGAAATAAAAAGAGTTTCTCCTTTTGAATCAAGATCAGAAGTAATTCAAACCCAGGCTATTACTACTCATCCGAGTATATCATTAGTGTTAGAAGCTACTTTGTAGTATCCTCTGCCCCGCTAAGAGTTGCTACTACAGTCAAAATATATTTTTTTTTCTCTGGAACTGTTACATTGAACGTAATTTTCTCATTATGCTTTCCTTTTTTTAGTTCCCGTGTCTCTTTCCAGTATGTTTCTTTAAATGATGTAATTGCTTCAGGTGGATTTAAATCTACCTCTTTATCCGCCATCTTTATTCCTCATCAGGTTTATTTTCCTCGGGTTCTGTCCCAGCTTCCTCTTCTTCTTTAGGAACATCCTCTACTTTTTCTTCAGTTTCTTCTTCTTTTGGAGGTTCTTCTGGCTCTGGTTCTTCTTTAGGAACATCCTCTACTTTTTCTTCTTCTTTTGGAGGTTCTTCTGGTTCTACTTTTTCAGGTTCAACAGGGGCTTCCTCTGTTTTCCCCTCTATGTTATCTAAAGCTTCAAGGAATTTTTCTTCCTCCTCCTCAGACTTTTTTTCAGGAGGTTTCCGATGAGATGTATGTTGTTCAGGTTTCATTTATTTCACCAAACATTAAAAGAATTCCTTCCTTTTAATCTTTTCTATCGTATATTGCCAAATTGACAAAATATTTAAAATACTATTGATACTATTTTATTTTTGGTGAAATCATGGGTGTAATTTCTATACCAAATACATGTAACTCTAGAATAAGAGGCTATTGTGATGCTAATGGAGATTGGTTAGCGGTACGAGTTGATCAAAGCGGTGAGCTTGCTATTCATGCTGAGATTAGCGATATAGTACAAGCGAGAACTAGTGGTCAGCGCTCTAGGATTGAAGGATATTATACTGATAGTGGTGATTGGAGGCCAATCTCTGTTGATGCTAGTGGGGAGATGCGTATAGAAGCTGTTGTTAACCTTAGTGGTATAATTATAAATACTAGTGGTCAGCCTGTAACTATTTCTGGGGACTATGTAACGATCGCTTCTGGTGGATTAGTTGTCGATTCTGGTTTAAATGTTGTTGTTGAAAGTGGTCTTGGTGTACAGGTTGAAAGCGGTGCTTATCTTGCATCTGGTATTCATGTTATCGCTGATGTAGCAGTAGATGTTTCATCTGGTATTCATGTTATTGTAGAATCGGGCTTGGGTGTACAGGTTGAAAGCGGTGCTTATCTTGCATCTGGTATTCATGTTATCGCTGATGTAGCAGTAGATGTTTCATCTGGTATTCATGTTATTGTAGAATCAGGTCTTGGTGTCCAAGTTGAAAGTGGTGCTTATCTTGCATCTGGTATACATGCTGTTGTTTATGGAGGAGTTCAGGTATCAGGAGCACTAGCAGTAAGTGGTGGCGTAATAGTAAGTGGTACGATAGTTGCTGAGACTTCTGGTCAGCAGATGGTAGTCCTTGGTGAAGACTATGTTCAAGCATCAGGATGCATTGCAAGTGGTGCAGTGGAAGTACCGAAAACCGTTACAGCAATACAAGAGTTACAGGCAATAGTAACATCTGGTAAATATGAAGGTATGGTACCTGAGACAAGATTACTCACAGGAGCAGATAATAAACATATTCGTTTCCATGATATGTTCGATGGAGATACACTTGATACAGGTAAATGGGAATTACTAACGGGGACAGCAACAGTAGGAGATGGCGCCTGTGAACTAGAACATGCTGCTACAGCTGCAATAATGCAGACAATGGACCCGTTCCTCTATGGTGTCTTATCATTCCAAGTATATATGGAAGATGCAGATGAGGCAGGTATGGAATTTGGTTTCGTAGGAGAATGGACAGAATCAGCTAAAGACTCAAAGGTAGCATACGAAGCAGGACGTTTCCATACAGAAAAGAAGGCAAACACTCCAGCAGCAGAGCCAGATGAATATACCACTGTGACACTTGCAGATGACACATGGTATAACTTCCAGATCATTTGGACACCTACCTATGCACAATTATGGGTAGATGGAGTATTACGAGCAAACCATATACAAGCTATCCCCCAGTCACCTTGTAAACTATATTTCAACTCAGCTGCAAACAACTACATATACCTTGACCATGTAAGCCTCACAGCCTACGGCGATATTCCAACAACAAGACAAGGCCGAGTCCCAGTTAGAGAACAAGGCGGAGTAATATATGCATATGAGCCACTACTTGTAACACAAGCAAGCGGCGGACAAGTACTCGGAAGCGGAAATGTAGATCGGGTTATAATGAGAGTACCAAGTATTGCCTGTTCAGGAACTGCAGAGTTCTCAGGATTAGGAGCATCAGGTTGGTTTATGGGAATATGGGTCGGTGGAACAAGCGGAAACCGTCCATATACCGGTAGCGGATGTGTCGGAAGCGGTAAAGGATTATTCCTTGAACGTGGATGCCAAAAAGAACTCTATGTAGCCAACCTTAACGAGATATGGGTAGCTGGAGACCCCAGCGGATACCCAGTAACATTCATCGGCGAATCAATGCAGAGACAAGCAGGGTACTAAAACCCTCTCTTTTTCTTTTTTTTTGAATAACATTTAAAAACCATTGCCATATTGACATATAATAATGAGAAAGCTTGAGATAGGTACACATACCCGCATCGATGATTCATGGGAAACAATGGATATGGTATCAGGAGATAATGTTGATATAATCGCTGATATCCGTAAACCTTTGACAATGATAAAAGACGCTACTTATGATCTTGTCTACATGAGCCATCTTTTAGAACATGTTCCATGGTTTCAGACAGTAGATGTTTTAAAAGAGATAAATAGGATACTCAGAAACAATGGTATTATAGAAATATGGGTACCTGATTTTGATAAACTCATAGCTGCTTATCTAAACCATGATCTTATAAAAAATGATGGATGGTATAAACATAATCCTGAGCATGACCCTTATCTCTGGATTAATGGAAGAATTTTTACTTATGGACCAGGGGATGATAACTGGCATCATGCTGTTTTTAATGAGGAACATCTATCTAATTGTTTGAAGAGAGCTGGTTTTACAGATATTTCTCGTCTTAAAAAACCAAGAGCATATGATCATGGCTGGATTAACATGGGAATGAGTGGAAAAAAAGCCATATTGGAGGTTGCCATATTATGAATTTTGTAAGCTACCAGCAATTATGTGAAGACATTATCGAATGGGCAAAATCCTTACCACGGGATTTCGACTTAATAGTAGGCATTTCCAGATCTGGATTACTACCAGCTATATTACTATCTTTACATCTGAATCTTCCCATCAGCGAAGTAGAAGCATTTAGAAACGGGCATATATTTGAACCAGGTCAAAGAGGAAAGACACCTGAGAAGATTAATAAAATATTAGTCATAGATGATACAGTTCTCTCCGGTAAAACAATACGTAAAGTAAAAAACCAGCTTAAAGACAAAGAATGCAGTATCAAATATGCAGCAGTCTATTCAGGTAAGGATACATCACATGTTGACTATTTTTTTAAAATAATACCAATTCTGCGTTGCTTCCAATGGAATATCATGCATGCAAACCTGCTGACAAATTCCTGTATGGATATCGATGGCGTATTATGTGACCCACCGACAGATAAAGAAAACGATGACGGAGAGCAATACATCAAATTTCTTGAGAACACAAAACCATTATATATCCCCACAGTAAAAATAAAATATCTAGTTACATGCCGTCTTGAAAGATACCGTGATTTAACTGAGAAATGGTTAAAACAACATAATGTCAAGTATGATAATTTGATAATGATGGATTACCCAACTAAAGAAGCAAGAGTAAAAGCAGGTAGACATGCATCTTATAAAGCTGAGAATTATACCCAGTTTAATACAGAGCTATTTATTGAGGATAGCCCAGCTCAAGCAGAGGAAATATCTAGGATTACTCATAAACCTGTCCTCTGCGTTGGAAATTGGATTATGTATGAAGAAAAAGGATTGAAGGTGGAAATAATATGATATCTATACTCTATAGAACATATCGCCCTGGCGGTTTTGATATTTTAGCTGATTCACTTAAAAACCAGACCATGCAGGATTATGAACTTATCGTGCTTGATGACTATAAACCAGACAGAACAAAGGTTATAAGGGATTACCTTGAAGAACAGAATGTGAATGTCGCCCATGTTGTACCTTCTAAGGAGAAATGTTTTCCATGGCTTCCTTTCAACCAAAACAACCAGATCAATACAGGTATCCTGTTGAGCAAAGGAGATATTATTATTATCTATGATGATTACACCTGGGTTCCACCTGATCATCTTGAAAAGTTTTTACATCATAAAGATAAATTAAAGGAGAACTATTGTATTACACCGATTAACCGCATGCTATTAGACCATAGAAACAGGAATAACGATGGCCTTATCTCCATCTACGACACACAACAGATCGGTTCTCCGCTGATGAATAACTGCACATTTGATTTCTGGCATAAACCAGAAAGATTTGAAGTCGGCGGTACTGCTTTCCCACGGGGTCTTCTTGAAGAGATTAATGGTTTCCCCGAGTATTATGATCTATATCCTTCAGGGCTATGGCGTGGTATCTATAAAAAAATGGAGGGAAAAGCCAAATATTTTGTTGACCATAACATTATTACTGAGATGATTAACCATCGAGGCTGGGAACCAAAAGAGTTATGGCATTGTTCAGGTAAAAAAGCAGAATATAATAGCACCGCACAAGCCGAACACAGTATTGAAAGAGAGAACTGTTTCAAACTATCTAAAAAGGTTGATTAAGTCTAAAACTATGATAACAATTATCTTTACTTCGATTATTAGCATCAAAACAACTGGCACAAATACTTTTTTTCTGTTTCATCAAAGAAATAACCTGTTTCCATCTCTCACTCTCCATAATTTTCCGTATATCCCTCATCTCCAGTAGATTACCAACATTCAAAGCAACATCAACATCTAGATTACAAGGAGTACAATCCCCATTCCACGCTACCGTAAATTTATTCTGCATCTCCGCAATATTACAACTATTCTCAGACATATAGCTATCTCGCATTATGCCACCATAAGATACAACAGTTTTTGTTGTTATATTATCCTTAAGACCCAGTTTACTCTGCCATTTTTCAACAAAAACCATGCGGTCATATTCATTAACTGATGATACAACATACATAATCCGAGTAGAAACATGATCAGGAAGCTGAAGCCAGTAATCAAGTTTTTCAATAAGAGCATCATATCTATCATGACGAGGTTTCCCATCAAGACCAAGAACAGGACCACCCGGACACAATTTATCATACAATTCCGAGTTAGAAGCATCCATGCTAAGTATAACACAATCAACCTGTTTCAAAACATCCATATTCTTCTTTGTAACCAAAGACCAATTAGTATTAAGAAACAACGGATAATGCCGACTACTAGAAACCCTCTCTATGTATTCTTCAAACTTAGGATGCAGAAACATCTCACCAAAAAAACCAATCTGACATGTTGAAGCATACTTGTTGATGTTCTCCAAAACCAGCTCAAAAAGCTCATCAGACATATATCCTTTCTCACGATAAAAACCCTCTTTTTTATAAACTGAATGAGGGCAGAACTTGCACCTGAAATTACAATGATTAGTAAACTCTGGCTGTATTATCATTTCTCACAAAAAATACAAATCCTTCTACTCGGCCTGACAATCCCCTTCACAGTACTTATATTATAGTTATCATCACCATCTACACCAGCAACAGTCTTAAATCTAGGCATAATAATCTCCGTATGATATCCAAACTCATGTAAAACATCGAGCAATACTTTTTTACCCGGAATAAAAGAATGCCTCGTTTCAGGTATTGAATTAAAACAAAAATCAGCAGGCTCCCTCCGATCTTCCCCCTCTAGTCCACTAACCCGGGTATCAATAACAAGAACTTTTTTGTTAACCTGCGCAATTTTCCTCAACAGTTTCCTATGTTCTCTTACATGATATAATATCCCTGCACATAGTACAAAATCAAAACTACCGCTATACTCATGTTCTACAACATTATCTTTAATAAAAACACCCTTATCTTTAATTCCCAGAGACCAATAATAAAGGTTTCCCTGTTTTACAAACAAATCCCGCCCCTCAACACCAACCATTGAAACCGCTCCATACTTAGTAATATAGATACTTGACCAATATCCACAGTTACAGCCAACATCAAGTATAGTCGCCCCGTTGAAACTAAATCTTTTTACAACCTCTTTAATAAGCAACGTCTCCCTACATCTCTGCCTATTAACAAGCCCCTCAGAAGATTTATCCCGATAGCCCCCCTTTGGATAAATACCCGGAGTTACATCAACACCAGATATTTTCAACTTATAAAACCATGGATTAAGAACATCTATCTTGTTTTTTATCTGCTCATCTAATAAACTCGTATCCCCACCTGCCTATAAACCTTACCCACAAGTGGCAGATTATACACTATATCATAGATGTACTCTTTTATGCTATCATCCCATTCTTCACATGGAGGGATAGAAAACTCTTTAGTTTTATTCTCAATAGGCAGCATTATTACCTCTCTATCTTTAGGTTCAACGCCACAAGAACAGGCAAGACGAATAAAACCATCTTTAGTTATATACTCAGCCATATTGAAATTAGTCGGGTTCAACGAGTAAAACTCAGCTTGTGCAAGCATAGCCTCTAAATCACCGAATATCTGCCTAGAGGTAAACCGTATCTTTTCATCCAATGTCATGTCATCATAATAAAATGTTTTCTGGACACTACTTCGTATAACAAGAGATCTGATTAAAGTCAAAGGTTCTCTCCAAACAAAAATCCATTTACAGTTAGGTAGTTCTCTTTTTAGCTCTTTGAGATACAACCGTGCATAGTTATTGACCATACCACCTACTGTTTTATTAAACCTCGGTGTATATCTCCATTTATCAAAAGTGAACCCTGGAAGAGCCCTGAATGGTTCAAAAGCAACATCTACTTCTTCAAACTGGGAAAGCATCGAGGCAAGCCATTGGGTTGCACATCGTCCCATCCCTGTAATAATAAAAACCATTATTCAATCACTCCTTTTTTTCTTCTAATATATTCATCATCTACTGTTTTTGCAATTTTAAACAAACAAGAAGAATCAAAAATCTCGATAAACAATTTCATATCTTTAGGCAGACAAGCACCACATATTCCATCCCGTGCCTCCAACACTTCCATATTCCATTTCGTATTTATCAACCTTCGTAACTCCTCAAAATCATCACCCACTAGCATTTTTAGTTCTTCAGCCAAGGCAATAGTGACATACCGATAAGCATTCTCAACAATTTTACAAAGCTCAGCATTCTCAGGTTTATCAGCAATAACAATATTCTCCCACAGCATATATCTCTGATAAAACCTGCGACCCGCGTCATAATCCCCACCCATAACCCGTGGCTGATTAAAAACACCATGAAACATATCATTCGGATTCCACCGCTCAGAGAACACAACCACATCCGCTTTATCTTTCACTATTTTTTTTACTTTCTCATATGTACCCGGAGCACAAGTAGTTTCAATACTAATAAGTGGTTTATTACCAAGTTTGATCTCTTTAACTACATCCAATACTTGTTCCTGTGACCATACACAAATGATATAGACATCTCCTGGAGCAACTAATTCGCTAATAGATGAAAAAGTAGCATTCTTAGCAATATCAACATCAACAGTAAAAACATCATCAATATCTTTATCTAACATTGCTTTTTCTATCTCTCTTCCAACAACCCCATAACCGACAATAACCACGTTCATAATATCTCCACACCTAACCCTTTACTTTCATCAGTTTGCTTTTAGCTCCTCTTCTTATCTGCTTAGTTTTATCCATAAGAACATTCAAAGCCTCATCAATATCGTTACTATAACCACGGCTCAAAAGATTTTTAACTGTTTCTTCAGAGAGATTAATTTCTTCCCGCTCTTCACTAGCAATATCAATCAACCGATTAACAAGATTATCATGTTTCTCTCCTTGATGACAATATTTACGCATCTTGTTATATGTATTCTTCTTTACTGATATCTTCATTTAGGATACCCCCTTAAATCTTTTGAGTTCTTCTGTGCACCAGAAATACCAATTATAACTCCTAAAATAATTGCTAAATATTTTAGTTTGTGTTCTCATCCTTCAATTCCTCCTCTCTAAACTTTTTATCCTGTATTATCTTTTTATACCAATAAAAACTATCTTTAGGTATCCGCTCCTGAGTAGGATAATGAATATATAGCAAACCAAACCGTTTATTATACCCAAACAACCATTCAAAGTTATCCATAAAACTCCAATAAAAATAACCCTTAAGATTAACCCCATTTTCTATAGCTTTATCAACCCAATGAAGATGACGTCGCATATACTGTATCCTCTCAGAATCATGAACCCGATTATCATGTACAAGTTTATCAGAACAGGCACAACCATTCTCAGTAATATACATCGCGGGATTACCATATTCCTCCATAATCTGCCTTGTTATATCATAAATCCCAAAAGGTTTAATCTCTGTTCCCATCTCATCACGATCAAAATTACCAGAAACAACTTGGAAATTTCCCGGAGGCTTATATTTATTGTATTTCACCGTGACACCTGTATAATAATTAATGCCAAGAAAATCAATAGGAGCACTAACAATCTCTTTCTCCTTCTGACTAAACTTCAACAAGTTTTTTTTAAAACCAAAGAGTTTATTTATCCCCTCAGGAAAACAACCATTAAAAACAGGCTCAAGCCAGACCCCATTATGTCGTTTATCCAAGTTCTCTACAGCAAGTTCATCTTTCTTATCACTATCTACATTTGGTCGAATCGGCATAAGATTAAGAGAAATACCTATTTGACTACCTTTTTTATTACTATCTCTAAAAACTTGAACTGCCTCACCATGAGCAAGTAACACATTACGTATAGCCTCAGGCAGATTATTATGCCCCCAGAAATTATTAACAAAAACCGCTGGCTCATTAAAAGTAATCCAATACTTCACATCAGGCAAAGCATTAAACATCGTCTCCGCATAACATTTAAAATACTCAACACTCTTAGGATTCCCCCAGCCACCAATATCATCAAGCCACTTAGGCAAATCCCAATGATACAAAGTAACAAAAGGCTCAATACCATTTTTTATAAGCCTCCTCACAAGGTTACGATAAAACTTTATCCCATTCAAATTCGAGCATACACATTTATCTGTACAAATCCTACTCCAACTAATACTAAAACGATAAGCAGTAACACCAAGCTCTTTCATCAGCTCAATATCTTCCCCCCATCGATGATAATGATCACTAGCTATATCGCCAGTATGACCATTTAAAACCCTCTGTCTACCCCCATGACTGATCTCATCCCAAATACTAGGACATTTACCATCAGCATCCCAAGCACCCTCTATCTGATAGGCACTTGTCGCAGTTCCAAAAACAAAATCATCTAACATTTTTCATCCTCCAACACAAAATTCAACAACGCACCAGATGCCCATGCCTGCGGATAACAACCACGTCTAATTATTTTATTATTTACAACACTATAATACTCAGGCAAACACCCAAGCTTATTATAAGCACGATACAAAGCATCCTTCACAAGCTGATATTCCTTCTTATAACCACATTGTTTAAGCCCCTGAGCAATAATCCAGTTATCATGTGGCCAGACACCACCAAGATGATAACTAAACGGGTCAAACAACTCGCTCTCAGTGGAATGAGTACGTATCCCATATGGTGTCCAGAGCTCATCACTAAAAAGTTTTTTAACAACCGCTTTCTCCTTTTTCTTATCATCTATTATTTCTGTAAACAATAAATGACCTGGATTGGATGTTACCTCCTCAACTTGATCAGCCTTACCATCAAGTGCAAAAGCATAATATTGTTCATCATCCATCCAAAAAAGAGCATCAAAATCTCTTTTTAATTCTTTATCTTGTGTAGCAGCAAAGGCATATCCCTGCACCTCCACCATAGCAATACTGGGCCCCGTGATATTATAGCTCTCTGAATCCTTCCAACATTGATTAACAAGCCCTTTACCCTCTTTACCCTTAGTATAATATAGAAACTTATCCTTATTTTTATCAATCCAATCTAAAGCAAGAACCTTAGCATCATCTAGATGATCATAAAAGTTTTTATCCCCCGTTCTATCATAATATTCCTCTAAAACAATAACAAAAAGAGGTGTACTATCAACAGAGAAATAAACCGGAGTTCCCTTCTCAAGCCAAGCTACATCCCTCTTAAACCCCCAATATTCAGGTTTAGTATCTTCAGGATAATATTCATGCAATATCTTCCCAGGTTCATTACCAGTTATTTCATCAACTTCTAATCCCTGAAACTCAGCCAGAACTGACAAAGTATTACGAGCTATCATTGGATCATAATCAAGTAGCTGCCATGCAGTAATCAAAGAATCACGACCAAACAAACCCATAAAACCAGGATGCCCCGCTCTTATATATCCACTTTTTTTATCTCTGAGAAACTTGATATCCCCCTCAAGATCTAACTTTATTCCTTTATACCCTTCTTTGAAAAGAGCATGTGCCCATGCTGACTCAACATGTTTAGATTCATGACTAGTTACATTTCCTGGAGGAAGTACTCTTGTGCATAATTCTGCTGCTTTTTTCATACATGCATCTGCTCTTTCAATTATCTCTCTATCTAACATTTTATAATCAACCACTGCCAAATTGACATAATGTATTTATTTATAAACTTTGGGAAAAATATAATATAGGAGTAAACAGATTATTTCTTGGTGAAGTAAAATTGTACTCACATCCATTGTTCAGAGATATCGATAAAAATAGTGTAAAAAAACTCAAAAAAGATTTTGAAAACATAAACGGCAACAAAATAAAAGACTTCTCCATCAAAGAAATAGTACTAATGTTCCACAAAAACACAAAAGAAAACATAGAACTCTGCAACAAATCAATAATACAATTAGATAAAAAACTAGACAGTCGCATCGAATGGGGACAAAAAACACTATCCGAACACGACATAATAATACAAAAAATAACAGATCAACTAGAACACATAGCAACAGAACTACCAGAAAAAGGATTCTGCGAAAAAACTACAAACACTCTGTTTCCCAGCCCACCTGAACTTCCACTAGACCAAAAAGTAGATCTACTATGGCATGACCGCCGATGGATAAAAAAACTATTATACATAGCAATTACTCTAATTTCTGCTCTAAGTGGAACAAATATCGCAATAAGTGTATTTACGTGATCAGATTATGGACACAAAAACCAAAGAAAACCTAGCAATAGCCCTCGCAGCAGGCATCCTAACATTCATAGTAACATTTGCCACATTTCATTATATCCGACCTACAATAAAAAAAATGGTGAACAATGAAACAGATAATAGTTGATGTAAGACAACCAGAAAAATTCAAAGAAGAACACATACCAAACGCGATCAACATACCATACAACTATATCATAGAACAATTAGATAAACTAGACAAAAACAGCGAAATCCTACTATACTGCCAAGACGGAAAAAAATCTCAGTCTGTTGAAACAGTTCTAAAAATAGAAGGATACAACGCCCGAAACCTAGGCGCTTATCCATTAGTAAAACAAGGCTACTAAAAAAGCAACATTTTTTATATCAAAAGAATAATTAACAATAAAGAAAAAGGAGAAAGAGAGGCGTATCCTTTTCTTAAGGTGAAGCAAAAAAAAAGATTGAAACACCCCCCTCTCAATTTAAGTTTTTAATCATGTTTTTCAAATAAACCTGTTATTTCTTCAGGGGTTAAATCAGCGAGTATCTCCAAAGTAATCTTAAGAATTTCTTTAACCTGTCCAATATTTACCTCTACTTCTTTCCCTTCTTTCATTGTTATCGTTTCAGCTATCCACTGTTGACTTACTGAACCATCTTGGTTATATTTTTCAGTTATTTTTTCACCTCCTATTTTTTTTCGTTATATTGCTTTAACATTTCTCGTAGAGCAATGAATTCTTCTGGATAAAGCCCGTATAGATAGTTCAGCGTGAATCTATTGTTTTCCATTGCATCTTGTTCTCTTTTTATGTATTGTTGATGTATTTGTTTTGTAAAATTTACAGATTCTTGTAATGCATCTTCAGCAATTATAGCTGCTCTGTTACAATGAGTTATTACGTTGTCAAATTGGAGCTTGTCATTGCTTGCCACTAATCTCTCTATTGATTCAGATGGTGGTACTTTCCCAGGGTTTGTTGCATGTTCATTTGGCATAATTTTTTTTCACCTCCTTTATTTTCATGTCTTCACCCTATTGACAGTTTGACAATACATCAACCCTTTATAAACCTTTTCCAAACGACAAAATATATAAACCTATTTTAACATATCTTGACATTATGACAGATGACGAAATTAAAGAAAAAATTAAAGTTGAAGAAAGTACAACTGAAACTCAAACTGAAGAACCAATAGAACCCGAGATAGTCTCCGAAACAATAGGCGGTGAAACCGTAGAAGGAGAAATAAAAGAAGCACCACCAGATCAAGGACCTGAAGAACCATGCGACCCCGCTACCATGTCATGCAACCAAATGCGAGACCACATCATAGATCTATCAAGCAGACGAGCAACACTCAACGTAGGAATAAAAAGCCTCGATGACACACGAAAAATCATCCCCTCAAATTCTCTCGATAAAGCCTTTGATGAATCCGTTGCAGAAAAAGACAAAATAGATGACGAAATCTATGGCCTATTTGAACGATTCACAGTTTGTACAACCAAACCAGAAGAACCAGAAAAACCACATGTCGCCCCTAATTCAACAATAGGAGATAAACCAGTAAACGAATTTATCGATAAAGGAACAGAAGAAACCAAAACAGAGTAAAACTTTATTAACCCAGAACCCAATTATCTTTCTTGGTGAAGCAAACCCATGGTAAAATATATGAAAGACAAAAGCGGTAAAATAATTGGAGTAATATGGAAAAACAGTGGGAAAAAGGATACAGCAACAATAGCCATCACAGGCATAGTCCTACTCGCAGTCGGCCTAACAGCTTTTGCCTGGTGGAAAACACAACCCCAAATGAAACTAACACAACCAAGACTTAGCACCTGCCACACCTGCGGAGGAAGATAAAAATGACAGAAGCATGCTGCAGCTGCGAAGACATCAAAAAAATAATAAAAGACGTCGTAAAAGAAGAATTCAACAAAGCAGTAACAGAACTCAAAGCAACAAGACCCGGGAAAAAAGAACGTAAACTCAGCAAATGGCAAATATTCCTAAAAGAATGCATACCTAAAAAACAAGACCTTCCATTCAAAGAACGAATAAAAGCTTGTAGCGTTGAATATAAAAAAAATGATGAAAAATAAAGGTAAGATTTGCAGAATTGAGAATTGCAATAAAAAAGCATATTGTAGAGAATTATGCAAAATGCATTACACTCGTTTGCAACGAAACGGAGACCCTTTAGTTTTAAAAAGCCAATTACCAAAAAGACAATGTTCAGTAGAGGGATGCAGTAACATCCATTTTGGATTAGGTTTTTGTGGGAATCATTATTATCATTTTAAAAAATATGGAAATCCAGTGATATACGCAGATAAAGATAAAACTAGGAAAAAACAAAGTGAAGCAAAATTAAAGAATCCAACTAGATACTGGTTAGGCAAAAAACGGCCGCCCTTTAAAAATTATTCTTTCAAAAAAGGGAATATTCCATGGAATAAAGGATTGAAGGGTTTTTTGGCATTAGATAAAAATCCACAATGGTTAGGTGGACTATCTTTTGAACCGTATTCTCCCGAATTTAATAATGAATTAAAAGAAAAAATTCGTAAAAGAGATAGCAATATTTGTCAAGAATGCAGTTATACTGAGGAACAGTTGGGTTACACTCTTTCTATTCATCATATTGATTACGATAAAAAAAATAATGATGAAGCTAATTTAATTAGTTTATGTAAAAGCTGTCATCAAAAAACAAATTTTAATAGAGAAGATTGGATAAATTATTATCATGATAAGATAGGCGATACTTAAATGCCTTGTTGGAGTTGGATACAATGGGAACAAATACAAAAAAAGAAGAAGAAGAAGAAGAATGTCCGAGTTGTAAAATAGCTGTCGGTCTAGGAATGTATTTGAACGTATGCGAACAGCTCGATAGCAAGGAAACCTGTGAAGAACTCTTCAACAAAGTAATAAAAGAGGACATATCACCTAAAGAACTCTTTAATATTGTTAAGGAAAAAGCTAAAGACAGCCCTGAAAAACTAGAAATGTTAAAATACATAGACGGCCTTATCGACACCGCACTTGAGGAAGAAGAATGAATGAACATCAAACCTGCATGTTAGAAAAAATAGTTGATTTCCTTATCAAAGTTGGTGAACACTGCCTAAAATGCGAAGAGGAAAAAAAATGAATCAACATAAAGATTGCAAAAATTTTAAATCTCTCGACAGCTGGTGTACACTAAAAGATAAACAGGTTAACCCAGATGACCCCTGCTGTGATAAATTTCAACCAATAGGAAGTTAGAAATATGGCAAATAATGATTACAGCACCAGACTAAAAATAATAACACAACTAAGACAAAACAATGAACCAGCGACACTCACACAACTAAGCAAAGAACTAAAACTAGACAAAGAACTAGTATTCCACCACCTAAAAAAACTAAAACAACAATACGTAATAGCAGAAATAGACAAAACCTACACGCTTCAACCCTTTTTCTATGATGAGAACGTGATGGAAATACTCAACAGCGGAATGAAAAGCATAGTCCTCACAATACTACGAGAACTCGGAGACACAGACTACACAGAAGAACAACTAGAAGACGCAGTACGCAACAACCTTGAGCTTTTTATAGAAACCTTCGCAATACAAATAAGCTAAAATTTTTTTGATTGAAATGAAACAATGCACCAAATGTAAAAAAACCCTACCAGAAACAGAATTCTATTTTAGAAAAGACACAAAAAAACTACGGAACAAATGCAAAAACTGTACAAAAAACCAATCATTAAAATATTATCAAGAAAACAAAAACAAAGTAATCAAAAGAGTTATCGAATATAACAAAACATATCGAAAACTACCCCATGTTAGAAAGAAAGACAATGAATATGCCAAAAAATATCGAAAAAAATATCCTGAAAAAATAAGAGAACGAAACAAAAAAGACCAAGACAAAAGAAAACAATATGACAAAAACCATCCAGAAATAAGAAAAAAAATCAACAAAAAACACCGAGAAAAATACAAAACAGAACACGGAAAAGACATTAGTTCTAAATATTATCCAAGATACAAAGATAAAGTTAGAGAAAAAACAAGAAAAAGACGATTAAAGAAAAAACAACTTTTTGAAGATTTTACAATAGAAGAATGGCAACAAAAAATAGTAGAAACAAAAGGAATCTGCCCTCTATGTGATAAACCCTATTCTGAAGTATATCCGTTCATAGCAACAATAGACCATACACCACCTGTAAGTAAAGCACCAACTGGTTTTCATTATACTATAAAAGATGTAATGCCAATATGCGGTTCCTGCAATAGTTCTAAAGGGGCAAGTTAAACAAGAGTTTAATAAAATCTTTTTTAACCAATATTTATAAACCCCTATGTTCATTATAAATACAGAGGTGAAGCTAAAATGGGAAAGCGTCCAATATATGTGTTTGGCGTACGCTACGCTGGACCCCGAGGATTGAGAAAGTCGCCCGGATCTAATTGGTTAGCAAGTTGTGTGGCAAGAGCAATGGCTGGCAAAAAATTCGGCTCTAGGGCCGCTGTTCGTGCCGGATTCAGTGCTGCGGCACATGAATGTAGTGCAACTCGTGGAAAGTAGACTACTAATAGACTATTAATAGTCTATCTCTCTTTTTTTTCTTTGAAAAGTTTTATTTAGTATGTAGCTGTTTGTTTTTTTGGTGAAGTATGTGAATATATTAGAAGCAGCACGCCTTTCTGGTATTCATCATAAAACCCTTGAGCAGTTTATTAATCAGCTTCAACGTGAGTATCCTGAGGTTGATTGGCAGCAGGGTTTTGATTGGGAGATGGAGGGCCCTGAGATTCGTGATATTGGTGGGAGTAGTGAACGATTAGCTGAGTTGAAGAGAAGGTTTCATCTTTCTCTTAAAACAGTGAAAGAGAGAGATATTGAGATTGAGAAAGCGAAGGAGGAGGAGATTGAGTATCTTACTGGGTCTAAGACTGGAGTTAAACAGCTTTTGAAACGGATTTATAAAGATCCATCTATTTCTATGAAACAAAAAGAAGCATTGAAAGAGGTAGTTATTGCTGGTGCTCCTGAGATTACTACGTTGATCGCTTTGTATAATGGTGAGGAGCAGGATTATGCACGTCGTTTTTTGCGTGAGATGGTTCTAAGTCCTACTATTGAAATTAGAGATCTTCTAAAAGCTGATACTTTGAAGATTAAAAGTAGCCGTGGCTGGATTCAGGAGATCAATGATGTTCCACTGGTGAAACCGGTGCGTAGCATTGACCTTGTTGAAAAAATTGCTGATTATGAATTGATGGCTAGTCAACCTGGGAAGGATTTTACTGTTGCTGTTTATAAAAAGAAAGATGTTTTAAAGCCTGTAGAAGCCCCAGAGCCTGTTCCTATCCCATTACCTGCTAAACCTGTGGAGAAACCTTCTATGCCTGTATCTGCACCGCCTAGTGATAAAAAACCAACTGTTGAGGTGTTTGTATCTGAGGAATCAAGGGAAGTAACTGAGGGTAATCGTTTACCCGGTATGGAGTTCTGCTATAGGTGTGGTCGTATTGTTAAATATGATAAATATTCACGACAGATTAATGGCCAAACCGTTTATTATTGCTCTGAACACTGTTATGAGACACCGCCACCAGCAGTTGTTAGTAAATATGGAACTGGTCAGACTGTTTCAAAATATACTGTAGCTGAGATACGGAGGAAACCTGTGAGATAATATGTTCTGTACAATATGTCTCAAAAGTATTTGTTTGAATACATGGGAGCGTAACCATGGTCTTTGTGATGAATGTATGAAGAAGAAAAAGTTGAAGAAAAAACTAAATATTAAGAAACGGTTAAAGAAATGGGTGAAGGAAAAAAATGTCAATGAGTAGAAAAACTTGGGATGAGCTTGAAAAAAATATCACTGGAGACCCTTGTAGTCTTTTAGGGATTATGCATACAATGCTTTCTAAAGAGATAGAAGAGCAGATTGAAACCGAAGAACTTGGTGGGCCCTTTGATGAGGAATGGATAAAAGACATGCAACTCAAGAAAGAAGTTAAGGATACATTTGAGAAACTTGTAGAACGATGTAAAGAAAGACAAGAAGAAATAAAAAGAGAAGAGATGAAACTCGCTGAAGTTTCCATACCGGTTCAAAGAATGGTAGAGAGAAAACAAGCAATTCAAAGAGGGAAAATCCAGAGAGCAAAGGAAGAAAGGAAAGAACCAAAGATACAAGTAGCAAAAGAGATGGGCGGATTCAAAAGTTATACAGAAAAAGAATTTATAGATACGTTCTCCCCTAAAGTAGATAAACCTCCTAAAAAACCTCCGTATGTGAAAGCATGACTATATCCTGTATAAGTGATGAAATAAAAGATGACCTTACATGGTGGATGCAGCAAAGGATTAGTAGTTTGGAGAATTTCAAAAAACTTCATCGAGCTCTCCTAAATGAGGAAGAAATCAAATGGGATTACGACCCGATTAAAAAAACATCGGTCCGACGTGTCCGTAAGAAACCTATGAGTAAAGAAGGATATGAGGCTTTCCATGGCCTTATCGATGATGCTATTACGAATTATACAAGTCTAGGGCTTGAGTTTATTCAATGCCCATCTTGTGGTGAAACAGATTTTGAGCCGTTGATGGGAACTATTCAATGTATGCCCCGTGAGATTAAACAGGATGTAAGCCCGTATCTCCGAGGGCGTTCTAAACATTATGCTGAGGAGGGGAATGCGAAGCTCTCTGAGGAAGCTGGTAAACTCGCTGATTTGTTTATGAACAAAGTAGCTAACTGTACAGGCCATGGTACACCTAGTTACCCATGGCTTCATAGACGTGGTTTTAAAAAAAGTGATCTTGTTGAGGAGGGAAACATATTACAGATACCATAAAAGACGAGCAGTGTCTTCGTGAAAGTCAGAAAGAGTTCCTTGAGATGCTTCTAACGGTTAAAATTAAAACATTAGTGGAAGAACTAGCTTCTGAAACAGAGATCTTTGAAAAAACAGGTTTCTACAGCAATCGTGATACCGAGGAGATAGAGAAAGAACTAAAAACAGCTAAGAATGTCCTTAGCAATATTGATGAACTTCCACGTTGCAAAGAAGATTAGTTTATTTTTTTATTCCAGATCTGAATTATTGATTTATTGCTAGTCCATGCTTTCTCCATTTCAAACCCAAACTGTTTCATCCCTGTATAAACTGCTGTTGTTCCTGTTGCAAAATCTATTGATAAAATCAAAACTATTTTTTTATTAGCTAGGCAGGATAACATCTCTCTCCAATCTGATTGATGAGGCATCCAACAACAAATTACACCATCAAATCTTTTTCTCCTTGTATTAAACCGTTTAGACGTCATCGCTTCTATTCCATTGAACTCGAATCTGACATTTTTTTCTACTTTAGGCAACTGAAAGTTTTTATCACTATACATTGTATCAATACCTAAAAATTTAATCTCTGGATTTTGTTTTGCTAATTTATTAATTAATAAACCATAACCAGAGCCTATATCAACTATTTCGTTGCAATCCTGAATGCTTTTTGTGATTATTTCTAAATCAGTTTCAGAGGGAATAAAGAAATGTTCAACAATTTTTAAATTAACATTTATCCCTCGTTTTTTCATTTGTTCAGCATAATACGGATTTATTATATCCATTGTTTCACTTTTTAAGAAATTAACATTGCTAAATTCCATAAGGCATGAAACACAACTGGATACATAAGTGTTTTTCCTTCGCTATATACCCATCCAAATAAGCCTCCTAGGATAAAACTAACAATGAAACCTTCTATAGAATACATCCCGATAGATAACCGTGGCAGATGAATTAATCCAAACAATATTGCACCTATAACAATAGATAGATATTTACGATTCAAAGTATTATAAAATTTCTCCTGCATAAAACCTCTGAAAAAAACCTCCTCAGTAACCGAAGCAATTATTATACTTGAAAAAAGAGAATATCCTAAAACTATACTAATTGTTCCTTCAAAAATAAAAATTTGCGATATAAAGAACATAATTGGTAGACCTAATATAAGGATTAACGCACTTTCATCAAAGATTCCTTTTCTAAAACCAATATCTCGTAATTTTTCTCGTTTAAGAACAACTAAAACTAATGGGAAAAGCAGAGATATATGGTAAATGGCAGATAGTATTTCATATTCTCTAAATATATTTAGCAATATGCCATATATAGTGAGAGTAATAACATACCAGATCAATCCAATTTTTAAAAGGCTCATCTTCATTTTTCCTTTTTTTCATCTGAATTATAACCACAAAGATAACAACCCCACGCAGTAGGGCTAAGTGGTATCAATCCGTTCTTTTTACATTCAGGACATTTTCTTGCCATCTTTTCGCCTCTCAATTTGAAACCAATCTTGTGCTATCATTTGATTAGAAACATATTTAAAATTGGATTCTTTGCAATTAAGGCATTCTAAAGTTAAACAACCATCATTACGAATCCCTTTTCTTGATTTACAATATGGACATTTTACAATTATTTTTTCACTCATTTCTCTTTTTCAACTCCTATTTAAATTTTCAGGTTTTTTGCGTATTCTTCAACAACATTTTTTTCTTCTTTCACCTTTATTTCAGGTTTCAATACTAATTCAATGCCTTCAATTCCACAGCTTTCAGTATCAACCATTACGGAGATCTCTTTCTCTTTAAATTCTTTGATACTCACCTCAAGATCAAATTTGTTGTTGGATAACGTGTATTTATCCCCACTTTTCTTGATATCGAAGCTATAATAACATTTACCATCAGCACATTGTACACCCATTTCACTCAAAACACCATCAATAACAGAATTTTTGCTAAGAATATGAAGAACTTTTTTGATGTTTTTTTTGCTAAACCAGAGTTTCAATCCCCCGTCGATTCTCATGGGCATAAAGGTTTTCTCCTCAATTTCAGCTTTTTCTTCGAGGTTGACACCTGCGTATGCTTCGCTTAAATCCTCGGACCAGAATGATGGTAGAGGGTTGGTAATAAATCCCTTATAGTCATCACTGACCACGTAGACACTACGTTTTACGTCATCTTGTGGTAGTTTATTATATTCTTGGTCTATTTCTTCGATTAGTTTACGGAACTCTGATCGTTCTAGTTTCATCTGTAAGAGTGATGGTTTTTTTACTAGTAGAGTATTTATATCTAGTAGTAGTGTTACTGCGAACTTACGCATAGTATGAGTAACAAAGATAATTGTCTGTTTTTTCTGACCAGACACACTGATTAATTTATCCATTACTTCCGTTTCTTTTTTCATCCAATGATGGGCATAATAATGTAAAGCAGATTCGTCTATAAGTGCTATGCAATTATCTGGTAATTCTTCAATAGTGTTTATAGGAATAATAAAATCTGGCAATAGATGATGCTTCTCTTTAGGAAAATATACCATAAAGATTTTTAATTCAGGTTGTTCATTATGAATTTTTTCAAGTATATGCATTGCAAGTGCTGTTTTCCCGTATCTCCGTCTTCCTATTATTAGTATAACACTAGGATGTTGAATGATATTAATTATTATCCCCCCTATCAGATTTTGAACTGTTACAACTACCGCATATTGGTTGAATATTATCAATAGTGTAATGAAATCCAATTGGTGCTTTGCTAACTGGTGGATTATGATCTATAGTTGGGCAAAATGGATGCACTTCTGAAAATGGCTTATTGCAAAGCGGGCAGATATCATTTGTAAGCTCTATTTTGTGTTTCCATTCTTCTATTGTAAAATCTTCAAAAAGTTGTTTCTTCTTTAATCTTCTTTTTCTTGTTAATTGATTTTTTTCTTCTTTATGTTCCTGATTATATTTTTTGATTTTATCTTTTCTTTTTATACGCTGTTTTCTACGCTTCTCTCTGATTTCATCCCTATGTTTTTTAATATATTCTCTGCGTTTTTTATTAATTTCATCTTTGTTATTTAAATAATATTCTTTCCATTTATGTTTGTTTTTCTGATAATGTTCTCGTAGATTTCTTTTTATTTTTCTATTGTTTTCTTTACGATATTTTTGATGATATTCTAATAATATCTCTCTCTTTTCCTGATATCGTTTATTGTCATATTCTCGTTTTTCTTTTTTATGTTCCATTGTGTATTTTTTCTTTTTTCCCTGTATTATTTTTTTATTTTTTTCTCTATATTTTTTATCATATTCTTTTTTCTCTTGTTTAAATTGGTATTTATTTTTTTCCCAGTATTCTTTCCTGATTTTTTTTTGACATGAATTACATACACTAATATAGCAATTTCTATCTTTTCTAAAATAAAACTCTGTTTCAGGTAAAATTTGTTTACATTTATTGCATTGTTTCATTCAAACCTCGATATTATTATAAATGAATTTTGTAATTTGCCTCTATCTTGATTTCATTCAAGACCTCGATATCTTGTTTTTATCAAGATAGGGGCTTTTATTTCTTCTATGCTGAGTATCATCTTCCAACCAAATCTTCTAGAATCGGAATTTTTCCATCGTAACCAACAACTCTTTTTATAATTGCTTTGTTACCTGAAAGTCCTACAAAATATAATTGGTCTTTTTCTAATTTGATTGATTTATCAAATTTCACTATTTTACTTCTCATGCCTTTACTCCCTATCTTATTCCAACTTTTTTTTCTAAATCCTCTAATAGTTTTTCACAATCTTGGCAGTTTTTGATATGATTGATTCGTTGTTCTCTTGGCATATCTTGTGCGATATCGCAGGGATATCCGATATGTCTACGCCCCTTTTTTGCTATTCTTTTTTCTAGTTCTTCAAAGGTTTCATCGTTTTCATCATTGTTTTGTTGACATTTTTTATTGTGTTCTTCTACATATTTATAATGTTTCACTGTTTTATCAAATATTTTTGTTCCTCTTTTGTGGTATTTATCTATGTTGTATTTTTGTATTATTTCTTCATCTTCGTTTATTTCACCGAAAAGATTAGTTTGAAACATTTATTTCAACTTTATAGGGCAATATTTCTTTTTGCACGGTGGATGATAATCTTGTGTTCTCTCTATAACTTTTTTATGTTGACAACCACCGTAACCATCATAGTATCCACATTTTCTACTACTAATTGCTACTTTCCATTGAGCCATTTATTCACCTTATATTGCATCATTGTTTAGTTTTTGAATCAGGATATCCGATATCGTGTTGTATGCCTTCTAGTTCTTTGGTTATTTTTCCTCTTTCTTCATCGTTCATCTTTTTCTCCTTCTATTCTTGGTGCGAGTAGGTACATAAAACTCCCAGTGTCATAGATATCACCTGATATTTGTATAGGTTGATCTGTACTGAACTCTAGTGTTACATGGTTGTAACCAATACCTTTTATGATGTTGCTGAAGTAATCCGTGCTATAAATAGCTCTACCATTGCCTTTTACATCTTTTGATAGATCTATTTTCAGGTTATCTTCATCTTCTTCAATAACGCTATATAACCCTGTTTTATCAGCGATAAGACTTAGATAATCACAGGTTTCATCAGAAGCCTTAATAAGTATTCCTATGTCGCTACTGCTAACCTCTGCTTTAACATCAAGCTGTAGCTCTGGAATTTTTGGCTCAGGCATACCTGCTGTATCAAGTAAACCTATTTTTTTGTGTATCTTATCTGTGTCAATATATAAACTGTTGTTTTGAATATATCCAGTGAGGTAATCATATTCACTGCAGAGTTTCAATGTTTTACTGAGTTTATCAAGGTCTATCCCGAAATCAAATGGCTCACGGCATTTGTATCCGTTTTCTTTATTAACAGCAGTATGTCCAGTATAGAAATCTTTACGTGGTATGCTGATATAGACCATGGCTACATGGGCAGGGTCTACAACTTTAGTAGATATCCCTTTCTGATCTACATTTATCTTTATCTCAGTATTGAGCATTTTCACCCGATTTATCAACTTTTTCAGTAGTCCACTGTAGCATTTAAACTCCCATTGTTTTTTGTCTTTCTTTTTGGTTTTAGGTTTTTCTACTACTTCTTTTAGTTCTTTTTTTGTTGTTTCTTTAGTCATAATTATCCCCTAAATTTAGTATTTAATTCACTTTCTGCTTTTTTTACCATGCCTTCAGTAGCATAACCGTTTTTTATAAGACCGCCGATAGTTTCTATTGCTTTTTCTTTAGATATATGATTATCTCGATAAGCAATAAGATACATTGCAATACAATGATTACCAGAAGTTAATACTGGTTTAACACCTTTCATAATTTGTACATCGGTGGCAATTTTTATCGCTTCGCCACAGGCATTCTTTAAATCAAAAACATCTTCCTTTATTGTTCCTTTTTTAGGCATTTTATATCAATCCCTTTTTTTATCTGTGAATATTATGGTATTGTTGATTAAAATTCAGGTTTTCAAGAGCAGTATTCAGTTTTTCAATGGCTCTTGTCAGAGGTTCCATGCTTTCGATCTTCTGATTAAGTTTTTCTAGTTGTTCAGCTATAGCTCTTTGTGCCTCGATTTTGGCACGATCAAGTGGCATAGTCTTTTGTTTTTCGTAGCTTTCAAATTTTACTTCAAATTCCATTTATTTTTCCTCCTCATAGCAATCTTCCTTAAATGAGTCTAATGTTTTCTTCAGATTTTCGATTTCTTTTATTAGTTTGATTTTTTCTTCATGTAGTTTAGTTATTTTTTCAAAAATCTCTTTATTCTTTTTATTGAATAAATACAAATCACTGTTCTTTACACCATGATTTGATTGCATAGGATTATATGAATCCTCTATTTTTGATGTAATTTCTGCTTCTTTTAATTCATCCTCTCTAGTCCAATAGTAGACTTTTTCTCGTTTAAAAGAAAAATTCTTTATTTTATTTTTCAGTTCTTTTAGACTAGAATTTTCTAACCTTCCTGCTACAAACTTTTCAGTTTCTTCAATATATTCTATTTCCCAATTTTTATATGTCTCTATTTCCATTTATTTTTCCTCAATATTTCAATGAGCATTACATCTTTTTCTATCTCATTGTATTTTTTTTCATCACCAACTTTTATTATATGGACACTAAGGCTTCTATCTCCATAGATAGATATTATTTGTCCTTCTATTTCAACCATTTATTTCCTCCACTTTATATAAATCAAGACATTTAGGACAACGATAAACCTCTGCAGAAAACATATACGTAAAGGTTAACTCTTCTTCTTCAGGTTCTTCATCATAATTCTGATACCTTATCTGGAATATTCTTATCTCTCCGCATTTCTTACACTTGTCTTCTCTTCTTCCAAATTTTGCATTTTTGTCTCTTTCTGCTATGCCTTTTTCCCATTTGTGTTCACAATCAATCTTTTTTTGTTGTTCATCCGTATAAGTCATAGTCTCAAATTTCATTGGACATTTGCATTTTGGACATTTCGGTGCTTTTTTATATAGCGTTATTTTCATTTTATTTTTCCTCCAATATTTCAAGCATCACGTCTTTTTCCATCTCATCATATTTTTTTTTACATTCATCCCATTTTCCTTGAATGAGGAATACTGCTGTTTTTGTATGTATCACACCCCATTCTCTAGTCGCCATACTTAACTCTTGCATTTTTTTATCTCCTATTTTTTCTTTTTAATTTGTTCCTAATCTTCTTAGGTAGAATATCGAATTCTACCTGTATTTGCTCTTTATTATAGAGTTTATTTTGATAATGCATAATTATCCTGCTACTCTCCCATTGTTAGGTACTAACATTATGAGGTATCCTTGATGCAGGGCTTTATCAGCTTCTTCATGGTTATCTGTAAAATGATCAATACCTTCATAGTCTTTCCAATGATAACTAAACTTCATAATATTTTTTCTCCTTTTTCAAGTTCTTCTAGTTCTTTGATGAATTTTTTAACATCTTCTTGTTTATCCTCTGGAACATACCAATATTGTTTACCATCTTTCCAACTTTCTTTAACAAGTCCACGTCGTACAAGTTCATCAAGGATATCTTCAACTTCCTCCATTATAGTCCCTCGTATATAATAAATAAATTTCTTTTGTATTCTCCATCAATTATTATCACTATAAAAATATTTGTTCTATTTCTGTTCTATTATAATCCCCCATTTGCAGATCGTTGATAGCTTTTCTGAGGTCTCCTCTCGACCTCTCTGCGAGTTCCTCAAGAGCATCATTTATATCCTGTTCACTCATGCTGATAAAGACTTTTTCTTTGTTAGCGACATATCGTAGTCTTTTGATGATACTATTTGTATCAATAGGTTTGAAACGATACATTTTACAACGGCTTTTAATCGGGGATATAATTTTATCAATGAAATTACAACCAATAATAAACCTGCAATTGTGTGCATGTTTCTCCATAAGTGGTCGTAGAGCAAGTTGAGCCTCGCTGGTCATACTATCTGCTTCATCAAGAAATAGTATCTTATAAGGGGCAGGTTTAAAACTTAGGTGTTTAGCGAAACTCATAATTTTGCCTCTAACTATATCAATACCACGTTCTTCGCTACTATTGAGTTCTAGGAAATCTGTATTAAGTGTTTGACTTATCACTTGAGATGTTGTTGTTTTTCCTGTTCCTGCTTTTCCCTCAAAAATCATATGAGGCAAATTACCGATCTTGTTCTGTATCGCTGTTATTATTTCATCTTGTCCGACTATTTCTTCAAATTTTTTTGGTCTATATTTTTCTGTCCAAACATTATCCATTTTGTACCTCCGTTATTTTTTTCCTTTTGAAATATTCGCAATCATTGTTTTTATTTTTGACAAGACAATTTTCAGTTTCATCTATCTTTGTTAATGGAGAATCAACCAATATTTTGTGTTGGTCTGTGCAATAGTATGTATGGATTGCCCCTCGTTCAAATCTTAAATTCGTGTCTTGTAAAAATTCTCTTGGTGGTTCTATACTGCCCCGTGCTGATTTCGTTCCAAATTTACAATATTCACAATCTAAACAATAGATTTTTTTCATTCTTTTTTCACCTTCTGGTTTTCCTTATCTATTTCAGCAAGTATAGTATCTAAATCTTTTACTATACCATTTAGCCACTCAATTTTCATAAAATCCCTCCAAGGATACCCAATGTTTTAACATTGGGAGGAATTGGAGTGAAATCATCTTCTTCATCCCAAATAGTGAATTTTGTTTTACAAACTTTACACTGATAACTATCGTGACGCCATGCTTGACTCTCACCATAACGGTCATAATCAGTTATACAACCATCATAACTTATATTTCCTTCAATTAAATCCATGCTTCCACATCTTGGACACTTTGGGATACTCCCGATTTCAATCGGATGGGAGGATGTCATTTTTTTAACCTCTTTCCACAATTACGACATTCAAGATCTAAAACCATGTTAGTTGCCAAACATACTGGGCAGATAACATGATCAGCTTCACTACTACTTACAAATATTTCTTTATCTTTTGTTACAATTATTGCTCTATTCATATGTTTTCTTCTCCATTTTTTTCTAAATTCACCAATTGTCATTTTTCCTCTGCAAACATCTCGGTAATCCCAATGTTTATCTGTTGCATTACTATCTATTGCTCTGAAATAGTTTCTTAATCGTTTACTTGTTTTAGCCTGTATCTCAAATTCTTGTTTAGTGAGTTCAAGATATAATAGTACATGGTTCATTTTTCCTTCATTAAAGCTAAAATTTTCTTCTTATATTTTCCAGTCATCTTTTTTTTCTATACTCTGCAAGAAATCAATATTTTTCATCTTTTAATTCCCTCATTTTAACTATTGAATTGTTTTTCTCCTTCTTCTATTCTGTTACGTTGATCAAACTCTACAAGCATAATTCTTAGTTTGTTCTCTTGTTTTTTATTCATACTGTTACTCCAAATATTTTATTTATATCAATATTATATAATTTTTTAATCCAGTTAATATTATGATCTAAATGTTTTTGTTTATTATTTCCTCCAGTTTGATGTGTTTTTCTTGGCATTGGTATTACAAATAGTTTGTTGATATGGTGATAATCAACAGGAATTTCTTTAGGGAATGGATTAGTTAATAGTTTGATAAATTTCATTCCACGTCTTTTAGTATTGCCTTTTGCTTTTGTTGTTTTTCCTTTTTTTGTATCTCTATATTTTTTATGCGAATCTCTGATATTAAGTTTATTTAGATATTTTTTTATAGCTCGATCTACGCCTATTTGTATTGCACCAATATTATTTTTTACCATAGTATCTCCTTTGACATTTAGGACATTTAACAGGTGTTTCTAGTGTTCTTCTTATCCATTGATGTTTACAATGTGAGCATTTTTCTTTTTCCATTTTTACCGCCTGTTTAACAGTTTTCAAAATCTTTATTCCATTTTCCGATACTGATACTTAAATAAAAATTGACATCAAAATAATCTATCATGCTGTCGCTATCATTATAATTGTAATATTGTGTGAATTTAACTACATCTTGTAGAAGATCATGCCCCTCTTTTGTTAAAAATACACCGTTACACCAGTTATCGGGGTTGTATTCTTCTTTTAATGTGTATTCGTTGAGTTGATGATATTTTTTCTCTTGTCTTTGTTTTATCATTTCTTTTGTGTAACCGTTCCCTATATGCAAAAATGCTATCTCTGGTATTTCTTCAAAATCTCTTATTACTTTAATATCTGATTTCATTAGATTAATATGTAGACTTTGCCCCATTGAGTACCGATCTATTGTTACACTAAAAACACTATTTGGATATTTTGTTTTAAGCTGTTGTTTTACGTGTTTGGCTATATCTTTTAAATCCATTGTATATTTTTCTTGTTTAGTTAATTGTTCCATTTTTACATATCTCCTTTTTCTTTCATGCTTGTATAATTGTTTTTTCCTGTTATAACATGATCTAAAACTTTTATTCCTAAAATTTCCCCTGCTTGTACTATTCTTTTTGTTACGCTGATATCTTCAGTACTTGGGGTTGTGTCGCCTGATGGGTGGTTATGTGCTACTATTATGCTGTTTGCATTGTTTATTATTGCTGTTCTAAAAGTTTCTCTAGGATGTACTAAACTAGAGTTAAGTATTCCAATTGCAACAATTTCTCTTAATATTATTTTGTTTTTAGTGTTTAAATGAAATACTACAAAAACCTCTTTTTTTTCGTCTTTTAAATCAATCATTTCTTTGTAAATATCGTTTGCGTTACTAATTTTTATTT
>Ga0114918_10000073_pt1 | contig 76604 bp, 65 predicted proteins | sample LantaG_FD_87015 | JGI IMG/M metagenome (GOLD analysis project Ga0114918, IMG submission 87015) | Deep subsurface microbial communities from Baltic Sea to uncover new lineages of life (NeLLi) - Landsort_02402 metaG | ecosystem: Environmental > Aquatic > Marine > Oceanic > Sediment | place... | reverse complement strand
TTGTTGTTATTTCTGATATTATTTTTAATCGGGCGATTACCATTCACCTCTGCCCTCTTGCCTCTAACCCCTAAACCTCTGACCTCTGTCCTGTTTCGACATTTCAACGTTTCAACTTTTTAATCCAAAACTGTTTTTGCTGAACGCTGAATGCTTCTTCCGCATCTACTCATCCACCCATTTACACATCTACTCTTTACTGGACTAATTGTTAAATAGTTGACTGGTTGAATGGTTTATTTTAACTTAGAACTTTCTACTTTTTTCTTTTCACTTTTTACTTTGGGTTTGATAAATCAAACCCCTACTCATCCACTCATCTACCCATTCACTCATTTACTCTTCACTATTTTTGCTGATAGCTGAAAGCTGAATGCTGATAATTGGTTGATTGGACTAATAGTTAAATGGTTAAATAGTTGAAGTGTCGAAGAGTCGAAGAGTTGAAATGTCGAAGAGTCGAAAAGTTTTTTTTTAACTCAAAACTTAGAACTTAACACTCAAAACTTAAAACTATTTTTGCTGAACGCTGAATGCTTCTTCCGCATCTACTCATCCACCCATTTACTCATCAACTTAACACTCAAAACTGCCTCTGGGCTATTGTTCTATATTTCCAAAATCATTAGAACAAAGAGAATCAAACCAATTATTCAATTTATCTTCGTCATTTAAAAAATCAGCAAAAAAATCTGATAGAACCGACTTTGCATAAACATATTCTGATATATAAATTTTTGATTTATTTTTTAGAGCAATTGCAATAGCATCAGAAGGTCTTGAATCAACAACAATAACATCATCATTTTTCTTTAAATACAATTCAGCATAATATGTATTTTCAATAATATCTGTAATAACTACTTTTTCTACACCAGAATCAAAATTAACCAATATGCTTTTTATTAAGTCATGAGTCATAGGACGAGGTGCAGAAATAGATTCAAGCTCCATTGTAATAGCATTTGCTTCAGCTCTTCCTATCCAGATTGGAATTATTTTTTCATCATCTACTGGTTTTAAAACCACAACAGGTGTTTTTGAAACAGGGTCCAAAATTAAACCAACTAATTTTACTTCGATTAATTCTCTCATCGTTCACTATATAATATCAAAATTACTATTTGTCAATTTTTATTTTAAAAAATTTAAGAAATCATAAATTAATCTTACTCCAAAACCTGTTGCACCCTCAGATGAGTAAAATTTATTCTGTTTTGAAAGAAATGCAGTTCCTGCAATATCAATATGAGCAAAAGGAATGTTTGCAGTAAATTCATTTAAGAATAAACCTGCTTTTATAGATGATGCACCCCTATAATTTGCATTTTTTAAATCTGCTATTTTTGATTTTATACTCTCTCTATAATCTTCAAACATGGGCATTTCCCACAAATACTCACCCGTTCTTTTACCTGATTTGACAAGATTTGTGATAAGTTTTTTATTATTACTTATCAATCCAGCAAAACTATCACCCAATGCAACGATTATAGCACCTGTTAAAGTTGATAACTCAATTATATAATCAGGTTTTTCCTCTGCTGCTGAAATTAATGCATCAGCAATAACAAGCCTCCCCTCTGCATCAGTATTAATAACTTCAACCGTCTTTTTATTTCTATAAGTTATTATATCTCCAGGTTTATATGCTTTTCTCCCGGGCATATTTTCTGCAATAGCTGCATATCCATATACTTTTACCGGAAGTTTGAGATCTGAAACAGATTTAAGGATTCCCAGAACAGCGGCTGCACCTGCCATATCTGATTTCATTTCAAGCATAGAATTTCCTGTTTTTATATTCAGGCCTCCTGAATCAAAAGTAATCCCCTTGCCTACTATGGCTACACTTTTTTTATACTTTTCGGGTATATAATTTAACTGAATGAGAGCTGGTTCATAAGGAGAACCCTGACCAACCGATGCTAAACCATTAAATCCCTTTTGATTTAATTCTTTCTCTCTCATTATTGAAATCTCTAAATTATTTTTATCTGAAACCTGTTTAAATAAATCTATCATATAATCGGGGTTTACTTTAGATGGGATCTCATTTACCAGATCTCGCACAAGCCTAACACTTTTATCAATTACACTTCTATTCTCAATTATATTGTTTGTTAAATCATTCTTAAATTCAAAAAAGATATTAACATTATTCAATTTTTTCGCTTCTTTGTAATCTTTTTTATAGAGATCAAAACAATAATTGTTTATATATAAATAATCAATGAAATTTACTAAATGGTCAAGACTCGATTCTATATTCTGTATAAATTGAATCAATACATTCTTAATTCTATTTTCCTTTAAGATCCTTATAATATTTTTTGCAAACTTTCTTGCATCTATTAATGATCTATAATCTCCAGCTCCAGCAACAATTATTAACATTTTATGCTTAACCGAGTTAAATATAATTTCTTCACCAATTTTACCTTTGAATTTATGCTCCTTAATGAAAAACTCAACCTCAGGATATTTTTTGATAATTCTTTCAAAACTTCTGTTTTTAAACACAGGGATAACAATTCCATTTATGCCCTTCAAATTAAATTTACTCTTCTTTTCAATTCTCATAATACCCTCCAGTATTCAAATCATAACAAAATATAACATATTCTTCAAATATATTGGTTTTAATATTAAGTTACACGAAACCTCAAAAAAAATTTATCTTCAATATTTTTTTCATAAACAGAAACAAAATCTTATTGCGTTTCGTATTTATATAGTAACACAAAATAATTAAGAATGGAGTGAAATATAATGGAAAAAGCAAAAAGAAAAAAATCAAAAAAGAAAATTATAATACTGAGTATTATTGGTTTTATAATTCTTTTGATAATCCTATCAAATATTTTTAAAGGAAATAAAGAACCAGTTATAACTGTTCAGACTGAGAAGGTTGAAAAACGGGACATTACACAGATTGTATCAGCAACGGGTAAAATAAATCCTGAATATAAAGTTATTATTACACCGGAGGTTACAGGAGAAATCGTTGAACTTCCTGTAAAAGAAGGAGACTCAGTAAAAAAGGGTCAACTTTTAATAAAGATAAAACCAAACACATATATTGCTCAGAAAGATAGAGCAAGGGCAAATTTAGAATCAGCTAAAGCTACCTTAAATATGAAAATAGCCCAACTGGACCTGGTTAAAATCGATTATAAAAGAACAGAAAAACTTTTTAAAAGTGGAATCTCCAATAAACAGGAAATGGATAATATCAAATCCAATCTAGCTTCATATAAAGCTCAATTGAATGCTCAAAAAGCAATTGTCTCACAAGCAAAAGCATCTTTAAAAGAAGCTGAAGAGAGCTTATACAAAACAACAATTTATTCACCTATGAATGGTACTATAAGCCAGCTTAATGTAGAACTGGGAGAAAGAGTTCTGGGAAGTGGTTTTACACAGGGAACTGATATAATGACAGTAGCTGATTTATCAAAAATGGAAGCTGAGGTTGAAGTTGATGAAAATGATGTTGTATTAGTTTCTATTGGAGACAAGACCAAGATAACATTAGATGCATTTAATAACAAAGTATTTACAGGTTTTGTAAAACAAATCGCAAATAGTGCTAAAACAAGAGGATTGGGAACTCAAGAAGAGGTGGTTAATTTTGATATAAAGATAATATTGAAAGATTTTGATAAAAAAATCCGGCCTGGTATGTCATGCAATGCAGATATAGAAACTGAGACAAAAAACAATGTACTTGCTGTTCCGATTCAGAGCGTTACTGCAAGATCTAAAAAACAGGAACAAGAAGAAGATAAGAAAAAAGATGAAAACTTTGGAACAAAAAGAGTCAAGAAAAAAAAGAGTAAACCAAAAGAGGTTGTTTTTATTATTGAAAATAATGTTGCAAAGATGAGGGAAGTGAAAATTGGAATAAGTGATGATACATATCTTGAGATCAAGAAGGGCATTAAAAAAGGAGAAAAAGTTGTAATAGGTCCATACAGGGCAATCTCAAAAGAACTTAAACATGATTCCAAAATCATCGTAAAAAAAAAGGAAAAGCCTTTTAAAAAGGAAAAATAATTTTTTTGGAAAAAATAATTATGAACATTATAAATTTAGAAAATATAACAAGAATCTATCAACTTGGTTCAGAAGAAGTCCGGGCTTTAGATGGTATTTCTCTTAGAATTGATAAAAATGAGTATGTTGCTATTATGGGACCTTCAGGATCCGGTAAATCAACACTTATGAATATCTTGGGGTGTCTTGACACACCTACATCAGGTAAATATGATTTCAAAGGCATTAATGTTAGTAATATGAGCGATAATGAGTTAGCTGAAATAAGAAACAGAGAAATAGGATTTGTTTTTCAAACATTTAATTTATTACCTCGTTCGAATGCTTTTCATAATGTTGAACTTCCTCTTATTTACTCAGGTATGCATTCGTTAAAAAGAAAGGAAATAGCAAAAGAAACTCTTGCAAGTGTTGGTTTGGAAGATAGATTACATCATAAACCAGGTGAACTCTCAGGTGGTCAAAGACAGAGAGTTGCAATTGCAAGGGCTTTAGTTACAACGCCTTCAATCATCTTAGCTGATGAGCCAACAGGGAATCTGGATTCTAAGACTGGTGAAGATATAATGTTATTGTTCAATGCTATTCATAAACAAGGTAATACTATTATCCTGGTCACCCATGAAGAACATATTGCCAAGCATGCAAAACGTGTTATTAGACTGCTGGATGGCAAAATAGAGAGAGACGAGTAAAAAAAAAATGAGCAATTACCTATTCGAGCTTAAAGAGGGGTTAATTATTGCTTTTAAAGCAATAAGAGCCAATAAAGCACGTGCTATTCTAACCACTTTAGGGGTTGTTATTGGGATTTGTGCAGTTGCACTGATGTCAACGACAATCAAGGGAATGGATATTGCTTTTGAAGAAGGAATCAGCTCTTTAGGTTCAGACAATCTATATATTGACAAATGGGCATGGTTTTCAAATGAAGAATTCTGGAAAATGCGAAACAGGAAAAATTTGAAATTATCAGACTATGAAAAATTCAAAAACCTGGCTCAACTCCCTATTGCAGTTGCACCCACATTATGGATTGTAAAAAAAGTAGAGCATGAGGACAATTACGTAGAAGGAACTCTAATAACTGGTTCTACAAATGAATATTTGAAAACAACAAATTTTGATTTTGACGAGGGTAGATTCTTTTCAGCAATTGAGAGTAAAAGCTCAAGGAATGTAGTGGTTTTAGGTAAAGAAATTGCTGATCATTTATTTGAGTCTGAAAATGCCTCAGAAAAATATATAAAAATAAGTGGTATTAAATTCAAGGTTGTGGGTGTTCTCAAAAAACAGGGTAGTAATCTATTGGGTAATTTCAACCCTGACAAGCAGGTTTACATGCCAATTGGTGCTGTTTTTAAACATTTCGAAAGAGCTTCAAAAAGAAGTATTGCAATTATTATAAGGGCACAAAACACATCAATGGTTGAAAAAACAAAAGAGGAAGCTGAAGAGATAATGCGTAGAGTTCGGGGCTTAATGTATGATGAAGAAAATAATTTTTCAATAAATCAGCAAGAAGGTTTAACACAAAATTATGACAAAACTGTTGGTGTTATAAAGATTGCCGGGCTTTTTATTACAGGTTTATCTTTACTGGTAGGTGCTATTGGTATTATGAATATTATGTTTGTATCTGTAAAAGAGAGAACAAGGGAAATAGGAATTCGTAAGGCAATTGGTGCTAAAAAAAGAGCCATCTTAACACAGTTTATCGCAGAAGCCTCAACTATCTGCCTAATTGGGGGATTAATTGGCCTTATACTTGCTGTTTTATTAAGTATGGCAATTAATAAATTTTTACCAACAAGCATTCAATTTGATACAGTTATCCTTGCAATAGTAATTTCATTAATCACTGGTATATTAGCCGGGTTTGCTCCTGCATATACAGCAGCAAAGATGGACCCTGTTGAAGCATTAAGGTATGAATAATGAGATTCTGGGAAACAGTAAAAGTAGCTTTAAGTTCTTTAAAGGCGAATAAACTGCGATCATCATTAACGGTTTTAGGTATAGTTATAGGAATTTTTTCTATTATTTCAATAAGTACAGTTATTTCAATGATGCAGAATTCAATTGAAGAAGGACTTTCCGCTCTTGGGAAAAATACATTTCAAATTCAAAAATTCCCTGCAATGAGGTTTGGTAGACTGAGCGATAAAATCAGGAATAGAAAGAATATTACAATCGAAGATTACAATAGATTAAAAAATATTTTAAATGAAGCAAAATCAGTTGGTGCAGAACAATGGCAATTTGGAAAAATGATTAAATCAAAATATGAATCAACAAATCCTAATGTTCAAATAGTAGGTGTCACTCCCGAAGCGCTCCCAAATAATCAATGGATAGTAACAGATGGCAGAACTATAAATAATAATGACCTTTTAAGATATAAAAGGGTATGTATTCTTGGGGCTGATGTTTCAAAAAAAATATTTAAATTTATCCATCCAATCGGACAGGAGATAAAAGTAGATGGATTAAGATTAAAGATTATTGGTGTGTTTGAACCTCAGGGACAGGCGTTTGGACAGAGCAGGGACAACTTCATTGCTACACCTTTGACAACATTTCAAAATAAATATGGGAAATATAGCCGTAGCGTTAATATTACTGTAATGGCATACTCTAAGGAAATCTACAATAATACAATTGAAACTTCAATAGGTTATATGCGCACTATAAGAAAAGTGCCGCCTGGCGAGGATAATGATTTTGATATATTTTCAAATGAATCTTTAATCATGCAAGTGGGTAATATAACTCAATATATAGAATTGGGTGCAATAATTATAGCATTTATTGCTTTACTTGCTGCAGGTATAGGAATTATGAATATTATGTTGGTTTCAGTTACAGAAAGAACCAGGGAAATCGGAATTCGCAAAGCGATTGGTGCTAAAAAAAGAAATATTCTTTTCCAGTTTTTAATCGAGGCAATTACATTATGCCAGTTTGGAGGAATTATAGGTATAATCCTGGGCGTGGGAGTGGGCAACTTAGCTGGCTCATTTTTAAATGCACGACCTACTTTACCTATGGATTGGATAATAATCGGGGTTAGCCTCTGTGTTCTTATTGGAATAACTTTTGGTACATACCCTGCTTATAAAGCAGCAAAAATGGACCCTGTTGAAGCATTAAGATAGGAATAGTTTTGATGATCATTAATTAAAAAAGTTTTCTATAAAAATCTCCATTCCTTGACACATAAGAGGATTTATGTTAATTATTTTTATTATAAAATGTTTATAAGCCATTAAATTATAAGGTAATAAATAAAGGAGATAAAAAATGAGTATCAAAAAATCAACAATTGATGGAAACACAGCTGCAGCCCATGTAGCATACGCATTTAGCGAAGTTGCTGCCATATATCCTATTACACCATCTTCATCAATGGGAGAATTGGCTGATGAATGGTCAGCTCATGGAAGAAAAAATATTTTCGGACAACAAGTCGATGTAATAGAAATGCAATCTGAGGGAGGTGCTTCAGGTGCTGTTCACGGTGCTTTATCCGCTGGTTCTATGACAACAACCTTTACAGCTTCTCAGGGTTTATTACTTATGATTCCAAATTTGCATAAAATCGCAGGTGAAATGCTTCCAGCTGTATTCCATGTGGCAGCAAGATCTTTAGCTGCTCAGGCCCTTTCGATCTTTGGAGATCACTCAGATGTAATGTCAGTTAGAAATACAGGATGGGCATTAATGGGTGCAGCATCCATTCAAGAAACAATGGACCTCGGTATTGTATCTCACCTTTCAACTCTTGAGGCAAGGGTGCCATTTATAAATTTCTTTGATGGTTTCAGAACTTCACATGAAATACAAAAAGTCGAAATGATTGATTATGAGACAATGAAATCTATGCTTGATATGAAATTTGTTGAAAATTTCCGTAAATTGGCTTTAAATCCAGATAAACCATTTATGAAAGTTGGAGCACAAAATCCCGATGTCTACTTCCAGGGTAGAGAAACCGTAAATAAATATTATGAAAAAACCCCTGCTATTGTTCAAAAATATATGGATCTTTTAGGTGAAAAAATTGGGAGACATTACCATCTATTTGATTATGTTGGCGCGCCTGATGCAGAAAATATAATTATTGCTATGGGCTCTGGGTGTGACACAATCGAAGAAACAGTAAATTTCCTTTGTAAAAAGGGTAAAAGGGTTGGAGCAATAAAAGTAAGACTTTACAGACCCTTTTCAGTTGAAGCATTTATAAAATCTATTCCCTATACTGTTAAAAAAATTGCAGTACTTGATAGAACAAAAGAACCTGGTTCAATAGGAGAGCCATTGTATCTTGATACAGTAGCAGCACTTTCAGAAAAAAATATAAAAATTATTGGCGGTAGATACGGTTTAAGTTCAAAAGAATTTACTCCATCAATGGTAAATGCTGTATTTGATCATCTTGATGGTCCAGGTTTTCATAACTTTACAGTTGGGATAAATGACGATATTACAAATTTATCAATAAAAATCAAAGAAGAAATTGATACTGAATCAGAAGATATAAAAAGATGTATTTTCTGGGGGCTTGGCTCAGATGGAACAGTTGGAGCAAATAAAAACTCAATTAAGATAATTGGTGATAATACTGATATGAACGCTCAGGGATATTTCTCATATGATTCAAAAAAATCGGGTGGAATTACAATCTCTCACCTAAGGTTTGGAAAAAGCAAAATTCAATCCCCGTACCTGATAAAGACAGCTGATTTTATAGCTCTTCATAATCCAGCTTATATTGGTAGATATGACATTTTAGAAGGAATTAAACATGGAGGAATTTTCCTGCTTAATTCAGAATGGTCAAATGATGAAGTTTTTGATCATTTAACAAGAGATATGCAGGAAACAATAATAGAGAAAAAGATTAAATTCTATAACATTAATGCCATAAAAATAGCAAAAGATTTAGGTTTGCGAGGTAGAATTAATACTGTTATGCAAGCTGCATTTTTTAAAGTTTCAGGTATTTTAAAAGAAGATGAAGCAATAAAATTGATAAAAGATAGTATTAAAAAGAGCTATATGAGTAAAGGTGAAAGTATTGTAAAAAAGAACTGGGATGCAGTTGACAGAACAAGTGCAGCATTACAGGAGATAAAATACCCGGAAAGCATCGATAAAATACAAAAAAGCTTTGAACCTAAAAAACTTATTCCTGATAATGCATCTAAATTTGCAAAAAATATAATAGAAAAAATAATGCATTTAAAAGGGGATGAAATACCCGTTTCTAATATGCCTTTAGATGGAGCAGTTCCAACAGGAACCATGAAACTTGAAAAAAGAGGAGTAGCTCCAATGGTTCCTCACTGGCTATCAGAAAAATGTATCCAGTGTACTATGTGTTCATTTATATGCCCACATTCAGCAATCAGACCAAAACAGATTGAACCTGATAAATTGAAAAATGCTCCTTCAACATTTAAAACAATAAAATCAAAAACTAAGAATGATAAAGACCTTCTATATAAAATACAGGTTTATATTGAGGATTGCACTGGATGTATGAACTGTGTAAATGTCTGTCCTGTCAAAGCTCTTGAAATTAGGCCTATTGAAGAGGAAAGAAAATCAGGAGAAAATGAAAATGAATTATTCTTTGAAAACCTTCCAGATAATATTACAGATGGTGCTTCAGTAAATTCAATAAAAGGTTCTCAATTTAGAACTCCTCTCTTTGAATTTTCAGGTGCATGTGCAGGATGCGGAGAAACGCCTTATGTTAAATTAGCAACTCAATTATTTGGTGATAGAATGCTTATAGCTAATGCAACGGGATGTTCATCGATTTATGGCGGTACTTTCCCAACTATGCCATATACAAAGACAAAACAAGGAAAAGGTCCGGCCTGGGCAAATTCATTATTTGAAGATAATGCAGAGTATGGATTCGGTATGAGACTTGCCGTTGATTCAAACAGGAAACAATTGAAAAACAATATTAAAGAACTTCTTAAAGCTGAAGTAAATAATGAACTCAAACAAGCATTAAATAAAAGCCTTGAATTATGGGAAAAAACAGATAAAGATTCACAATCAGCAGCACAAAAGGTGAAGGATCTTCTTCCAGATGCTTTAAAAACATCCAATGAACAATCAAAACCTATAATACTGAAGATCATAGAATTACAGGATTATATTGTTGATAGATCAGTTTGGTGTTTTGGTGGAGATGGATGGGCTTATGATATCGGATATGGTGGACTTGACCATGTCCTTGCAGCAAATAAAAATATAAATGTGCTTGTACTTGATACTGAAGTCTATTCAAATACAGGAGGCCAGGCATCTAAAGCAACTCCTATTGCATCTGTTGCAAAATTTGCATCTGCAGGTAAAAGAACAGGTAAAAAGGATCTTGGACTTATGAGCATGTGTTACGGATATATATATGTTGCTTCTATAAGTCTGGGTGCAAACCCAAATCAGACTATTAAGGCATTTTTAGAGGCTGAAGCTTATGAAGGACCATCTCTTATAATTGCTTACTCTCCATGTATTGCACACGGGTTTGATATGACAAGAACATATGAGGAAGAGAAAAATGCTGTACTCTCAGGATACTGGCCAATTTATAGATACAATCCTGAATTGACCAAAGAGGGTAAGCATCCATTTATATATGAAACAAAAGATCCTAAATCAGATATGATCGATTTTCTAATGAATGAAGCTCGTTATAGTGTTTTAAAAATGCAATTTCCCGAAATTGCTGATAATCTCTATAAACAGGCTATAGAGTTTAAGAAGAACAAACACGAATTTTATAAGAAATTCAGCCAGATTTAAATATTAGATCATTAAGAGTTCTCTTTGGAACATGATGAACCTGATTCTCATCCCTCCAATATTTTATGTCATTATCTTTAACATCTTCTAAAACAATCTTTTCTTTAGGTTTTCCAATAGCAATTACACATAAAATATCGTAATGTTCAGGAATCTTAAATATATCTCTTATATTATCTTTATTAAAAGATACAATTGTACATCCACCATAGCCCATTTCAACTGCACTTAAAAGTATTGTCTGAAGAGCTATACCAAAATCCAGATCAATGTATGAACTTATTTCCTTATTTCCCAATACAATAATATAGGATGCAGGCCTCTCACCCCTGTCAGGACCATTCCAATCTTTGAGATAACCTGCCCATTTTAAATTTTTAAAAATGGCATTATTTAATGTTTCATCATTCACCAGTATAAATTCCAGAGGCTGAAGATTTGCAGCAGATGGAATAAACCTGACATTCGAAATCATATCTTTTAAATCTTGCATGTCAATTTTCTCTTCCTGATAAAATCTTCTATAACTGCGATTTTTTATTAATAATTCTTTTAGTTTCAATTCTACCTCCTGTACTTTCATTAAAATTATATCATAACTACATTTTTAATTCATTAAAGATGTTCATTTTACTAATAAGCTTTTCTATTATATAATACTAAATAAATAACAGAGGCAAAAAATGAAAAGAGCTCCAAAAGCATACAAAGATATTGATTTCTTAAAATCAAGAGAAGCAAGAACAATACGAATTCTTGCAGAATATCTTGAACCTGAAAAGAGATTTACTGAACACAATGTAAAACACACAGTGGTTTTTTTTGGTTCAGCAAGAGTCAAACCTTATAGAGAAGATAAATATGATACAAAAAGATATTACTGGGCTGCAGAAGAATTTGCTTTTAAACTTGCAACCTGGGCAAAAGGCCTTCCTGACAATGGTAACAGCTTCAAAATCTGTACTGGTGGAGGCCCGGGCATTATGGAAGCAGCTAATAGAGGTGCAAAAAAAGCAAATAGTAAAACAATTGGTTTAAATATATCTTTACCCCATGAACAGGAACCAAACAATTTCATAACTCCTGAACTTAATTTCGAATTTCATTACTTTTTTATGAGAAAACTATGGTTCATGTATTATGCTAAAGCTCTAATATGCTTTCCAGGAGGATACGGGACATTGGATGAACTCTTTGAAGCTTTAACCCTTATTCAAACAAATAAATTGGAAAAAACTTATCTACCCATACTTTTGTATGATAAAGCATTCTGGGAAGATCTAATTAATTTTAATAAATTAGTTAAAATGAAATTAATTTCTCCTCATGATGCCAAATTATTTCACTTTTTTAATACTCCTGTAGAGGGAATGGAATATTTAAAACCTCGCCTTGAAAAGATAATAAAAAATTTCCATGAACCTAAATAAGACTCTCATATAAATTCAAATAAATTTTTTGTTAAAACCTTACTAATATTGACATAATTATCGTTTTATGATAAATTTCATAATTAAATGGTCCCTTAGCTCAGCTGGCAGAGCAATTGACTCTTAATCAATAGGTCGAAGGTTCGAACCCTTCAGGGATCATTTTTTCTATTCAAACGAACTTTTATAAACCTTGATATCAAAAAATATAAATTTTATTGTATAATAATCGTATGGTGGATAATTCTAATATATTAAAGGGTAAATGGCTTATTAAATACAATCCAGACAAATTCAATTATACAGATATACTTGAATTTCTATGTGATATTAATGAATGGATAAAAAAAAACAATTTAAAAACTAAATATAAATATATCTTATTTGATAAAGAGATTAAAGAAAATACATTTTATATAAATAGAAATGATGCTTCTCAAAACAAATCCTCTATTTTTATAAATTTTAAAAATAATATACTTGAAAATCTAAAAAAAATTGATGCTACAAATCATAAAAAATTAAATTTCAAAAAAAAGAGAAATATAAAAAATATCCTTCTTATATACCCTGCTTTAATAACAGACAAAAGATGGGATACAATAGATTTAACAGCTTCATCACTCTTTCTCGGTTCATCATTAAAAAATAAAGAATTCAATATTAATATAAAAAAACAGATCCTTCCCTGTTCAAACATTAATAAAGAATTATTTAATTTTGATCTTATAGGTTTCACTCTATTTGAAGATACTCTTATAGAGATAAAAAAATTCCTTTCAAACTTAAATAAAAACTTTAAAGGATTGATTGCAGCAGGAGGTCCTTTAATAACATTAAATCCCCTGCATACAGCTTTACACCTTTCTGAAATAAATTTAATTGTAAGGGGTGAATCTGAATTGATCATAACTGACATATTAAATTCAATAAACAAGAATATACTTAATGAATTGTTTAAATTTAAGGGTTTATTTTTCAAAGATTCAGGGATCATATTAATTTCAGATATTAATAAAATAAATAAACCAGAAAATTTCAATGATTTTAGATTTAATATCGATTTTTTAAAAAAAGAACACCTTAAAAATGGGCTTGAAATAAATCTTTCAAGAGGATGCAATAGAAGCTGCATATTTTGCTCAAAGGTTCAGGGTAAAATATTAAGAAAATTACCTGAAGAAAAATTTGAATATCTTATAAAAGAATTTGAAAATAAAATCAAAAAATTTGAATTAACATCCCCTTTATCAAGAACCATAAATATAAATGATGATGACATATTACAGGATATTGATTATGCAAAAAATATTTTTTCTTTAATAAAAAGATTTAATTTCAAATTGTGGGGAATCCAAACATCCATCAATTCTTTTTTTAACAAAAAAAATCAAATAGAAAAAAATGTAATCAATATGACCAATGATAAAGATCTATTTGTAAACAATCAACCCTTAATATGGTTGGGAACTGATACTTTTCTAAGAAAAAGAGGCGTAAGATTGGGTAAATTGATTCCTCGTAAAAACCAGATAAAAGATTTGATATATGAGTTTGAAAAAAGGGAAATAAAAAACTACCACTTTTGGATAAGCAGTGATCATAACTCAGATTGGCAGGAATTCATTGATGAATTTATTTTTATATATAATTTGAAGAAAAAATTCAGAACATTTGAAATCCTTGCACACTCTCCATTCCTGATCCCCTACTCTACAACACCTTTATACAAATTGTTAATTAAATCAAACAATTTAAGTCAACAGATCAGGTATAAAAAAATCCTTAAATCAAAAAAGGATATTTTAACATTCCCTTTAATAGAAAGATTGGAAACAAGATATATTTACTTAAACAGGCTATTGAAAAATGAAGCTATTATAGATAATAATGGTTTTTTTACATATCTAAAAAAGAAGGATTTTCTGAATGCATTTTTAACAGCTTACAATTTTTTAAAAAAGGAAAGGATATATTTTGAATCTTCAAACATTTTAAAGGAATCACCCATATTAATAAAGATTGAAAATAAACTTGAACACATGATTTCAAAAATGATCTAGCTTTAAAGGGCTAAATTTTTACATAAAATATAATTTTATATATCAAAAGGAATTTTTTACAAAAATACTTAAAATACTTGAAACTTTGTTCCCCTACACAATATTCCCTTTATTTTTTTGATTTTTTCTTTGGTTCAGTTAGTTGATATGCTGTCCATATATACTCATACTCCTGCCACACTCGCACCTTATTCCTGTGTTTTCCCGCTTTATGGAATGCTGCAAATGGAACTGAAAAAACAACTGAACGAGGTATTGATATATCTCGAGGGAAATCAATAACCTTATAATGTCCGGTTTTTTTATCCTTATACTGTTTTCTTTCAATAATTGTTTTCTTTTCATAAACCGTATGTTTCCCATTCATATGAACCTGAACATTCTTATTGATAAATGGCGACCATGTTGGAAAAGGGTGTGTTTCCTTTTTATAATTTACTTCATATTGAACATATAGATTTTTATCACCCTCATATACATCTCCATCCATTGATAAATTCAGCATGCCATTAATAATCTGTCCCCTGATTTTGAATTTTCTGCTCTCAGGACCATTTTTAAGACCTTTATAATAATACTGCACCTGCGTCACACCCGGAATTGAAAGAATAAGTCCTGTTGGCATAGATTTGCCCAGTGCAATATCAAAAATAAGCGCTTTTGCAACTTCAGGTCCAAATTGAGTAAGTAACTCTTCAACTGTAGAAGGACCTATTTTTGTACCTGCAGCTATTGTGGGAATTCCAGCTGCATACAGACATAATAACTCCTCTTTTTTTGCCTGTTTGTTCAGATTATCGAAAATCATGCCCACTGTTTTGTTGATTTCATCAAGCAACTGACCCCTTATTTGTTCAAGAGCAAATTTTCCAAGACTTTTCAATTCTGATGCAACAGGTATATTACGGAACAATGAAAGATCCACACCATTTGCAAGCTTGTATCCTCCTTGTTGAACCCTGTTCCACAAAACAGCCTTAGCAAGAGCAATTGCATCAGGTTCTCCTGAAGATTGCATCAGTTTAGTTATCATCATTTTTTTATCACCACCTCTTAGAAGATCTGATGCAGAGATTTTAGAAAACATTCCCATATTGCGAGCCAGTTTTGCCTCTTGTTCCAAAAATACACGATTAAATGATTGAACTGCCTGTTTCCCTATCTCGCTGCCAAGTTTAAATACAAAAATGATCTTATCCATCATATTAATAGCTGAATTAACCTGTTTTGTGAGTGATGCAACCCCAACAAGATTTGGTATCAAACCATATGTTATAGCACCTTCCCCTGTTACCATTCCATTCTCATCAACCTGAAAATGAAATGTAGTGTTGTGTTCAACCAAAAGCGTCATGATGATCTTATCTTTATCAAAAGGAAGTTCATGTCTTTTTCCTCTAAACTGAGACACAAAATTTCCTGAAGTCTGTTTAAATCTAACTTCCCAGCCCCAACCTGTTCCTATCCAATCTCCCTGAAATTTAGAAATTCGATCATCCCCAAAACAATTAATACTTAAAACCATGAAAAATAATAACCCAAATATCATATTCTTTTTCATAAAGCCCTCTTTTTAAACAATTTTTACAAACTAAATAAATTTTGTCAAACGAAGCAGAAGTGTTGCAAACTAAAGTTTTTCCAAAACTGAATAGTTTCCATAATATAATTTGACAATAAAATTGTTTTGAATTAGAATTTTTAATATTATTATGCTTATAAAAAGCCCTATGTTAATTGTATTTGAAGGAATTGATGGTTCCGGGAAAACCTGTATATCAAAAATGCTCTTTTCATATTTAAAAAAGAAAAAATATAATACAGTTTGGTTTAGAGAACCTTCTGATTCAAAATGGGGTAAAAAAATAAGAGATCTTGCGCAATTAAAAAATTCAATACCTTTAGAACAAGAGTTGAATTATTTTATTGAAGATAGAAAGATAAATGTAAAATTGAATATTAAACCAGCTCTTAATAAAAATAAAATTGTGATTCTTGATAGATACTATTTTTCAACAGCATGTTATCAGGGAGCAAGAGGAATGGATATAGAAAAAATCATTAAAATTAATAGAGAATTTGCACCTGAACCGGATATAATATTTATCATTGATGTTAATGTTAAAACTGCATTAGAAAGGATAAAAAAAAACAGGCGATCAAAAGCAAAACTATTTGAAAAGAAAGATTTTTTAGAAAAAGTAAGAAAAAACTACTTAAACCTGAATATCAATAACATTAAAATAATAAATGGAAACAATGACCTGGATACTGTTTTTAATGATATAAAAAAGTTTATATTGATCAAATCCTAAAGATGTTTATCCTTTTTTTATTTAAAAATCTTTTAACTTCTGAATAAATACTCTCTGAATTTAAATTATATTTCTCAAGAAGCTCCTCTCTTGAAGCTACTTCAATAATTCCATCAAAAACACCCAGAGATAATATGTCACTTCTTTTAATGTTCTCAGAAATAACTATATCCTGAATAATTGAGCTAAATCCACCTTTCAAAATACCATCTTCTATTGTTATAACCCTTTTTTTCTTTTTTATATAATTTAATATTAATTCTTTATCAAGAGGTTTAATAAACCTTACATTTATTACACTTAATTCAATTTTATCATTTTTAGAGAGTTTTTCTGCTGCATCTTTTGCCTCATACACAAGGGGCCCAAAAGCGAAAATCACCCCATCCTTACCCTCTCTTAATACCTCACTTTTTCCTAAAGGTATTTCTTTAAAATCATCATCAAGATTTACTCCCTTTCCAGGTTCCTTTGGGTATCTGACAAATACTGTTTTATTTGATTTAACGCCTGTATAAACCATATGTTGCAATTCATTTTCATCTTTTGGTGATGCAACAACTATATCTGGAATGGAGCAAAGAATAGCAATATCAAAAATCCCCTGATGAGTTGCTCCATCTCCACCAACAAGACCTGCCCTATCAATGCCTACTACAATTGGAAGTTTCATTAAAGTTAAGTCATGAATAATTTGATCAATCGCTCTTTGCAAAAATGTTGAATAAATTGCAATTACAGGCTTCATACCACTTATTGAGAGACCACCAGCAAAATCAAACATATACTGCTCAGCAATGCCAACATCATAAAAATTTTCAGGATATTTTTTCTGAACAATTTCAAGTCCAGTTCCTTCAGGCATTGCAGCAGTTAAAGCAATAACTCTCTTATCCTTTTTAATTAATTTTAATACTGTTTGACCAAATATTTTTGAATAAGATGGAAGTTTGCTGGATCTAATAAATTTACCATCATGAATATCAAATGGGGCTGATGAGTGGTATGAACTTGGGTTTTGCATTGCTGGTTTATAGCCAAAACCCTTTTCAGTAACAACATGTAATAAAACAGGAAAATCATATTTTTTTGACTCTTCAAACTCCTTTATCATCTCTTTAATATTATGCCCATGAATTGGTCCTATATACTTAACTCCCAATTCATCAAACAATGAGCCAGGTACCATCATTGTCCTTATAAGTACTTCGATTTTTCTTGCTATATCCACCATTGATTTTCCTATGGCAGGGATTAATCTTAATATAGATTGAATAACCTCTTTTAGCCTTATATAAGGTCTTCCAGAAACAAGATAATTCAAATGTTTGGAAATTCCTCCAACATTTGGGGAAATAGACATTTTATTGTCATTAAGAATTATGATCAATCTCTGTTTTATCTGTCCTATATTATTTAGAGCTTCCAGAGCAACTCCTCCTGTTAATGCACCATCACCTATAACAGCAATTATATTATGCTTTTTATTCTGTTTATCTCTAGCTACAGCCATACCTGAAGCAAAAGCAAGAGATGTTGAAGCATGCCCCGTGTTTATTACATCATATTCACTCTCAAATATATCAGGATAACCAGAAAGCCCGTGCCTTTGCCGTATTGAGAATATTTTATCCTTTCTTCCAGTTATTATCTTGTGTGTATAGCTTTGATGCCCCACATCCCAAATAATTTTATCTTCCGGAGCATTAAAAACCCTATGTAATGCAAGAGTTAGATCAACAACACCAAGGTTTGATGAAAGGTGTCCTCCATTTTTTGACACAACTTGTATAATTATCTTCCTTATCTCTTTGGCCAAAGTTTCCAATTCCTCAATTGTTAATCCATTTAAATCCGGAGGAAAATTAACCTTATCTAAAATACTCATTATCTATCCCTATAAACCATTTTTTTTATTAGATTTAAAAAAGGAGGAAAATTTATCTTTATTTCCTTTAGCATATTTATACTGTTTGTATATGAAGTTTCAATCTCTTTCTCAACAAAATCCTTTCCAAAGAACAAAACAGAATTTGGTCTTTTATTTTTTTTATCTTTATGTAATTTTTTCCCAACTATTTGTTCATCTCCTTCAATATCAAGTAAATCATCTGCCATTTGAAATGCAATCCCAATAGTATTTCCCGCATCTTCTAAAATGCCCTTGTCTTTTTCATTCATATCAACAATCTCCGCAGATGATAATAATGCTCCTTTTATCAATTCAGCTGTTTTTTTTCTTTGTATGTGAAATATCAATTCTTTATTTCCATTAAATTCAAGATCAAGTGCCTGACCTCCAGCCATACCATCTTTCCCAATACTATGGGTTAATATTTTTAATATATTTACAATTTTATCATGAGACATATCAAAATAGGATATTTTCTCAAATGCTGCAGCAAGTAAAGTGTCACCTGCAAGTAAAGCAATTGCATCATTGAATTTCTTATGAACTGTGGGCATGCCTCTTCTAAAATCATCATTATCCATACATGGAAGATCATCATGAATTAATGAATATGTGTGAATATATTCTATTGCACAAGCAATATCAATGTATTTTAATGAGTTCTTTTCAAAAGCATCAATAAGAGTCAAAAAAAGTAAAGGCCTTAATCTTTTACCTCTTACACACAATGAATAATGCATTGCTTGCTCAAGGATACCTTTTTTGGGTTCTATTCCTTTTACAAGGCCTGATTCTATCTCATTAGTCAGTTTCTCAAAGTAATCTTTCATTGCATCCTATATTATTGTAATATATCATACATATTATATATGAGCAAGAGATGGGATTTGATAAATCCGAAATCTTAATAACGATATATATCAGGCTCAACAAAAATCTTTTTTACCTCAGGATATTTCCTTCTTATCTCTTTTTCAATTCCATTTATCAGATTACTGATCTCAACTGAATTTAATCTATTGTTAAATTCAGCTTTTACAGCAATCAAAATGTCTTCTGGCCCAAGCTGAAGTGATTTGATTTGAATAAGCCTGTTTATACTTTCCTCATTTCTGAAAATTTGGGATATATGTTCTATTTTTTTCCGATCTGCACTCTCACCAATCAATAGAGACTTTGTTTCATTGCCAAGGAAGAATGCAACTACACCAAGAAGTATCCCTATTATTATTGAAGCAATTGCATCAAATATTAAAATATCAGTAAGATATTCTAAAAAGAGTAAAATTAATGCAATACTTAATCCTATTATTGCAGCAAGGTCTTCTAAAAACACAACGATCAGTTCAGATTTTTTTGTTTTTCTCAGATAACCTATTATTTTATTTTCCCCTTTTTCCCTATTAACTTTTCGAAATGCTCTATAAAAAGCACAACTTTCAACTATCAATGAAATGATCAGAACAGCAAAAGCATAATTGATATTTTTTATTTCAGCAGGGTGCATGAGTTTATGTATACCCTCATATATTGAAAAAATTGCACCTGCTGTAAAAAGCATAATTGCAACAATAAATGACCAAAAATATAATTCACTGGAAAATCCAAAAGGATGTAGAGTATCGGGTTCTTTTCTTCCTCTCCTCATCCCTATTAATAAAAAGATCTGGTTTAAAGTATCTGCAAGAGAATGAATAGATTCAGCGATCATTGCTGATGAATGAGTTAAGAATGCAACAATAGACTTAACAATTGCAATAATAAAATTTGCTATCAAAGCGTAAATAACAACAGATTTTGATGATATGACTCTTTTCATTTTTGCTATTTTAAGACTTAATTCACATTCTGTCAACACAAAAGTTTTATTTAGTGATGAGTGGATGAGTAAATGGGTAGATGAGTAGATGTGTAGGGGTTTGATTTATCAAACCCAAAGTAAAAAGTAAAAAAACAAAAGTAAAAGAAATAAAATTCTTTGGAAAGTTGAAATTTTGTAGCATTTGTATTACAATTAATACGGAGGTGAATTAAATGTCTAGTTTAAGTGTAAGAATACCTGATGAACTTTTTAAAAAACTTAATAAACTCGCAAAAAAGACAAGAAGAACAAAAAGCTCATTTATAAAACAGTTAATAGAGGAAAACATAGAAGACCTGGAATATGCATATATGGCTCTAGAAAGGATGAATGATAAGAATGCAAAATACCTGAGCACAGAAGAGGTGGAGAAGCAACTTGAATTATAAAGTTAAATGGAATGAGAAAGTAGTTGATGATCTTAAAAAAATTGATAAAAAGCAGGCAGGAAAAATAATCGATAAAATAAAGAACTATCTCATAAAAGAGCCTGGCTCATTGGGTAAACCGCTAAAGGGGATGTTTAAGGGAATGTATCGTTTTCGTATTGGTGATTTTCGTGTTATCTATACTATCAATGAAAAGGAGAAAGAATTAAAGGTCATATGTAAGTGGAAGTGGTTGAGTAGATGGGTGGATGAGTGGATGAGTAACAAGTAAAAAGAAGCAAAAGCATGGGTCAGGTTTAAGATTAAGCCCATACTTATACTTAAACTGATAAAGGAAATACTATTCAACCAATAAACCAGTCAACTATTAGTCCATTCAACCAAGTGGAAGTGAAAGTGTATGTGCAAGTGTAAGTGCCCAAAGACAGTTTTGAGTTAAAAAAAACTGACACTAAAAACTATCTATTCATAAAGATTTGTACAAGATTTTTAATGAGCCAATTCGTTTGCTTGACTTTAGAGATTTTTCTAAATATAATTATATTTTATATATAACAAAATAAATAAGAATTATGCTTCAGCAATCATTAGAAAGGAGGTAGATATGAATTCGTTGAAATTTGCATTAATAATAACATTAACCTTTGCGCTCGCAACCCTGACTGTCCTGGCTAATCAGGAAGTTGCAACTGATAGTGGTCTTGGTGAAAAACTCTTACGCCAATTATGGGCAGATATGCAAAAACCAGATATAGAGATGATCGAAAAAACAATTGCTAAAGGCTTTCAATCCGTGCACCAGTATGGCTCCAGTAATCGTGAGCAAGAGATAAAACTGATAAAAGGCCTAAAACTCGGTAAATACACCCTGAGTAACATTAAGATAACTCGAAACGGGCCAGTCATTGTTGCCACTTACTTTGTTTCTGGAGAGGAAACAGTTAAAGAAAAGCGACTTTCAAAGAAGCCAGCGCCCCGGCTCAGCGTTTTTTTAAAGATTGACAGTGGTTGGAAATGGATAGCCCACGCCAACCTCAAGCCTTTGCAAGACTGAAAAGAAAAAAGGGAGACGGGCTTTTGAAGTATTGATCCTTGTTCACCCCCTATTGCTTCTCTTTGTTATAACATTAATTTTGATTACTTTTCATATTTTCAAGTACAATTAGTCTTTTTGACTAAAAAAAATATATTTGTTATAAAAAAGCATGGAGGAGAAAAAATGTTAAAAAAATTTAATAAGATTTTGCTTTTATTTATAGTAGTTTTTTATGTTTCCTTATCGTTATCTTTTGCTAAAGAAATAAAGATCAAACCTGTTGAATTGAAAAAGATTTCTAAAAATTTATATGAAATTTTAGGGGGGCAAGGTGCACAGGGTGGATTATATATAGGTGATAATGGAGTTCTTGTTATCGATGCAAAAATGACTAAAAATTCTGTGGATACTGTAATAAAAAAAATTAAAGAATTAACTGATAATCCAATTAAATACCTGGTAAATACGCATAGTGATGATGATCATGTTAGAGGAAATCAATATTTTCCAAAAACAGTTACTTTTATTGCTCATAATAATTGCAGAAAGGATTTTTTTCATGCCAAAAGAGATGGAAAACCATCCATTTGGAGCAAACCTGACTTAGCACCATTTATTCCTTCAATAACTTTTCAGAACAAAATGAATATATATCTAGATTCGAGAAAAATAGAATTATGGTATTTCGGTATCGGGCATACAACCGGAGATATTGTTGTCTACTTTTCAGAAGAAAAAACAGCTTTTATAGGAGATCAAATATTTTTAGAAAGACCTCAGCTTATTCATTCTTATAAAGGTGGTAATTCTTTTGAGCATGTTAAAACCCTTACCAACATGCTTAAAACATTAGACGCTGAGAAATTCTGCAGTGGTCATAGTAAAATAGCAGATAGAAAAACTATTAAAAACCATATCAATCAGATGAAAAAATATCAACAAAAGGTTAAAGCTTTAATAAAAAAAGGTAAAACCATAGAAGATATATTAAAAAAATTCAAAGAAAATGAAGCCAGATTGATCAATGCAATTTATAAGGATCTAGAATAACAAGACAAACGGGTCATCCATAGAAGGACTCGGGTACAGGTCTTTCATTTTAGCATTAATTTTGAGTTTTAAGTGTTAAGCTTTGAGTTAAAAAAAGACAAAAGTAAAAAAATATAACATTAAATCCGAAACTCAAATATCAAATAAAGTTAAGCTAAAACTCAAACTTATATTTAGTATTCCTCATTTGGGTTTTGGAGTAATTACGACTAAAATGGAGAGAGTTCCAGAAAAGTCTTGACAAAACGGGAATAAGAGGTACAATAGTCGTATGAAAAGATATCTTGAGGATTTTATAAAAAAGGATCTAGGGGAAAAAATCATCATTATAACAGGGCCAAGGCAGGTGGGGAAAACCACACTTGCACAAATGATAAACAGCAATTTCGATTATCTCAATTATGATTACCCTGAACATCGTATAATGCTAAAGGAGAGAAGCTGGGACAGAAAAAAAGAGGTCATTATTTTTGACGAAATTCATAAGATGAAAAATTGGAAATCCTTTTTAAAAGGGATTTATGATGTAGAAAGACTTAAAAATAAAATTATAGTAACAGGAAGCGCAAAATTGGATACTATAAGAAAAACCGGGGATTCCTTAGCAGGAAGATATTTTCAGTTCAGACTTCACCCTTTTGATTTAGCAGAAGTTAAAGATACGATTAATCCAAAATCAGCATTTGAAAGAATTTTGGAGATTGGAGGTTTTCCCGAACCCTTTTTAAAAGAGGATTTGACGTTTTATAGAAGGTGGACAAAAAGCCATCTTGATATCATTCTAAGGCAGGATTTAATTGACTATGAGTCTGTAAAAAATATACAAGCCCTTGAAACCTTGATTGAATTGCTTAAATACAGAGTTGGTTCACCTATTTCTTATGCGAGCCTTTCGAGAGATCTTTCATGTGATCCGAAAAGTGTAAAAAGATGGCTGAGTATTCTTGAAACTCTATACCTAGTATTTCCTGTAAGGCCTTTTCATAGAAATATTGCCCGCTCCATACTGAAAGAGCCTAAATATTATTTTCATAATACAGGGCTTATTAAGGGAGATATAGGTGCAAAAATTGAGAATCTGACAGCTTGTTCACTTTTAAAAAGATTAAACTTTTTAGAGGATTGCCTTGGTTATGAAGTGTCTCTAAATTATTTAAAGAATAAGGATGGGAAGGAGATAGATTTCCTCGTGAACATTGAAGGTAATAAAACCATGATCGAGGTTAAATCTGGTGACAGAAATTTAAGTAAAAATTTTAAAATATTTTCAAGATATTTTCCTGAAGCCTCAAAAATCCAGTTAGTTTATAATTTAGATAGAGAAAAAACCTTCCCTGATGGCTGTGAAATACGAGATATTGTAACCTGGCTTTCAGAAACCAACAATCTACTAATATAAGGGCTCAAATCTATGTTAATCGAAAAAAAATCAAAAAAATTAGTCTATTTTATTTACAATTAACTTCTAATGGATGACCCAGAATATTTAATCAAAATGGATTTTAATCTTAAATCCGTAGATTGTTTGTGGGATTTTGTTTAAATGAGGTGCAATAGGTTCTTTTATTAATTATGATTTCATTGACCTCTTTTCCATCGATTTTTAATTGACAACGCTTAATGTCCTGACTGTAAAATACGCATTGATAGCAAAATGTGGTGAAATTCGGGTTAAGCTTGACTATGTTGCGGATATTATGTTCTCTTATTCTCTCTATTTCTTTGTTTTCTTTAACTATTCTTTGGTTTTTTTGATATAGAATTAAAAAGGCAATGAAGAAAATCAGGTATAGAAAAAACATGCCTTTCAAATTTATCCATTTAACAATGGAAATAAAACCAACCATTCCCGCCATATTGATCCCAAGTATAGTAAACAAAAAACCCTGGTTTGAATCCAGATAGGCAATTTTTAGAGAAAAAAAGAATAATAAAACATAAATTGGAAATATCCATGGGTGTTGAGCAATATAGAGTACTGAAAGAAATAGAGATAATGCTATAAAAGAGCATATACTCATTTTTTTTAAATCATTTTTTATGTCTGGATTGAAATCACTGATATTGAAATAGTCGGCAATGAAAACACCAAGTATCGATGTGGCCACATGCCAGATATAAAGAGCAATGCTGAATGCAATGTAAACTCCAGCCGGGGCAGCTTTAACGATAATTAGTTCCATTATTCCATCCTCTTTTTATTCGGCTCTAATGATAGGATTTTTTTCATTAATGCTTTGTCTTTGGGGAACTGCCCCACAGCAGGGAGGCGTTTCAGCAATTCCGCCCATCTCCTATCCTGCATGAATACCTTTTTAAAAAGGGACAAGCTCTGTTCTACTTTACCCGAAGATGCCATTGTAACAGCCGGCCAGAACATCATCTCCGGGTTACCAGGATATATCTTCATGGCTGTGGAATACTCTCTCAGCGCATCTTCGGTTTTGTTTACAGTCAAATAACCATCCCCTCTATTCATATGATTATAAGCCTTTGCCAAAGTTACTAAACGCCTCAACTCTTTCAAAGGACTCATATGGTCCTCTACTCGAAGGTCATATATTCTGTCATTCCATGGAGAACCACTGGGTTTGACTCTAACTACCAGTATTGCAGCTGATTGTTTCCCTCTGATATCCCCTCCTTCGGCTTCTGCTGCTTCCAGAGCTGCCAGCAGCCTGTCCACCAGTTCTCCCTTTGTGTTTTCATATGCCTTTTGCATGGCTTTCCAAACAGTATTTTTTTCCATCATATTGGCCTGACAGGTGAATGCACCTCCAGAATACTTTTTCGAACAATGGCCAGCTTCGGAAATGCACATCTTTCCGGTATGAACTGCAACATTACCCCTGGTATCTACCATAGCTACCTGACGAACATCAGCATGGGGATCAGAGGCCAACAAACCTTTCAAAGTCAGCTGAGCTGACTTTCCTGTTCGCATCAATTCCAATCCAAGTGGTCCATAGGAAGGTTCCACAAACGATTGTGTTGCTACTGCTCCAACCCCAGATTCAGCCCATAATACCAATGAACCAACAGAAAACCAATGTGACTGGACTGCAACCCCTATCTGGCCGCTTCCTTTATCGTATGCAACAATGGAGTAAGTGGCCGAAAGATCCAAAGAAATAATGCAAAGAATAAAAATTAATCCAACGGTATAATAAAATAATTTCTTTACCATTTTAACCTCTCTATGAATTTTATCATCTTTTTATAAAAATGTCATTTAAGAATTAAAAGTGAACAAAATTGGGACAGCATCTTCATATTTCACGAAAATTTTATTTAACTGACACTAAAAACTATCTATTCATAAAGATTTGTACAAGATTTTTAATGAGCCAATTCGTTTGCTTGACTTTAGAGATTTTTCTAAATATAATTATATTTTATATATAATAATATAAATAAGAGTTTGATCCAACAAAAAAAAGGAGAGATAAAATGAAGAAACTGCTAATCTTGGCTATGATCGTCTTAATGGCCACTACCTACTCTATGGCCGCTGAGAAAAAGTCTATAAAAAAAATTAATACTGACGCGTTCACCAGTGACACGCAGGTTATGCTTCAGGGAACCGGGGCTAATAATATGGCCTTAGCCTGGTGGATACCTAATGAGTTTTGGGATTCCATTCTATCCCGAGATACGACGATACTTGAAACTAACAAAAAAGTAATGCTCAATACAATGTCAGGTATTTCACTCCTTGCTATTGTTCAGGCCGATATTTCCCCTTTGGGAGCTTTCAATTTTTACTCAAAAGAGGAAGTAGAGAAGAAGATTTTAATCTCCTATACTGATTCTGGCGGTAAGAAACAGAGATTATCGCCAATGCAAACGATAAATCCTAATCTTGAAATCGTTCTTGGTACATTCAAGCCCATTCTAGTAGCCGCGATGGGCAATCTTGGTAAAAACGTGCATTTCTACGTACTCAATGACAAATCGAAGTCCTTCCCCAGATTGCTCGACCCTTATCGAGAAGGAATTCTCAACATTCAACTCACAAAGAGGAATGGCGATCTAATAAATGCTGATATTGAGATGCCTTTAAACTCGCTCTTTGTTCCTCGCAAGTGCCCTAATGGAAAAGATGCACACATATCTTGGAACTATTGTCCTTGGACAGGAAAAAGGTTCGAAGATTAGGCATCCAATAAATCGCTAATAACATATTTGATATTTTATTCAAAATATCTTCATATATGGGGAAAGAATGTAGTTAATTGATTTGGTCGGAGCAGGCTGTTTTAGAATTGAAGCCGTATTTTTCTCCTCTAAAAATAACACCCTCTATTTTATTGTTATTATCATTAACTTCCAGTACTAAATTATTATCATCAATTCTTAACGAGAATTTTGTGGAGCCTTTAAAAGTCCAGTATTCACTTCTTTGTATTCCATATTCTTGCCCAGGAGCTAACTTTGGAATGTTATAATATTTAACTCCACGTTTTTGGATCCAGAATCTGAGTCTGCTGGGGTTTGAATGAGCATCACCTTTATTTCTAACTTTTACCGGAAACCATGATTTGCCGGGTACATTTACCTTCATATATTTTTTGAAACATACTACTAAATCTGGTAATGGGTTAACTGTATATAATAAAGCCTTTCTATTATTTTCTTCATTTGTCTCAGAAAGAGTGTTTTTATAATCAAGTTTTAAAACATTTTGATAAGGACCTGCCTGTTTTAAGTAATAATGATAATAAATACGGTGACCATGGCCTGATTGTATCTCCGGAATAGAAATCTCTTTAGTAAATGCAGACGCACCATTTACATATAACATTGCTTTTGATGCCTTTGCCACACCTTTTCCTGATACATTACGAACCTCAGCAGAGAAATAAATATATGTCCTTACATTAATAATATTAGGCTCTACTTTAGCCCAAGAAACATACAAATCAGGTTGTTTTGCTCTGATTTTAAACAGACTGCTTGTGTCTCTTACTGGTGTGGGATAGTTGGCTGAAGTATGTACATTGATTCTGATTAAATAATCGTTTTCCTCCAATACATTAACTGTCCATGAGAAACTTCCGCTATTTGGCGCATTGGTAGCCAGAATTTCTTTTACAGATTGACCGTTTTTATAAAGTAAATTAATGCTTACACTGTTAGACATGTTTCCTGATTTAGTCCAGGTAATGGTTACTGGATCTTGATAATGCCAGGTAGTATTGGAAGTGGGATTAGTAATATTAATAGACTGACCGGATACTAAAAATGAAAAAATAAAAAATGTTAATAAAAATAAATAATTTTTTTTAAGATTCATAAAAACCTCCATTAATATTACTATATAAAAGAAGTAATAATAAAATCTCAAAATTCACATTAAATGAATACTAAAATAATAACAACCTGATTTTTATTTTATAGAAGTTGTGTTTATTTTCATAGCAGCATGCCAAATGGCACAGGTTTACCGAATATCAAAAATAGGGTAAATTACTAAAGTTCAAATTGAATCCCGAACAATCCGGCAATACCTTTTGCTCCCTGACTCCACCCCTTTTCCTCTTTCTCATTTTCCAGTACCACACTAAAAAAAACAGAAAAATCACTAATTGGATACCAGCAAGTTTTTAGTATAAACCTCTTTATAACATTGTCATGATATATATTACCAATCTCTTGGGGGTGATATTCACCGTAATTCAAATTCAGTAATACTTTTTTTAAATTTATTTTTAAGTTAATATAACCGCCTTTACCCTCTATAGGAATTCCATATTGATAAAAAAGTTCTCTGTAATATATACTGCTGGGCCAAAATATCTCATTTTCGTCAAATTCCCTTTTAAACCCGTACTCATCCCAAATAAACTCTCCTGACAATTCGAAGGGTGAAAAACCAATCCAAAAGTCAAACCCCATATGACTTTTGTAGATTTTTTGCCATTCCGATCCTAATCCGTCATGCTCTTTTATAGAAAACCCTAGTTTAAATTTTTTTAACTCAATCCCTATTCTACCTATTCCCGCTTTACCGGAATTGGTATCTCTGTTCTCCTCGCCGTTTACAACAGCAATATCTATGGAAAAAATCCAGGGTTTAAAATTAATAAAAAGCCCGGTTTCCCTCCAAAGTATCGCTTCGGACCTTATAAAAGGGGAACCATATTTGAGATTATTATTAAAGATTGGGAAACTTGCCCTCCCGAAAGGGGTTAGAGCTTTTCCGAATTTTATATTCAATTTCCCAATTTTAAACTGTAGATTCAATTTTGACATTTCAAAGGTTTCAACCTGGAAAATCGGATGAAAACGGGCTCTTTCCTCATCCTTTAATATATTCTTTCCAAAGGGCTGATTAATAAAAAATTGACTTTCAACCAGAATTTTACCCTGTCCGGTTTTTTTATAAAAAACAGCATTTATTTCAGCCTCACTGCCAAATGTGAATTCAAGGCCACTCCAATAAATCCTCTGGTCATTTATTGAGTAACACCGCATCAATAAATCCAGATCCAGAGAAACAGATCTATTTATTTTTATATTATCTATACCAAATAATGAAATACTTAAAAGATAGAATAATAAAAATCTATAAACTTTCATTAAGTATTACCATGATCTTAAAAACAGCTTCAGGGATTTTTGTGCTGGGCCCGAAAATAGCGGAAGCACGGCCCTGACCCATTTTGGCTATTATAATTCTCGGCCTGGGTCCCTCTTTTTTTGCAAATTCATCAGTCAACTTTCTGACCTTTTTTATCATATTGAAATATTAGTGGAATTATTGTTAATTGTCAACAGATGAATGAAAAACTGTCATAGAGGCTGGGTACAAGTATACGCATAAAAAGTAATGAGTGATGAGTAACAAGTAAAAAAATATAACATTAAATCTGAAACCGGTTTTTTATGATTATTATTTCACCGTGATCCCAATCGGTGCTTCGCTTTGCCAAACAAATTCGCATATGAGAACATTATTTGGAATAGAAAAAACATACTCTACATCATCACTCTTTGGCTGCATAGGTATAAGTAATGACTGCACTCCGCTTCGCCGCCTGTCGTAATACTCACCATTCTCTGATCCGGCACCAATCCAATCATATACGTTGCCTGCTGTATCTCTGACCCTTACATCCGTCATAAAAGATTTTTTAATGGGTTTTTCATCCAGCCTCTCTAACTCGATTTTTACCCGTAAAAGGTAGGTGTTAGGATTATTATTTCTGAAGGTGTATGGTCTCATAGGATTAAAATACTTGGTTTTTTTGATTAAGTTGCCTGCATTTGTTGCTGAAAGAACTTTTACAGCCCAGAGTTTATATTTAAATTTTTTGCTCATATCATTCTTAAGTACCCTTATCTTTGGAATTTTACTCACAAAATCCGCTATTTTATCAGCTGCACCCCTGTCAAAAAAAGTAAGGATAATATGTGTGTTTATATACTTCTTGGCTTTATCAGATGGAATGAGATACGTTAGAGTGTAAAGATCTTTATTCACATTAATTATTCCCCAAATTTCCGGTTTTTTAAGTGAAGAGGATTCATTGGTGGCATGAAAGGCTTGGTCAATGATCCAGCCTTCTTTTTGTAATTGTGTTTTTAAAGAATCAAAGGCTTGTTTTTTTGTCGAGTTTATTTCTAAATCAGCAAAACAGGATTGAGACATGGCTCCGCATTTACCTGAATTGATATTAATGGTATTTGCAGGGATTGGAAATCCTCTCTTTATTAGCCAAGGCTGTTCCTTTTCAACTTGTGACTTGGGGGATTTGTCCAGCAACAGTACAATTTCCCTGTAATCGTTTTTGCGAGCCAGACTAAGCGGAGAATCCCCATTGCTATTTTTTACATTAACATCAGCTCCTTTCTCGATTAAAATTTTTGCGTTTTCAGGTTGTTTAAAGTTAATTGCAAATAACAGTGGCGTCCAACCTCCCTTAATACTTATATTAACATCAGCTCCTTTTTCGATTAAAAGTTTTGCATTTTCCGGCTGCTCATATCTTAAGGCATACATCAATGGTGACCAGGAATCTGATGTTTTAACATTAATATCTGCACCCTTTTGAATTAAGAGTTTTGCATTTTCTGGTTGGTTATACCGTAAAGCCAACATAAGCGGAGTCCACCCTATCTGGTTTTTTACATTTATCTCAGCTCCTTTGATTATTAATAATCTTGCATTTTCCTGCTGATCGTACTGTAATGCCAGCATTAGAGGTGTAATCCCATCTGTTGTTTTTGTATTTATATTTGCTCCTTTTTTTATAAGAAGTTGAGCGTTTTCTCGCTGATCATTTCGTAATGCAAAAAGAAGTGGTGTCCATCCACTCCTATTTTTTTCGTGTATATTTGCCTTTTTTTTTATAAGGAGTTTAACAATTTCTGTTTGCCCGTATCTTAATGCGATCATTAATGGAGTCCATCCGTTTTTATTTTTTATATTTATTTTTGCGCCCTTATTTAATAATTCTCTTGCATTCTCTTTCTGTCCATATTGTAATGCAAATAATAGTGGAGTCCAGCCATTTATATTTATAGAATTTATGTCTGCCCCTTTTTGTATAAAGAGCCGGGCATTTTCAGGTTGGTTGTATCTTAGTGCCATCATCAAGGGACTCCATTGACTTTTGTTTTTTATGTTTAAATCTACACCTTTCTCGATTAATAGTTTGGCGATCTGTTTATGTTCATACCGCAGGGCATATAAAAGCGGTGTCCAATTTTCATTATCTTTTACGTTAATATCAGCTCCTTTTGAAATTAATAAATCTGCAATATCTCCATGATCGTAGCATAATGCAAACATAAGAGGTGTCCACAAGTTATTATTTTGTGCATTTATCTTTGCACCTTTTTCAATTAATAACCTGGCAATTTCCGGTTGTTTATACCTAAGAGCAAACATTAGAGCTGTCCAATTATTTTTGGTTTTTAAATTGACATTAACTCCCTCTTTTAATAATAGTTCAGCTATCTCCTTTTGATTGTTAAATAATGCAAACATAAACGGAGTCCAACCCTTGTCGTCCTGAATATTAATGTCAAATTTCTCCTTTATAAAAGATCTTAAACTGGATAGATCACCATTTTCTGCGGCTTTAAATAAAGTTTTGGAATCAGTGAATGAAGCTTTGGGAGCATTATTCCAATTGGGGATAAATAACTTAATGTCAGATGTTCCCTGGGTACCCTGTGGGTAAATTGCATTAATTAAGGCTCTTAGTTTTTCATCCCTCGTAAACATATATTTATTGAGTCTGGAAATTATTTCGATATTATAGGAGTATTCTTTAAGAGATTCTTTAAAGAGCTTTACTTTTATAATCCCCAGATCAGTTAGATAATCTTTTAATAATTCAAAGGTTTTCCCTATTTTATAATACTTCCCATTGAAGAAAATATCTATGATTTTATATTTTCCAGGAACAGCTTCCAGAATAAAAGAGCTAGCATTATTAACTTCGATGATATTTTTTGTCTTGGGTGAGTCGGTTTTTACCAGGCGAACCTTGACTATACTATTGCCTTTTATCGATTTTTTCTTTTTAAAAAATTGAATTTTTCCATAACATATCGAATTAAATTTCCCTTCGGAAAAGGAATTTTTGGAAATTTTTTTAATAAAGCAGGTGTCTTCTTTGTTGGTATTGCTGTTTTCCCCAATACCTGCGAATATTTCTGTCCCTGTTAAACCAAGTATAATAAAAAAGATGGCAATAAGAAATTTGGGATTAAATGTTTTCATTTTCTATTTTCCTCCATAAAAGCTTAATTATCCTCCTGATAATTTAAAATCTTTTTGTTTTTCATAATTTAGTATTCTAATTGAAATCGAATGGAAATTCAACAAATTACACCATAGGAAATTCATATGGTTCTAGATGCACAACAACATCTAATATTTCTGGACCATTTATAAGTAGCTCTTTTTTAACTTGTTCAGAAATATTATGTCCTGAACGAACAGAGATTTCTGGATCAACTAAAATATGAAGATCTACATATAAATTTTCACCAAATTTACGTGTGCGTATGGCATGCACATCTTTTACACCATTTACACCAATTGCTATCTTCTTTATAAATTCACGATCTTTTATTGAAGCTCCGCGATCAGCGAGCTCTGATATTGATGGGCTAATTATATCCCATGAAACTTTTAAAATAAAAATCGATACTATAAATGCACCAATGCGGTCTATAAAAGCCCAGTTCGGATTAAGTGCAGATGCTGCAACAGCTATCAATACAGGTACTGAGCTTAAAGCATCTGATCGATGATGCCATGCATTTGCAATAACTGCTTTAGATTTTGCCTACTTACCAACAATTATAGTCCAACGATACATAATTTCTTTAAATACAATAGAAAGAGCTGGACCTAAAATAGCTATCCAGCCTGTTTGTTTTATATGAATTGCACTTATGGTAAAAAGAGATTTATATGCTAAGCCAAGCGCAACAATTGCAATGGCAAGACCAATTACAATAGTGATTAATGCTTCAATCCTTCGATGCCCATAAGGATGATCTTCATCAGGTGGAGCAGACCAAAATTTTACCCCTAAAATAACCGCAAAATCAGTAAACATATCAGACAAGCTGTGAACAGCATCTGCAATAACTGCCTGACTGGCACCCAAAAACCCAACAATGAATTTCACAATTACCAGACCTAAATTAACAACGATACCGACCCATGTAACTCTCTTGATTTGAGCAATATTATGACTCATTTAATATGATATGATTTTTTTAGTTCCTGTTTGCTTCTATATTTGCAATAGCATTCTCTGCTGCTTTTATTAATACATATTGTGTAGGTGATGTTGTAAGTAGAGGATGAGTACCAACCTGAAAGGATATAAGTTCATACACTGTTACAGATTTTTGAATAGCCAGACTGATTATATTGATCATTTCTCCAATTGATTTACCGCCAACTAATTCTCCTCCTATAATTGATCCATCTCCTGGTGAAACAATTAGTCTCACATAAAGCTTTGAACTATCTTCTATGGCTGCTGGGTGACGATCAACCCCTTCAAATTCTCCGATCACATAAGAGATGTTCGCTTGTTTAGCAGTTTGTTCAATAGCTCCAGTTGAGGCAAAGGCTTTTCCATTTAATTCAGTTGAAAAAACTGATAATACTCCACCAAAATTTCTTAAAAGTTTTATATTAAACAGGTTATATCCAAGAACTCTTGCTTCTGCTGTTGCAGTTGAAGCAAGCATAACATTATCAGTCCTACCAGTTATAAAACCTATTGTTCCAGAGCAATCACCTGCAGCAAAAATATCCTTTTCACTTGTTCTTAGATAATTATCAACATCAATAGCACCATTTTTATTAATATTAATTCCAGCTTCTTTAGCAAGTTTTGTATTTGGTATAGATCCTATTGAGCATATTATAAGATCTGCATCAAAAATTGCACCATTATCAAGCTCTACTCCAATTGCTCTTCCATTTTGATCAATTACCTTTTTAACTTTTGAATTTGTATAGACTTTAACACCAGCATGTTCCAGTGCTTCATCCGCTTGTTGGGCAATATCAGGTGAAAAAGCCTGGAATAAACAGTGTTCTTGCATTTCAACTATGGAAATCTCTTTATCTTTGAATTTTACTAACTGATCAGCAAATTCACAACCAATAAACCCACCACCAATTATGGCAATCTTTTTAGCATTATCAGTTTTAGCTTTTAAATCCTTAATATAGTCATATCTCTTTTTAATATACACTACACCCTCGAGACCACCTCCCTCTATGAATTTTGGTTCAATTGGAACAGAACCGGTTGCAAATACAAGTTTCTCATATTTAAAAGTCTTACCTTTGTCAGTTTCTACCTTTTTGTTCTTCGTATCTACACTATTAACATGGTCAATTAGAACTTCACCACCAGCATTCACAAAGCCTTTTGGTTCCATTTCATTTTTTGATACATCTCCAAGATCATGGAATATGTAAGGTATTCCACAGGGGACTAAACCTTTTTCATCTTCTTTGATCATTAAAAAACTCTTATCTTTGCTTTGTTTGATACCAGTGATGCCAGCTATTATGGCTGAAGGCCCGCCACCTATTATGATTACATCATACTTTTTCATTATATTCCTCCTTTTATAATGATTCTTTATATAATAAAAAATTATTAAAGTTATGTCAATAAACACAAGATATAATTCTTGTCTTTTTTGCTATGTATTGTTATAATGTAACATTTTTAAGAGGAAACAAAAAATGAAAAAATATAAAAAAATAATAAAATATATCTTTATCTGTTTGATAATTATAACAATTCTTACAATTTTTCCCATTTTCCTATATCACAAAGAGATAAACATTAACCCCTTACAATCATTTTATAAAAAAGGCACTTATCACATGCATTCAATCTTTTCTGATGGAAAAGGTACTATAGATGATATAACAAAAGCTGCTTCTCAGCTAAAACTCGATTTTGTAATATTAACAGATCATGGAGAACCAAATATTAAATCCTCAAGATCCACTTCCTGGTTAAATAATGTACTTCTTATTGGAGGCTCTGAATTTTCACTTAACTCAGGACACTTAGCTGCAATAGGATACAAAATACCGGGATATATCTTCCCCCCGGAACCACAGGAAGCCATAAATGAAGTTATTGATGATAATGGCGTATGTTTTATCTCTCATCCATTTGACGATAAAATACCATGGACAGACTGGGATATTAAAGACTTTACAGGGATTGAGGTTTTAAACTCTTACAGTAGTGCAAGAAAAACAAGCATCCTTAATTTACTTTTATTTCCGCTTCAATATACATTTAATTCAAGTTATGCACTTATGAAAACAATCCAATACCCAGAAGAAAACATCAGGAAACTTGATTCCCTGTGTTCAACAGGAAAATATTATGGTATTTATGCACTTGATTGCCATGCTAAATTACCAATATCCAAAAATTTCCAACTTAATTTTCCATCCTATAAAGCAATGTTTAAGATCTTTAACATTTATGTAAAAATAGACAAAGAAATAGAAAAAGACCCATACAAATCAGCATCAATAATCATATCTTCTTTAAAAAGAGGAGCTTTTTTCAATGTTATAGAATCGATTGCTCCTGCAAATGGATTTGAAACATATTTTATAACTTCAAATAGAGAAAGAATTGAAATGGGAAGCAGTACAAACTCAATACATGGTAAAATGATCATTAAATTGCCATTTAATTTTGAAACAAATATAATTGTAAAAAGAGATGGGAAAATATATAAAAAAATTCAGAACAACTTAAAACATAGATTAGAAATCCCTGTTGAAAAACCAGGTGTTTATAGATCAGAAATATTTGTAACTAATAATAAATTTAATAAAATTCCATGGATCTTCACAAATCCATTCTTTGTTGGATATAGAAAAAAGTTTCAAGAAAAGATTGAAACTAATTTAAAAAAATCATTGGTTTATAGAGAGGGATTCTTTAAAGCAGAAAATAATGAATTTTCAACAGGTGACGTCGCTTACAATAGAAACACAGAAGATGAACTAATTACAACCTTCAAATTTAATTTAAAAAAAGAAACAGAAAAAAAAGATTTCTGGTCTGTAATATCAAATAGAAATAGACTCGATTTTTCAAGATTTAAAGGATTCCTATTTGAAACCAGATCAAATAAAAAAATGAGATTCTGGATTGAGTTCAGAATCAAAACAAAGAGCTCTGAAACATGGTATAGGCACTCATTTCTTTCTGATAAAGAGTGGAAAAAAATCCGAATCCCATTTAAAAAATTCTATGTGATTTTTGGAAGTAAAGCAGCACCTGAACTCAATAATATAAGCTCAATATTCTTTTCAATAAATAATGCAAACGCATTTTCAGGAACACAGGGGACAATATACTTAAAAAATATAGGGCTTTACTAATTCTGAGCTCTTGGGTTTAATACTTTTTATAAGAAAAATATATCTGTTTAATTCCTGAAATCATATTTTCAATGCTATAATTTTTTTTTACTTCCTGGAATAGATTTTCTGAATATTCATCTAAATAATTCTTATGTTCAATGATTTTTTTGATATTTTCACTTAGATCTTCTATGTTTTGATTTTCAAAGAGAAATCCATTTTTTTTTCTTATAATCTCTCTATTACCATAAGTATTTGATGCAATTACTGGCACCTTTAAAAACCCGGCCTCTATTAAAACAATTGGCAGACCCTCCCATCTTGAAGGTAGAATAAAGCAATCACTGCATTTTATTATATTATAAACATCTTTTCTCTCTCCAAAGAAATAGATATATTCGGAAACTGACAATTTTTCTGATAATTTCTTCATTTCTTCAAATTTATCACCTTTTCCAACAAAAATAAATTTAACTTTTCTATTTTTAATAAAATCTTTCAAAAGATATATTGCTCTGATCAAAACATCATATCCCTTTTGGTAATCAAATCTTGCAACTGTTAAAAATAAAAAATGGTCCACACAAAGATTCATATCTTTTCTTAAATCAATCTTAGATTTATTGGAAATATTAATTCTTGAAAAATCAATTCCATTTGTCAAATAAGTAACATTTTTCAATTTGTACTTATCCTGAAGAAATATAGTATCCTCTTTTGAAACTGCAATTACTCTATCTATCTTTTTAAAAACATTCTTTTCAAGATTAAACCTTAAAAAATATTTAAGCCTTTTTCCCAGGCTTTTTGAAAATTCATACTTATGGATGTGTAACCCATGAGCAGTAAAGATGATTGGAATGTTATATTTTGCAAAAGGATTTTTAAAAAAAGAGAGCAATGGTCTTAAATGATGGATATGAACTATATCAGGTCTTTTTTCAAGTACATATTCAGGGCTAAATCCCTTATCATATACTTTTATATTATCCAAACCCTTAAATTTATCTTTTGCATTACCATTTTCTGCAAATATTCCAAAATTTACATTTTTTATACCTTTTGAAATCTGATAAACATGTTCAATACCCCCACCTGTATTAAATTTATCTGTTACAATATGAATTCTTAAGGGGTCAGGTTCCACTCCTTCTCCAATAATTTAAAAGATCAAGAAGAGTTTCTTCTATTCTAATATCAGGGTATAAATCAAATTTTTCTCTTAATAATGTGCAATCAGCTGAAAGAACTGGAATATCAGAGGGTCTGAACTTATTTTTATCAACAATAATCTTGATCTTCTTTACTGAAAATTCGAGTAAAATCTCAAGTATCTCTTCTATAGAATAAGAATGACCGGAACACAAATTATAGACCTTACCTGTTTCACCTTTTTTGCTAATTACACTAAGATATCTCGCTATATCCTTTATATCAGAAAAATCTCTTTTTACAGAGAGATTTCCAACCTTTATAACAGGATCTTTTTCCCCTTTTTCGATTTGAGCGATTTGATATGCAAAATCAGAACATACAAATTTTTTATCCTGACCAGAACCCGTAAAATTAAAAGACCTTATTTTTATAATGTTTAGGTTTTTTGATAACACAAAAATATCTCCCAATAATTCCATTGAATATTTTGATAAAGAATATGGATTTTGTATAGAAACTTCTGAGTTCTCATTTACTGGTCCTTGATTTTTCCCATAAAGCTCAGCAGAACTCATTAAAACTAATCTTGCAGAAGAGGAAAATTTTCCTACTGCCTCAATTATATTTAAACTTCCAATAAAATTCACTTCATAGGTTAATTTTTGATTTTTCCATGAAAAACCAACATTTGTTATTGCTGCAAGATGAAATATAATATCAGGTCTTATTTCTTCAATAATCTTTAATACATTTTCTCTTTCTCTTATATCAATATTGAACACTTTAAATTCATTTGAAACAAAATCAGGAATTTCAGTAATCCCATAAATCTCATTGTCATCTTGTTCTTTAAAAATCTTTATTAGATAAGATGCAAGAAAACCAGAGCAGCCTGTTATTAATATTTTATTCATTTTAACGTTCTCTTCCTCCCATAAAATCAGATACCATACCTAAATTACCAAAAGCAACTCCAAACCTAAATTGAGTTTCAGTTCTACCTACCCAGGAGAATATTTTCATCTCAGCTGTAATATTAATGCATTGGAAATTAAAAATTGCCATTACTGAACCATATTTAAATTCTTTGTTAGTAATATCATAATCCAAACCTGAGGTGAATTTTATAGGAAACCCGGGCAAATTAAAATCAATATTTCCTCTTATAACATCTCTATTAAATACATAATTAGGGTCTGTAACATATGGATTTTTATATGAACTAAAACCAATTGATCCATTCAAAAAACTCTCTTTGTTACTATAGGATAAATTAACATTCAAACGTGAAAATTTATCAATATAGTAATTATATACAATTGAAGCATCCAGAGATAAATATTTAGAAGGTCTAAACCTGATACGATTACTTAATTCAGAAAACTTTGGATATTCACCTTCAATTTTTCTATACATATTTGCTTCACCAGGATCAAAATAGAATTTTTGAGCAATTGTAAAAGATAATATCTCTACAGAGGACTTATTCTCTAACATTGATTTATACAAAAGTCTTGAGGTTAGAGAAAAACCAACATATGAATAAGATGGATAATCCAGATAATCAACAGTTACCAACCTTTGTCTATCTTCATCACTATATTTTGTAACATACCTGATATTCAGTTGCGGTTCAATTAAGTGCTTGATTTTATTATTCGAAAAATTGTATATTTTATAAAAAACAGGCCCCTTTACATTTGCACTTGCAGTATTGTATTGTAGATGAAGAGATTTATTTACAATCTCCTTTGTCTCTAAATCTCTACTCTTTGCATAGATAGTTTGATCTGACTTAATATCAATGTTTGTGCTCAACCAGGGTAATTTAAACAAATTTAAAGTATATGAGGGCATAATCTTTATTCTCTGAGATGAAATATCGCTTGTATATACAGGTTCTTCCTCATAACTCTTACCACTTCTTTTAACACGTTCAAAAGCTGTGTTTATAGTAAAATAACCTGGTATTTTCCAGAGTTTCTGCTGGTTTAAATTGGCTTTTAATGAAGGCAAATATTCAGTTTTACGAGATGTATTATTAAATGTGTAAAAAGTTTCCTGAGTTGAAGCTCTTACTGAAAAATTAAGATTGGAAACTGATGATGTAATATAAACTGAACTTGCGAAATTAGCTCTTAAAACTCTTTCAAAATCATTATCAAATATTCTTAAAAAACCTGGATCACTCTGTTTATCTACTGATAAAACAATTTTTGTATTCAGGAACTTCATTGATTGAATGTGTCCTGCTTTTACATAATAATCAAAACCTGATTCTGGTCTTGAATCATCATAGGTTTCAATATTTTTATTATATATAAGCCTATAATATTTTAAGGTTCCACTCATTTTTTCAAATAAATATCTAAACTCTCCCGCTATGCCGGTTCCTAAATCTGAATAGCGATCTAAATAAAGCGTCAGATCAAGATTTGATTTTATATCCAGGTAAAAGGCATTGTTTACGAAAAAACCCTTTTCAGAAGAATGTCCAAGTTGAGGAAACAAAAAACCTGTTGAGCGACCTTTTATTGGGTACCTTAGATATGGAAAATAAAAAACAGGTATGTTTTTTATTTTAAGAACTCCACTTTTCATCTCTATATACTTTTCTTTTTTTATTTTTCCCTTTCTACAGATTAATTTCCACCTTGGAACTAACTGAGAGCATGAAGTAAATTCCATTCTATCAAATTTTAAAGTGTTTCTATCTGTTTGAATCAATTTTTTTGAGGTGTATTTTATAGAAGGAGGCATTAAACCATATGCATCAAATATTTCTCCGCTCATTTTTTCTATATTAAATCGTAAATTATCACCACTTATTGAAGTTTCTTTTGAAGCCATTGTCACTCTACCCTTAGCTATAACCTCTTTAGTTTTTTCATTATATTCTAAATAATCTGCAAAAATCCTGTAATCTTCCCATCTTATTTCAACATTTCCATATGCTCTTAGAATGTTCTCATCTACTTCTGTTCTATCCGCATAAACTTTTGGTTCTTCTACAATTGAGTTTATATTCAAATTGACAAGTAAAAGAAAAAGTATACTTAAAAATATTTTAATTTTCATAAGAATTAAAATTCTACATATTTTGACCTAATTAATCAATACTAAAATACTATTTTTTAATCTTTACAGAATTTCTCTATTGCTTTAAATAAATTTATGTTTCTTGATGCCTTTAATAAAATCACACTACCCGGGGCAACAACCTCTTTTAAAAACTCACTCGCCTCTTCTGGTAAATTCAAAACCTTTATATTCCTATTGTTGAACCCTCCTGAAACAGCACCTTCTGCGATTTTCAATGATCTCTGTCCCACTGTAATCAGAAAATCAAAATTCAGTGTGGAAAAATATTTCCCAACATTGAAATGAAAATCCTCCTCTTTTTTACCCAGTTCGAGCATATCTCCAATAACTGCAATTTTTCTATTCTTATATTCTCTATCAACCCAATTTAAAGCCTTTTTTAAGGCTTCAGGGTTAGAATTGTATGTTTCATCAATAATAGTAAAATCCTTATATTTTTTAATTTCTCCTCTGTGTAGTAATGGCGTTATTTTTTTTACAGCTTCTTGTATCTCATAATTTTTCATACCCATATATTGTGATACAATTATTGCAGCAAATAGATTTTCAATATGTATCAAATTAATAATATTTAAAACAAACTCAGTTTTAATCCCATAAAAATCTATTGTTACTCTTGTTCTATCTTTTTCTCTTTTTATATTTTTAAGAATTATATTATTCCCCTCTTTTTTCCCAAAATAGAATTTTCTTCCATTTTTATTTTGTGTCTCTTTTAAAATGAGATCAGAATCTCCCGTTATAAAAGCTGTATCATCTGAACAAAGATAATTAAGAATTTCTGATTTTGCCTTTGCTATATTTTCAAGATTCTTTAAAAACTCTAAATGAACTGGGAAAACATTCAAAATCATAACAACATCAGGCTTTAAAATTTCTGTTAGAAGATCAATTTCACCTATCCCGGGGTAACTCATTGCTAATTCAAATACAGCAACCTGCTCATCTCCATTCATTTTTAAGATTGAGAAAGGAAGTCCTATCCAATTATTCCAATTTTCAAAAGCTCTGTAAGCTTTGTATTTATAAGAAAGTAGCTGAAATATAAACTCCTTGGTGGTTGTCTTACCAGCGCTTCCTGTAACCCCAATATATTTTATATTTCTATATTTGCTCCTTACATAAGAAGCTAATTGATGTGCTGCTTTTAATGTATCTTCAACCTTAATTACAGGGATATTTAAGCCCTTACATACAAAATCTTTTGAAACAACAGCCCCTACTCCCTTTTTATTCTTTAAATTTTTGATAAATTTATGCCCATCATCACTTTCAGTTTTTAAAGCAAAAAATAATGAATTCTTCTTATTTATCAATCTTGTATCAAAATGAAAATCAATAAACTTTAAATCTTTATTATTAACATTAATAAGTCTACCATTAACTGCTTTTGATATTTCATTTATTCCTAATTCTGGCATATTTATTACATTATTCACTTACAGGTAAATATATCTTGAATATAGACCCTTTTTTAGGCGAACTTTCGACATTTATCCAACCTTTATGCTGCTTAACAATACCATATACTGCAGAAAGCCCCATTCCAGTACCTTTTCCAGGAGCTTTTGTAGTAAAGAAAGGCTCGAATATATGGTCAACAATAGACTCATTCATACCAATTCCAGTATCCTTTATTGAGAGAAATACCAATTTCCCTGGATGTGCATATTCGTAAATCTTACAATATTCTTCATCTATAATCACATTCTCAGTTTTTATTATAATTTCTCCTTTATTTAATATGGCATCCCTGGAATTTACAACAATATTTGTAATAACCTGCTCTATGCTTCCTAAATCTCCTTTAATTCTCCATAAATCTTTACAAGCATCAATAATTAAGGTTATGTTTTCAACTATAAGGCATTCAAGCATTTTACTTACATTGTAGATCACCTTATTAATATCTAAACATACCATTTCAACTGGTTGTCTTCTGCTAAACATAAGTAATTGATGTGTTAAATTAGTAGCACGTATAGATGCTTTACGTATTTCACTTAGATTCTGGTATAAAGTATCATCCTCATTAATTTTCATTAAGGAAATATCAGTATATCCCTGAATAGCCTGAAGTATGTTGTTGAAGTCATGGGATATTCCACCAGCAAGCTGTCCTAATGCTTCCATCTTATGTGCCTGACGCAAACGATCTTCCATAACTTTACGATCTCTAATATCTCTTGCAATACCTTGAATTGCAACAACCTTTCCATCTATAAAAAGGGGCGCACTTGTTACCTCTACAGGAACTATGGTTCCATCCTTACACTTCAATGAAAGTTCGTATGGAGGTGTATGCTTTTTATATTTAATTTTAAGAAAAGTCTTTTCCTGTGCAATTTTTAATGATTCTGGCGTAAGTATTCCAGAAATATTCATATTTACACCCTCTTCATTCGAATATCCAGTAAGTTTATTACCTTGAGGATTCCACATCAGCAGATCACCCTTAAGATCATGTATGTATATAATATCCTGAGCACTATTAACAAGAGCTCTATATTTTTCTTCACTTCCTTGTAATTGTTCCCTCATTTGCTTGGATACATTTTTTTTCTTAATAGGCTCTATTATTTTATCTTTTTTACAATTTTCCTCTTCTTTTTGCTTATAATAAGTTTCCGATTTTTTCAAGTTAGTAAATTGCCTCTTGAGCTCTTGCAATTCATTTAAAACCTGTTCTTTTGTCTTATCTTTATCTTGCATTATGTTCACACCTTTTAAAACCAATAATCATACCATACCAGTTTAACAAGTTTCATATTCGTTAGTAACCTAACATATATGTGCTTTTTTTTCAATAAAATTTTACCTTTTTTTTAATTTCATAAATATAGAAATTAATATATACATCATTTATTTTTTTATTCATTAAATTTGACATTATAAAACTAATTTATTAAAATCACTAATGATGAAAATATCATTTTCAGGAATAACAGGATGTGGGAAGACATCTTTATTAACAGAAGTAAAAAAGATACTTTTACTTAAATACAAAGTTGAATCAATTGATAAAATATCTCAAAAGAACCCTTTTGATGAAGATAAAAAATTAAACTTTATAAGTCAGTTTTATTTCCTCTCAAATCAAATAAATGAAGAAAATACAAAATCAATTGCATTTCCGGATATATTATTATGTGATGGATCAGTTCTTGATCTATGGGTACTTTGGAAAAAGTACACTTCTCAAGTTGAAATATCAGATCAAATAAAAGAAAAAAATAATATTCTAGAAAACTTATATAAATATTGGGTAAAAACTTACAATCTCACATTTTTCATAAGAACAAGCTTAATAGAGTATGAAAAAAGAGAAATTCAAAATGAATTCAGAAAAATTGACATAAACTATCTGCAAAAAACAGAAGAAATATATACAAGAACAATTGAAGAAAATAAGCTTAATGTTATTGAAATATGGAATAATAGCTCAATAGATGAAGGTGCACAAAAAATCTTAAAATTTATAACAGAATTTCATAAAGAGTAATTTTTTATATTGATTTCAGTAAAAAACATATTAAAATAGTGTTTATTAAATTGGAGGCATATTGAAAATAAAACTTGCTGGGTATAATGTTGATATAGAAATTTTGGAGAGACTTAATGAAAATAAAAAGGAAATATTGACTCCTGAAACATTCAGTGCTGCTTATGCAAGAATCAGTAGAAGCTCAAAAGATGTCACTTCTTTAAGAAAACAGGCTAAAAAAGATATTGAAAAAGCAAGAAATTCCAATAAAACTATCATATTCAAGATGGGCCATCACTCTGTAGCTGAACATGCTGTTTTTAACTTTGATGTAATAGGAGTATCAAGGCTTGCTATTGAAGAGGTAGAAAATTTTCGCTTAGCTACATATACTGAAAAATCTCAGAGATATGTAACTCTTGATGGAGATTATATTACACCTATTGAAGTACAAGACAAAGATTCAATCAAATTATTCAATGATACGATCAATATCCAGAACGAATTCTACAAAAAATCTCTTTCCATTTTAAAAGAGTATGTTTTTAATAAACACAAAAAATTAGCTGAAATAAAAAAGAACAAAGACCTTTTAGAAGGATGGGCAAAAGAGGATGCAAGGTACATCCTGTCTCTGGCTACGGAAGGACAGCTGGGTTTAACAATAAATGCAAGAAATTTAGAACATTTATTAAGAAGATTTACATTAAGTAAGCGATTGGAATTAAAGGAAATGGGGGAAAAAATATACTCTATTGTAAAAAAAATTGCTCCCTCAATCATTCTCTTCCCAGAACCTTCTGATTTTGAAAAGGATCTAAACTTTTCTTTTAAAAATAACTTTCAACTCAATAATATAGATAAACTCAGCCCTGTTAATATTGAACCTGAAATAATCAGTTATACCCCAGATGGAGATAATACTATACTTGCATCTTTTTTAAGCATATATGAACATATAAATTATTATGATGCGTACAATATAATAGAAAATATGAAAAAAAGAGAAAAAGAGAATATTTTCAAAGATCTTTTCAAAAACATTGAATTTTTTGATTCTCCTTCAAGGGAATTTGAATTTCCGGACATTACTTTCCAGGCAATTGTTAGTGCATCAAATTTTGCTCAATTAAAAAGACATAGAATGGCAACACTTATTTCAGGTAACTATGATTTGAAATTAGGAAATACCATACCTGAAAGTATAAAGATAAATGGGTTGGAAAAAGAATTTATGAACATAATTGAAATGACAAATAAGGTATATTTTAAATTAAAAGAAAAATACAATGGAACAGCAGACTATATTTTGACAAATTCTCACCGTAGAATGGTTATAATGAAAATGAATTTAAGAGAAATCTACCATTTTGTTAGATTAAGAGATGATGAACACGCTCAATGGGATATAAGAGAACTTGCAAATAAAATATCTTATAAAATAAAAAAAATAATGCCTCTATCCAGTATGTTCCTTTGTGGCAAAAGTGAATTTGTAAAAGAATATGAAAGAATTTACAACACTAAACCAAAAGAAATCATATAACCAAAACAACCTCAAAATATATTAATTAATAAATTGTTGAATATTCTTATATTCTAAATTATAATTAAGTTGTATAAGGCAAAAAATGGAATTTTATCAAGACTATAAACCACAATTTAGCATATTTCATGATTTAATGAAATTTCGAGTTAGAGAAATATTACTTGTATCAAGTTTTTATGATGCTTTTGTTCTTGAAGAGGATGGAAGATTATCTGAAAAGATATTCAGTGAATATATTGATTTAAATTTAAGATTTGTTCCAAGAATAACAAGAGCTTCTTCTGCTTCAGAAGCTCTTAAGATGCTTAAAAAAGGCTTTTTTAACATGGTTATAACAATGACAAGATTGGCAGATATGGATCCACAGCAATTCGGGGCAAAGGTTAAAGAGTTAAACCCGGATATACCTGTTGTTCTTTTAACCTATGAATGGATTGTTACTGACACTTTAATGAAACTCAGAGACACAAAAAGCATTGATAAGATCTTTTACTGGTCGGGAGATACAAGAATTTTACTGGCAATCATAAAATATGTTGAGGATTTAAAAAATATTGATAATGATACTAAACTTGGTGTAAGGGCAATTCTTATAATAGAAGATTCTCCTAAATTTTACTCAATGTTCCTGCCTTTAATCTATACTGAAATAATGACTCAAACCAGGTTGCTTATATCTGAAGGTGTTAATGATTTACATAGATTGTTAAGAATGAGAGCAAGACCAAAGATTCTTATGGCTGAAACATATGAACAGGGAATAAAACTCTATGACAAGTATAAAAAGAATCTCCTGGGGGTTTTGTCTGATATAAGCTTTACCAGAGAAGGGGAAATCGATACAAATGCTGGTTTCAGATTTGCAAAAAAGGTTAAAAACGAGATTCCTGATCTACCTTTTTTACTACAATCATCAGAATTAGATAACAAAAAAACCGCAGACAAAAATGGGCTGGGCTTTTTAAACAAGAATTCAAACAATCTCTTATACGATTTAAGTCAATTTATACTTTCTAACTTTGGTTTTGGAGATTTTGTTTTTAAAGATAAGAAAAGAGAAGAGATTGGTAGAGCAAAGAATCTTTACGAATTTGAAAAAATGATCCAGATAATACCTGCAGAAAGTCTTGAATTTCATGCAAGAAGAAATCATTTTTCAATATGGTTAAGAGCAAGAACTGAGTTTGACCTTGCAGATAAATTCAGACCAAAAAAGGTATCTGATTTCAAAAATATAGAAGATATTAGAGAATTTATTTTATCTGAATTACAAGAATTACTATATAAAAACCAATACGGAGTAATAACAGATTTTGAGCAAACTCAATTTGACTCAGAAAATTCCTTTATAAGATTGGGAAATGGCTCCCTTGGCGGAAAAGCAAGAGGCATTGCTTTTATAAATACTCTACTTGCTCAAACAAAATTGCATGAGAAATTTAAAGATGTAGAAATAAAAACACCATATACATTTGTTATTTGTAGTGAAATATACGAGGAATTTATTGAGATCAATAAACTTCAGAAATTTGCAATATCTGAAACAGATAATGATAAAATCGCAAAAAAATTCATAAAAAAGAGATTACCTGATAAAATAGTTCAAGACCTTAAAACTATACTGATCAACATTAAATATCCAATTGCTATTAGATCATCAAGTATCCTGGAGGATTCTCAAACACTTCCCTTTGCAGGACTCTATTCCACTTTCCTACTCCCGAACAACAACCCTGTTTTAAATAAGAGACTGATTCAATTATGTAATGCAATAAAGCTTGTGTATGCATCTGTTTTTTTTAAATCTCCAAAAGAATATATAAGAAACACAAACTTTTCAATTGAAGAAGAAAAAATGGCTGTTATTATTCAGCAAGTTGTTGGACAAAATTATAACAATAATTTTTATCCAGTTGTATCAGGAGTTGCACAATCATACAATTATTATCCTATTTCACATATGGAATCTGATGATGGAATTATTCAACTTGCTTTAGGACTTGGAAGAACAATTGCTGAAGGTGATCAGGTTTTCAGATTCTCTCCAAAATATCCTGAAATGAATCCCCCTTTCTCTTCTATTGATGAATATTTAAAAAAATCTCAAAATCATTTTTTCTCAATTAACCTATCCAATACTGATTTAAAAATAATTAATAATGAAACTTTTAGCCTAAATAAATTTCATATATCTGATGCAGAAGAGCATGATACCCTATTTTTTGTTGCAAGTACCTATTCCCCAGAAGATAATATTATAAGAGATACTGTTTCAATTAAAGGCCCAAGAATTATAACATTTGCAAATATTTTAAAATTCAATGCTTTTCCTCTAGCAGAAATTTTAAATGAAATTTTAAAGATCGGGTATAGCGCATTTGCCTCTCATATTGAAATTGAATTTGCTTTAAACTTATTTAAAGATAAAAAAAAGAAACATGAACTTGAACTGCTACAAATAAGACCAATGATAGCAGGAAAAGAGAAAGTCGATGTTTGTTTGGATGACATTTCTCAAAATGATATAATCTGTAAATCTGAGCATTCAATGGGAAATGGAACTTTCTCTGACATATACGATCTGATATATGTTGATCCTCATACATTTAATGCATCAAAAAGCCGTAAAATTGCTAATGAAGTGGGTCAAATGAATCAAGAATTTATTGATAAAAATTTAAAATATATTTTAATTGGTTTTGGAAGATGGGGAACTGCTGATCCATGGCTTGGTATTCCTGTTAAATGGTATCAAATTTCAATGGCAAAAATGATAATTGAATCCAATCTAAAAGGTTTTAATATAGAGCCTTCTCAGGGAAGTCATTTCTTTCATAACATGATATCTTTACAAATTGGATATTTTCATATAGGGACACACACACAAGAAGAATTTGTTTTATGGGAATGGATAAAAAAACAAAAAATATACACACAAACTAAATATGTAAAACATATAAAATTTCCAAAACCATTTACAATAAAGATAAATGGTCAGAACTCAAAGGGAGTAATATTAAAACCAGATACGGGATAAAGGAGCAAAGCACGCCATTACCCTACATTTACATCCACTTTTACATACACATTTTTTTCCACAATTTTATATATTTTTATAATTTGAATTGAAATTCACATTTTTTTTTGCTATGTTATTCAATTAATAAATCGGAGGTAAGTTTATGTACAAAGTTATTGAAAAAAGAGTTTTATCAGAAAATGTAGCAAAATTGATCATAGAAAATAAAACAATAGCAAAAAACAGAAAACCTGGACAATTCGTAATCATAAAAATGGGAGAAATAGGAGAGCGAATTCCTCTTACAATTGCAGATGCTGATCCTGAAAAAGGCACGATCACAATAATTGTGCAAAAAGTAGGCACCTCATCTCATAAATTATTCAATTTAAATGCAGGAGACCATATCTCCGATCTTGTAGGTCCTTTAGGGCAACCAACAGAGGTTGAAAAAGTAGGGACAGTCATCGCTGCTGGAGGGGGAGTTGGAGTTGCCCCACTCTATCCTATTGCTAAAGCATTCAAAGAAGCTGGTAATAAATTAATAACAATACTTGCTGCAAGAACTAAAGATTTAATAATCCTGGAAAATGAGATGAAAGAATTTGCAGACGAGTTTATGATCATGACTGATGATGGGTCTTATGGGAAAAAAGGGCTGATCACTTCTGGAATAGAAGAGGTTATAAATAGAGAAAAAGTAGATATGGTGATTTGTTTGGGACCTGCAATAATGATGAAATTCATAGCATTATTAACAAGAAAACATAACATTCATACTATTGCCAGTTTAAACACAATAATGGTTGATGGCACTGGTATGTGTGGAGCTTGCAGAGTAACTGTAGGGGGAAAAACAAAATTTGTTTGTGTAGATGGTCCTGAATTTAATGCTCATGAAGTTGACTTTGATGGAATGTTGAAACGATTAAATGCATATAAAAAAGAAGAGGAATCTTCCTATTCAGAATATTTGAAAGACCTTAAGTAAGGAGAGAATAATGCCTGTAGATTATGAAACTTTAAAAAAAGATAGAGCTCAAGAATGGAGAGAAAATTTAAGAAAAGGTATGCCAGCAAAAGAAAGAACTCAAATCGAACGTGTAAAAATGCCAGAAAATAATCCTCTTGTAAGAAACAAAAATTTTAATGAAGTTAATAATGGTCTATCAGAAGAACAGGCAATTCTTGAAGCTAAAAGATGTCTTGATTGCCCAACCCCTACATGTATTTCAGGCTGCCCTGTTAATATTGATATACCTGGTTTCATAAAACAGATTGAAAAAGGTGATTTTCTAGAGTCTGCAAAGGTTTTAAAAGATACAAATGCCCTTCCTGCAATTTGTGGAAGGGTATGTCCTCAGGAAAACCAATGTGAATTACAATGTATTTATAATAAAATGAAAAAACCTTCAGTTGCAATAGGACATCTTGAAAGATTTGCTTCAGATTATGAACGAAATACAGGGAAGATCTCAATACCTGAGGTACTTAAAAGCAATAAAATTAAAATAGCTGTTATAGGATCAGGACCTTCAGGATTAACCTTTGCAGGTGAGATGTGCAAACTTGGTTATGAAGTTACAATATTCGAAGCATTGCACGAATTCGGCGGTGTTCTTGTTTATGGAATCCCAGAGTTCAGGCTTCCGAAAAAGATCGTAAGAGCAGAAATAAATAACCTTGAAAAAATGGGTGTAAAATTTGTAAAAAACTTTATTGTAGGTAGAAGCGCAGGATTAGATGAATTAAAGGATCAAGGCTTTCAAGGCTTTTTTGTAGGTAGCGGAGCTGGACTTCCAAGATTTATGAATGTTCCTGGTGAAAATTTGGTAAACATCTATTCTTCAAATGAATATCTTACAAGAGTTAACCTTATGAAAGCTTATAAATTCCCTGAATATGACACTCCGATAATAAGAGCTAAAAAAGTCGCAGTTATAGGTGGCGGAAATACTGCTATGGATTCTGTTAGAACAGCAAAAAGACTGGGTGCTGACCGTGCAATAATTATATACAGGAGATCTGAACAAGAGATGCCTGCAAGAATTGAAGAGGTCCATCATGCTAAAGAAGAGGGTATTGAATTTTTAATTCTAACAAATCCTGTTGAATATATAGGAGATTCAGAAGGTAAGGTTAAGCAAATTAAAGTTCAAAAAATGGAACTTGGTAAACCTGATGAATCAGGAAGAAGACGGCCACAGCCAATTCCCGGTTCCGAATACACAATTGATATCGATATTGTTGTAGTTGGAATTGGAACTTCACCAAATCCCCTTATACCTCAAACTATAAAAGGTATTGATGTTACAAGATGGGGAACACTTGTAATAAATGAGGAAACAATGCAAACATCAATCCCCTATATTTTTGCTGGAGGGGACATAGTAAGAGGAGGCGCAACTGTTATACTTGCTATGGGAGACGGAAAAAAAGCTGCTGAATCAGCACATAAATATTTTATAGATAAATAAACACAATAAATCAAATTACATTTTATAAAAAATTTAGTTGACTTTATCAATACTAATAATTAAAATAAATCTTAAAATTTAAAAGGATTTTATTGTTATTCACAATAAAAACTAATTAGGAGGAAAATTAATGTCTTATCTTAAAGAAGTTATTGCGAAATTAAAAGAGAAAAACCCTGCAGAACCTGAGTTTCACCAGGCAGCTGAGGAGGTTATGGAAACTTTAAAACCAACGGTTGAAAGGCATCCAGAATTTGTAAAAGCAGCAATTTATGAAAGAATTGTTGAGCCTGATAGAGTTATTATGTTCAGAGTTCCATGGGTAGATGACAGAAATAAGGTCCATGTGAATAAAGGATTCAGAGTTCAATTTAATAATGCAATCGGACCTTATAAGGGTGGCTTAAGATTTCATCCCTCAGTAAATCTTGGAATTATTAAATTTTTAGGATTTGAACAGATCTTTAAAAATTCTTTAACAACTCTACCAATGGGTGGTGGAAAAGGTGGTTCTGATTTTGATCCAAAGGGAAAATCCGATGGAGAAGTTATGAAGTTCTGTTATTCATTTATGAGAGAGCTTTACAGATATTTGGGTCCCGATACAGATGTTCCTGCTGGTGACATTGGAGTTGGAGGAAGAGAAATAGGTTATCTTTTTGGTTTTTATAAAAAGATGAAAAACGAGCACACAGGTGTTTTTACTGGAAAGGGAAGAGAATGGGGAGGAAGTCTTATAAGACCCCAGGCTACTGGTTACGGTAATGTATATTATGCTGCAGAAATGCTTGCAACAAGAAATGATGATTTTAAAGGCAAATATGTTGCAATAAGTGGTTCTGGTAATGTTGCTCAATATGCAACACAGAAAGTTAATGAACTTGGAGGAAAACCAATTACACTTTCAGATTCAAGTGGAACTATTGTTGACATGGACGGGATCAAAGAAGAGAAATGGGATTATGTAATGAATTTGAAGAATATTAAAAGAGGAAGAATAAAAGAATATGCAGAAAAATATAATGTCAAATACTATGAAGGAAAGAGTGTATGGGATGTTATTAAAGAAGAAGGAGTAAAGGTTGACATTGCTTTACCATGTGCAACTCAAAATGAAATTAACAAAGAGCATGCAGAAGCTCTGGTAAAAAATGGTTGTATTTGTTTATCAGAAGGTGCAAATATGCCTTCAGACCTTGAAGCCATAAAAGTATATATGGATAACAACATTCTTTATGGACCTGGAAAAGCAGCAAATGCTGGAGGTGTTTCTGTTTCAGGCCTTGAAATGAGCCAGAACAGCTTAAGATTAAGCTGGACTTGTGAAGAGGTTGACAATCATCTTCAAAGGATCATGAAAAGCATTCACAAAGCATCTCTTGAAGCAGCAGAAGCATATGGAGACCCTGGAAACTACATGATGGGAGCAAATATAGCAGGATTTATTAAGGTTGCAAAAGCTATGCTTGCTTATGGTGTGATTTAATATCAATCAAATAATAAAAAAGGGGGAGTTAAAAAACTCCCCCTTTTTTTTAATCTATAAACTCTATAAACTTCCCAATTACATTTTTTTTTAAATCAATCTTTATTTAAATATTCTACAATGGTTTTATGCAAGAGATAATTGCTCGTGCGCCATTGTAAGCATACCCTGAACAGGCAAATCATATGGGCAAGCTGATTCACATATTCCAGTACAGGAAAAACACTCTTTTGCATTTGTACCTGGAATCTCAGCATATTTTACCATTGCATACTTTTCCCGTGCCTGAGCATCAAAATAGTGATTGTAGCGCATAATAGTATTTACCGGGACATTATTTGGGCATGATGTTTCACATACACCACACGCATGTCTGCAGTACAATTCTCCCCAACTCTTCTTATAAGCAGTAAGTTTTTTCTTCTCCACATAACTCAACCCTGTTCCAGATAGACTTACAAATCGTTCTACATCATTAAAATTTCTCATGGAACAACAAACAGTACTAACATCAGGATTATCCAAAACAAAACGGATTGAAGCATCACGTATCTCTTCAGGATTTTTTAAGTTGTACTTTTTTATAAAACCCTCTGCTTTTTCAGCTTTTTGTTTAAACCTTTCTAAACCTTTCAAATAGAATTCACTAACTTCCTTTCCCTGTTTCTGTAATTCTTCAATTCTTGCTTTCAAACCATAATATTTCACCACAGGCGTGGTCTTCATAAGAGCAGTGCCTATATTCTTTTCCTTGCAAACCCGCAATACATGTTCTCCCATATCCATCTGCAAAAAATTGTAAGCCAGAAGAATAACGTCAAAGCGTCCATCAGCTGCTGCAGCCAAAAGAACCTTTTCCATTGTTTCTTCTGGATCACGAAACCAGAAAGAACCATGATTGGATACACCTACAAATCTAACTCTACCCTCTTTTTTTAACTGGTCCATAGCTTTGTGAAAACCCTCTGTTTTCAATACATTTACTGTTTCTGCACAGTGCATCATCATACAGTCTATATAATCTGTTTGAAGCTCTTCCAAACATTTGCGTGTTCTTTTCAAAAATCCCTCTTTAGAAACATCCTTTTTAATTTCAAGCTTTGATGTAATAAAGAGTTTTTTACGATCACGGTTCTTTATCGCAGAACCAATCACACGTTGATTACCATAACTCTCAGCAGTATCAATATAATTTACACCTGCATCCAACATTGCATTAATAACTCCCTCATCATTTAAATAACCACCCCCAATATCAGATACCTTAAATTCTGTTCGACCCAGAACTCGAAAACTCTTTATTTTCTGGGGTTCTTTCTTCCCTTTTTCTTCTGATTTAAACATTGGTTCTTTTACAATCATACCAGCCCCAACAACACCTAAAGCAGAATTTTTTATAAAATTCCTACGATCCATGCCCTTTTTTTCTAACATATAACCTCCTGTTTTTCATATCTAAACCCTATTTTATCTTACGAACAGGGTTTAAAAAAGTTATAAATCCATAATTTTGACAATAAAAATTATATATGATAAATATAAATTTTCCCATCTTTCAGGAGGAAATTTTCATGCTGAGAAATGAAGGAGATAAATTAACACGTGTTGTTGTATGCTCACCCAGTATTGAATACTTTAATTATAAAAATAGAATTTTACACAACATCACACAACCTGCTGATAAAAATAAAGCAATACAACAGCATAATAGTCTTAAATCAATACTTGAAAAATCGGGATGTGAAGTAATTGATGTTCCAGAACTTAAAGATCATCCAAATTCCGTTTTTACAAGAGATGCGTGTCTGTGTACTCCTGCAGGATATATTAAATTAAGAATGGGACTTAACACCAGGATTGGAGAAGAGATCTGGATGTCACAAACATTAAATTCTCTTGAAGAGCCTGAATATGCAAGTATCAAAGAGCCTGGAACAGCTGAAGGCGGGGATATTATATTAGCCGGATCAGTTGTTTTTGTTGGGCTTTCTAAAAGAACAAACAAACAAGGTGTAAAACAGATTTCAAACCTTTTAAATACTTTAGGCTATGAAGTAAGAGCAATAACTGTTCCTTCCCCCTATTTACACATTGGAGGTGCTATGAGTGTTATTGATCCTAAGAAAATACTTTGTTGTAAAAATGTCTTTCCTCATAACTTTTTCTATGGATTTAACAAGATTGAAGTTTCGTTCAATACATTTGTAAGTGGGAATGTAATATGTGTTGGAAATAATGAAATCATAGCAGATATTTCAAATATGGAAGTAATTGATAAACTCAAGCAAATAGGAGTTTATGTACACACTATTGACCTGTCAGAGTTTGTTAAGGGTACAGGAGGACCTAGTTGCCTTATTATGCCTGTTGAACGAAAATAAAAATGCCTTATCTTAAATAACTTTGTGTTTTTTACCTATTTTTTCAAAAGCATTAATAGCTTTATCTAAATCTTCTCTACTATGAGCTGCTGAAATCTGAACCCTTATTCTTGCCTGGCCTTTTGGTACAACAGGGTAAAAGAACCCAATAACATAAATACCTTCATCATACAGATCCTTTGATATATCTTGAGCCAATTGTGCATCGTTCTCATATTTTCCAAACATAACAGGTACTATCGGATGTACTCCCCTTACAATATCAAATCCCAGTGCATTCATCTTTTCTCTGAAATATTTTGTATTTTCTCTTAATTTCACTCGCAGATCATTACTTTCATCCAGAAGCTTAAATGCTACAATTGAAGCCCCAACTATTGCTGGTGCAACTGTATTTGAAAATAAATAAGGCCTTGATCTCTGTCTTAATATCTCAATAATTTCTTTTCTTCCTGTTGTAAAACCTCCAGATGCACCTCCCATAGCTTTTCCAAGGGTTGAAGTAATGATATCAACTTTGCCTAAAACTCCATTATACTCAACTGCCCCTCTACCCCTTTCACCAAAAAATCCTGTAGCATGAGAATCATCAACCATAACCATTGCATCATATTTTTCTCCCAGCTCAACCAGTCCCTTTACATTTCCAACATCTCCATCCATAGAAAATACACCATCAGTAGCAATAATAATATTATTTGCATTATTTTCACGTGCTTCTTTTAATTTCTCTTCCAGAGAATTCATATCAGCATGAGCAAAAACATATCTTTTTGCTTTACACAGTCTAATTCCATCAATTATACTTGCATGGTTTAAAGCATCAGAGATAATAGCATCATTTGGTCCTAATAAAGTTTCAAATAGACCCCCATTAGCATCAAAGCAAGAGGTGTATAAAATCGTATCCTCTGTTTCATAAAATTTAGCTATTACTTTTTCTAATTCCTTATGAATATTCTGAGTTCCACAAATAAATCTGACTGATGAAAGCCCAAAACCATATTTATCAAGTGTCTTGTGAGCTGCTTCAATCATCTTTGGATTATTGGCTAAACCCAGATAATTATTAGCACAAAAGTTTAAAACCCTTTTTGGTGCAGAACCTTCGGGGAAACTAACATCAATATTGGCTTTCTGATCAGAAAGAATAATTCTTTCATCCTTATAAAGTCCTGAATCCCTGATCCCTTGAATCTCGTTTTTTAAATACTCCTTTGCTCTTTTAAACATGTTTCACTCCTTTTCTAATTTTATAATTAAAGTCCATAAATTTCAATAATCTCCTCTTTGGTTTTTTTTAAAATATCATACTTTTTTCCTATCTTTATAAACGCGTCAAGAGCTCTCTCTAATTGATGTTTTTCATGTGAAGCTGATAATTGAGTTCTTATTCTTGCCTGGCCTTTAGCAACCACCGGGAAAAAGAATCCAATTGCATAAATACCTTCATTATAAAGATCCTGTGCGAAATCTTGAGAAAGTTTTGCATTAAATAACATTATAGGCACTATTGGGGATTCGCCCTCTTTTACAATAAAACCAGCCTCATTCAATCCATTCCTCCAGAACTCTGTGTTCTTTTCCAATTTATCTTTTCTTTCAGTGTTTTTTGATATTATTTCAAGAACCTTAATTGCAGCTGACACAACTACTGGTGGAATTGTATTGGAAAAAAGATATGGTCTTGCTTTTTGACGACAGATTTCCACGATCTCCGCCCTTCCAGAAACACATCCACCAGAGGCTCCACCAAGAGCTTTTCCAAGAGTTGTTGTAATAATATCAATCTTGCCCAACACATTACAAAATTCATGCGTACCCTTTCCTGTTTTCCCTATAAATCCAGAAGCGTGAGAGTCATCAACAAATACCAGAGCATTATACTTTTCAGCTAATCCTACAATTTCATCAAGTTTTGCCATATCTCCATCCATTGAAAATATGCCATCAGTAATTATTACCTTTAAACGCTTATCTGAATGAAGCTGAAGCTTTTTCTCAAGGTGATTCATATTCGAATGCTTATATGTATCTGTTTGAGCCTTACATAATCTTATTCCATCAACAATTGAAGCATGCACAAGTCTATCTGATATCATAACATCCTGTTCATTTAAAATAGCCTCAAAAACACCTGCATTTGCATCCATACACGATGGAAAGAGGATTGTATCTTCTGTGCCTAAAAATTCAGTAAGCATATTTTCCAATTCTTTATGAATATCCTGTGTTCCACATATAAATCTAACAGAAGACATACCATATCCCCTATTTTCCAGGCCTTTTATTGCTGCTTTAATAACTTCCGGATGAGATGAAAGACCCAGGTAATTATTAGAACACATATTAATAACACTCTTCTTTTCAGCTCCTGCTGGAAATTTGACTTTTATTTCAGAATCCTGAGGAGCACATATTATCCTCTCATCTTTAAATATCCCTGCATTCCTTATATTATTTAACTCATCCTTAAAAATATCCCTCTCTTTTTTATTAAAGGCCATATTTCCTCCTACTCTGATTTTATCTCTTCAACAGTTTTTACTATATTATTTACTGTATCAAATGCTTCTGCAGTAGCTTTTGAATCCGGGATTTGAATATTATATTTTGTTTCAAGGAATCTCTTCAAAGAGATCATTGAAAAAGAATCAACTATTCCACTTGAAATCAAAGGCGTATCATAATTTATTTCTTTATCCTCTTCTTCATCCAAATACTCATCTATTACATAGTCTAAAATTGTTTCTTTAATCTCAGCCATTTTTATCTCCTTTTTTGAATATGTACAATTTGTAAATCTAAAGTAATACAACATAAAAGTCAAGGAGTTCCCAAAAATTATTTTCAAAAAACACATGCAAGTATGGTCAGACATTTGACATTTAATTGTTTAAAAGCTATAATTTTTATTCACTATTATTAGAAAAATTATTATAATGGAAGAAATAATATATCCTGAAGATATTAAAAATAACTTTCTCCTTATAATTCAAAAAAATATTGATAAATTTGAATCAGACTTCAATATTGCTGTTTCTTTAAGAGGAAATAAGATAATGTTTGATGGAGAAATAAAAAATAAAAATAGATTTAAAAAATATATAGAAGAAATAATCAAAATATCAATAGATAAAAAAAAACTCAATGAAAATGATATAAAAATCAGCCTGAGTATGGCCAATAATGGGAAACTTGATCAAATTAAGGAAGAACTAAACAATAAAGTAAAAATAAGATTTAATGGTAAAGAGGTTTATCCAAAAACATTCAATCAAATGGAGTATATTAAATCAATTTATAAAAATGATCTTGTATTCAGTATAGGACCTGCTGGGACCGGGAAAACTTTTCTGGCAATAGCAATGGCTTTGGACTTTCTTTTGAGCAAAAGGGTAGAAAGAATTGTATTAACAAGACCTGTTGTTGAAGCTGGAGAAAAATTGGGTTTCCTACCTGGAGATATTCAGCAAAAAGTTAATCCATATTTCAGACCTTTATATGATGCACTCTACTATTTAATAGGATTTGAAAAAACATCTGAATTAATTGAAAAGGAAATAATTGAGATTGCTCCGCTTGCTTATATGAGAGGAAGAACTATAAATAATGCATTTATTATACTTGATGAAGGTCAGAACACATTAAACTCACAAATGAAAATGTTTTTAACAAGATTTGGTCAAAACTCAAAAATAGTGGTTACAGCAGATATTACACAGATCGATTTATCTGACCCAAAGAAATCAGGAGTATTTAAAGCAATAAAGATACTCAATAATGTTATAGGTATTGATATAATCTATCTCAATAAAAAAGATGTTGTAAGGCATTCTCTTGTTCAGAAAATTATTGAAGCTTACGAAAAAAATAGAGATGAAATTTAAACTAAAATTTATAAAAGACTATGAAAACTCAAATAAAAAACCCAGAAAGAAACCATACTTTTTTAAGTTATTAACAGGCTTTATTTTTGTAATAATAATTTCATACTTTTTATATATTCCTCAAAAAAAATCAATATATGATGATACATTAAAGGTTGGGGATATAATAAAAGAAGATATAATCATAAAAAAAGATCTAACAGTTGAGGATAAAGAAAGCACAGAACAAAAGAGAAGAATTGCAGTAGAAAATGTTATCCCTATATATGAATATAATTTAGAAAATATTGAAAAAACTCAGAGCTTGCTAAATGAATGGTTCCAATTTATAAGAGAATCAAGAAAGAGATATTTTAAAAATAATAAAGACCTTATTAAAATAAAAGCTTTAATTGAAGAAAAGTTTGGGATTGAGCTTTCAGGTAAAGAGATTGTATATATATTAAAATCAAACATATTTAATAAAATCAACCTTGCAAAACTTTTTGAATTATTAAAATCAATTGAGAGAACAGGAATCTTAGCATCAAAAGTAGGAGCAAAGAAAAGCAAAAATGGTTCTATTCAAATTGTATCAAAAGAGATGGAACCTTATACAATAAAAACAGATAAGCTTTATGACCTGAAAGATGTTGAATTATCATTGAACAACTTCCTTAATGAAGATAATCTTTCAAAATATAAAACTGAAACTATAATATCAATCATAAAGGCATTTGTTGATATAAATGTCTCATATTCATTAAATTTAACAAAGCAAGAACAAGAGAAAGTTTCTTCTCAGATAAATCCTGTTCTCATTAAACTAAAGGCAGGTAAAATCATTTTAAGAAAAGGTGATGAAGTTAAACATGATGACATGAAAATTATTAAACTAATTTCATACGAAGAAAAAATAAGAGAAAATAAATTATCAAATTTATACCTTATTATTGCTATTTTATTCTTCTTAAGCCTTTTTATAAACAAATTTTTTAAAATATGGGAATCAAATGGTTTAAATAAAAACAAACTCTTTTCTGTATCAGTAGCAACCTTAACAATTAGTATCATTATATATAGAATTTGTATATTCATTTTTCCTATAATTGCAAAAAACATTCCAATTGAACTCAATTATGATATTTCATACCTATATTTTGCCATTCCTTTTGGGTTCGGTGCATTAATAATTGCATTTGTTTTCAATCTCCAGAGTGCAGTAATATATTCATTTACAAATTCAATAATTTCAGGAATTATCTGTGAATGGAATTTTAAAATAGTTTTATACGTTCTTTTAAGCAATCTTGCAATAAGTTATGCAATTGGATTTTACAGCAAACTAAAAAGATCATCTATTTTAAAAGCCAGTTTATTCTGGCTTTTGCCAACAAATATAATCTTTATAATTATACTCAACTTAACTGAACCAAATATAACCTTAATTCAAATATTGATAAATGTGATTATAGTTACCTTTTCTGCTATACTTGCTCCATTATTTGCTTACTTTATAATTCCTCTATGGGAGGTTATTTTTAAACTATTAACAGACTTAGAACTAATTGAATTAGCCAATTTAAACCTCCCAATCTTTAGAGAAATGCTTGAAAAAGCACCCGGTACGTACCATCATTCTCAGATGGTTGCGTCATTATCTGAAACTGCAGCTCAAGAACTTGACTTATCTCCACTTCTATTAACTGCAATGGCTCTTTATCATGATATTGGAAAAATCAATAATCCACAAATCTTTACAGAAAATCACACAATTTATAAAAACCCACATGAAAAACTCTCCCCGCGTGAAAGCTCTAAAATGATAATTGCCCATATTTCAGAAGGGCTTGATACTGCTACAAAAATAAAAATTCCAAAAGTAGTTAAAAGTGCTATAAGTCAACACCATGGCACAAAATTAGTTAAATTTTTCTATGAAAAAGCTCGTGACATATCAAGCATAGAAACTGATGAATTTGATGATAGATTTTTTCGGTATTCAGGAGAAAAACCCCAGAATATTGAAAATGCAATAATTATGCTTGCAGACCAGGTTGAAGCAGCCTCAAAAAGCCTTGGCTCTCCTACTGAAGAGGAATTAAAAAACGTAATACAAACAATAATCAACTCAGATATAGAAGAAAATCAATTTGATGAGTGTGATGGCTTAACTTTTAAGGCTTTAAATATCATAGCAAACAGTTTTCAAAAGAAGCTTTCATCTATTTATCATATGCGAGTTTCATACCCGGGTTTTGATTTTAAAGAACAAAAAATAGATGATAAAAATAGTAGATGATATTTATAAGATAAATAAAAAATACCATATATCCAAACTCAAACATATTTACAAAGAATTAAAAATAAAAGGTACTATTGTAATTAAACTAGGTTCTAAAGCTGAATCAAAAGATTTAAATTTCTACTATCTAAAAAATGATTTTCCAACTGATGTATTAAGCTTTCCTTTTAATGAAAAATTATCAAAAGAATATTACATTGGAGATATATTTATCTGTTATCCAATAGCTAAAGAACAAGCTGAAGAGAATAACATATCCTTAGAAAAAGAGTTGCTCTGTCTGATGATTCATGGAATACTTCACCTCACAGGATATGATCATGAAAAAGACCGGGGCGAAATGCTTAAACTTCAGGACCAATTAATAAAAAAGATTGAGCTTTGAAAAACGAATATAAAAAATCAACCTGCTTTTCTTATTTCATAGATCATTCTTGAAATCAAAGTATCCCAGATATAATTTTTTGGAGAACTTAATTGAGTAAAATCAGAACACATACCCCTTTCCTCCTATAACCCTCCTGTAGTAAAATCCATACTGACTATTCAGATTTCTCATAAACTCAGAGAGCCTACCACTACTGTTTTGCAATAATAAATGGTAATGGTTGTCCATAATACAGTATGCCAATATGCGCATTCTGTAAATCACTGACTTTTCAGCAAGTAATTCAATATATTTTGATTTCAGGTCTGCACTTGAGAATATTTTCTCTTCATTGACTCCTCGGTTCATAATATGGTGGAAAGCACCTTCCCATGTCAGTCGTGCATGTCTCATACAATAATTATAGCACCTCTCCTTAGTAGAACATCCGATAATACTTTTTTCTCAATCCCATTTTTTCATATAATTTTATTGCCCGCTTGTTTTCGACTTCTACGTGAAGTGATAGGTCTCCTTCAGTTACCTCAATGGCTTTTTGGAGCAACTGCGTAGCTATCCCTTTCCCCTTAATGTCAGGTTTTGTTGCTATATAAGAAAGGTGATATTTAGGGAAGAATTTTTTAAATTTAGTCCTTGAAATAATCGTGATGCCAACAACTACCCCCTCCTGAAATGCACAAATAACATATCCCTCTCTAAAGGCATTCTCTACAGCCTCCTCCATCTCTTCCATAGGATCAGTGAATTGAATCAGCCATTCATTAAGTTTCTTTAGGAAGTCTCCATAGGATATCGTCAAATCCTCTTTGTCGATAATCTCGATATTCAAAGTAACTTTAGCATCGTTCAAAATCAACACATGTATGCCGTTTTTGATTTGTCCCTTCTCCGCCATTTTAAAAAATGCCGCAACGGGAAAGGCATTGTTCATCGAAAACGTGACATTCTCCAGTTTCCTGAACCTCTTTGCATACCCGATCAATTCCTCATCCGAAATTCCAATTGCCTTTCCATCCGTATCGTATATCGCATTAAGTGCGTCCTGACCGTTAAAGCATTTCCAGTTGATCAGGTTACGGTTATACCTGCTCGCTCTGGTATCTTTTGGGGACAAATACAAGAGTTCCTTGCTGTTCTTTTTGTAGGACTCGATTATTGCATTTCCATGTGCAGTGCTCACGGCGTTGATCCTGGGTAGAATGTTTATTTTTTCGAGCACCCATAGTCGTTTGAAGCCCATATGGAGCCCGGAAATTGAAGAGCCGTTGCCAGTTTGACTGAAGACGTTGTCTATCTCCCCTCCGATCGAATCGTATATCTCTTTTGCGATGTATTCAAATGCATACATGTTCATCATGTTGTTATCAAGACCGGGATTGGCATCATACCAACCACCATTCTTCTCTGCTAATCGTCTGCTCTCTACAACTGAATCTTCATATGTTTTACCGTGCTCAATTATCTCCATGTGGGGTGATTGAAGCAGGTTTTCCCTCAATATCTTATTCCTATTGGGGACGATGAAAACACATTTGATATTGAAATGTTCCGCCAGCAAAGATAAAGAACCTCCAACTGTTCCGTATGTCCCGATACAAATCGTCTTTTTGTTATGTGACAGGGCATCTCGTATGATAAGATATGCTAATCTGTCTTCCCTGTGCCCGGATGGATTATTCCCCTCCAGTTTCAGGTATATTTTTGAAATCCCCAGCTCCTTCTCCAGTTTATTCGCTCTAATTAGTGGTGTCCTCCCGACTCGCTTATTCATTTTTTCCATAATTCACTCCTTTTTAATTTATTTGTAATTGCAGATAACGTATGTGTATGTCTACAAGTACACATATTTCTTCTATATCTTTCTTTTTTCTTTCTAAATTTCTTTACATTATCGCCAATCATATTTTACTCTTGATATTCAATATTATATAAAATCCAAAATGATTTTACAATAAAAATATTATCTTTTATTATAAAGCATTTGTAGAAACAAACTCGTATAACCTCTTAAAATAACCTTTGACAAGGGTGATCCAAACTTTAAGCGAGAGCCTAACGATAATTTTTGGATAGAGCCATTTTTGAATAATCGGTTAAAGGGTGCTAAGGTAGAATTATTCATGCTTCAATGATGCCATATATTGCATAATTTTTCTCTTTTCCTATTGCCCAACTAACATTTCCATAATCAAAATGCCAGTACTCTTTTATATCAACTACAAAATTTTCTTCTTCAAATAGACTGATTAGTAATTTTCTGTTCTTCTTTGCTTGAGGTGTGATATAAGGGTGGTATGGGTAGCATTTATCATTAAGGTTGATTTTTAGCCCATCATTCGTTCCAAAATCCATAACACAATCATTTTTCAAATCATATATTAAAGCATCCACAGTCCCTCCCGTTGAATGCATGGATTTACTTGGTGGTGCAATAAAATATGAAACGAATTCTTCAATTTCTTCTATTTGTTTATTTGGATATTTTTTCTTTAAAGAATCAACCCTTTCTTCCCATAAAAGTCGTTGATGTTCAAAAGATCTCCATACGGAGCGAATTATTAATACTTTGTCTTCCTTATCTAAAAGTTTGCTTATTCGTCCTATTTTATCAAAAACGGCTTCTCGAACCATATATTTATAATCTTTTTTAATAGATGGTTCGAATATTAAATTAAACCCGGATTCTTTTAGACTGATTAATTGAGAATTATTTTCCTTAATTAAAATAGTTGGAAGAAGTTGTTTATGCTCGCGGTATTTTTTTTCAACCATTTCGCAATATTCCTGAGCATTCATATGATCACTTGTTTTTTTAATTACATATGGAGATGTCATCGCTGAGAGCAAGGCTCCGTAATTCATATCAAACTCCAATTCGTTTCCTACTTTTAATTCTATATTCCTTGTATTAACAATGATGTGGTCACTGCTTGCTCCAAGAATCTCAATATCCAATCGGGGAGCCAATCCGGAAACCAGAACATCTTGTAATCCAACTCCCAGTATCGCTCTTCTTATTTGGCCACGATCTTGAAACTCGGGAACATTTCCAAATGCATCCTGACAGATATCTCCATAAGGCACTGATGGCTTTATTTTTGATTCAATAACTTCTGTGACCAGTGTAAACGCATCTGTGAATAGGCATGGGATGGGTTTTCTATAGAGGGTTTCACATCCCAAATAGATCGATTCACCCAGTCGTAGATTATTGATTCTTCCGACATCCTTTGTGGACATGAACCAGTTATAATTTGCAGAGTTGCCACCAGAAACAAACTCTAATTTCAATCCATATTTTTCTTCAACATCTATAGCGATTGAAGACAAATATCCCATTTTTTTCTCATCGGGTTTGACCCCTCCAAAACAGGCTAGATTTGTTCCGATACCTACAAGCTCAATCCCTTCCAGCTCTAATACCTGGTTAACGGTGTTATCTAAATCCGCTGGCATCAGCCCCTCTCTTAAATCTCCCAGCTCCACCATTAATATTATTTTATGTGTGGTATTATTCTTCATTGCAAACCTTGAGAGCCTTTCAATTACTGAAAGTTCTGTATTAAGGCTAATATCAGTATATTTCACGATCGCTTCGGCTTGGCTAAGGAGGGGCGTTCTTAGTAGGAGAAACTGCGCTTGTACACCTGCATTACGCATCCTTCTGATATTCGCTATCCTTGAATCTGCGAGAATGCTTATGCCGCTTTTTACTAAAACATCAGCGATAATAGGGTCTCCGCAAACAACCTTTGTAACACCGATAACATTAATGCCCTTTGAACCATATAGTTCCTTTAATGTTTTTGCATTATGGGCAATTTTCTCAAGGTTTATCTCTATTCTTGGTGTTGTCATATCAGTCACGCTCGCTTTAGTAGTTCTGGAAATACCTCGAATAACTTTTTAACAAGTTTATCACATCCATACTTTAAGACATCTGTAGTAGGTAGTTCATATTTTGATTCGTACTCCACTATCGTTTTTTGTAATTCAACATCGGTCATATCTTCATGGTTGATTGTAATGGCAATTACCTTTGATTTGGAGAATATTTCTATCAATTCGATCTCACTTTCAAGTGTGGGCATGGGTGTGTCGGGATAATCGCAGTGGTTCTTTCTTTTTGGTGGGTGTTGAATAATAACTGCATTTGGCACTGCTCCCCTTACGATAGCGCTTGAAGATGTATATGCAGGATGGCTCAGGGAGCCCTGTCCTTCTACAATAATAATATCCGGGCGCTCTTTTTCATAGGCATTTATAATCGCATTTTCAACTTCTCCTGTCGCAAAACCGGAAGTTAAAACATCCACAGCAATACCATATTTTGCCCCTTGAAGTAGACCGGTTTGCCCCGTAGCTATCAATGCTGGATTCAGTCCCGCCTGTTTCAAAGCCTCAACGAGACTTACTGCAGTTGTTCTTTTGCCAACAGCGCAATCTGTACCAAGTACTGCTACTACCGGAGATGTGACTTCTTGGATACGTCCTGAGAAATTATGCAGATACTTTCTCTGAGGAGCTTTTCTCATATCATAGATATGGACCCTATATTCAATCGCCTTTCGGATAAATTCTTCATCCTCGGTGAAGAATTCCGGTAAGCCGTTTACGATGTTCATTCCCGTTTTCATGGCCGCTAAGATTATCTCTCTTTGTTCCTGGTCAAGATATGCCGCGAGCGCCGCAATACCATAGATGAAGTATTCCGGAACAAAGCCCAAGTTCTCGATGGCATCATTTATACTTGGGAATACCGGGATCCCATTTTTTATTCCATCAAGATATTCTCCAGTATCAAGGCCTGCCTTTGTGCTATCTATAACACCTAGAATATCATACTTTTCTGAGTACCTGGCAAGTCCGTTTGCAACCTTACCGTCTATCTTTCCAAATTCATTTTCACAATATACTAATGCTCTTGCTATCATGGGTTTTCTCCTAAATTAACTGACAAGTTTACATGACGTTTTTGCCCTTTACCTTTAAATATTTATCATGTAATACAACTGTTCCTAACTTTAATAATAATATTACACTTTACTGAAGAAATCAAGGGCAAAAATGTGGGCGAAGCCCCGGAGGCCGAACAGGCCGGAGCGTGTAAACTAAGTTGTACGAAGGTAATAAAAAAAGTAAATTTATTATGAAGCTGTAATACCTTGTACTCTGTTGTGTGGTTTCATTATTTTTGATTATCCCAATATGTTTCTGCTTCTTTTTCCATATCCTCTAATCTATCATAATAATCAGGGAATTCATTAAGATGAGCAAGTGCAATTTTACCAGTCAATAATTGATCATTATTTGTTACATTTGTTAATTCATTAATTTTACCATGCTCAAGTTCAACATTCATTCCCATTCTAAATTGTTCAACATCAAAATTGTTCCATTTTATTCCAAGTTTTTCTCCGATAAATTTAGCTTCCTCCAAAGTAAAAGGTTTTTTTGAAGACATTTTATTCTCCTTATTTTAAAATATTTTATGACTTTCGTACAACGTTTGTGTATGTCTAAAAGTAGACATATTTCTTCTATATCTTTCTTTTTTCTTTCTAAATTTCTTTACATTATTGCCAATCATATTTTTGCTCTTTTATATTCAATATTATATAAAATCCAAAATGATTTTACAATAAAAATGTTATTTTTTATTATAAAGCATTTGGTAAAACAAACTCGTATAACCTCTTATAATAATCCTATCAATTTTATACCCTGTTTTAAAAATATTAATGCAAATAAGATTAATGTAATTCCCAGAGTACGGATAATGTAAATATAATACTTGTTTTTAGTAAAAGACTTGAATTTATCCAAGATTAAAGTAATACCTATTTTTGACCCAACAAGCAGACTATAGAATCCTAAAATGAATAGAATTGTTGCAAAAATATGTATATTTAGACTTTTCAAAATCATTGGGCCACCAATAAAGAGCCAAAATAAGTATGGATGTGGACTTAAAAAATTTGCAATAATTCCTCGTTTTAAGGCACCCTTTTTTTCTAATTTAACTTCAAATTTATTAATTTTGACTCTCAAATTTTCAACACCTAAATATATTAAGTATACAGCACCAAATAAAGTGATGATTCCAACTACAAGATCATATTTTGTTAAACGCGATAATATCAATAATACAAATAGAACGATTGGTAAATCAGTAATTAAAGGAGCAAACGCGATTTTAAACCCTTCTTTTTTTCCATATTTGATAGTCTCAGAAAAAACTAAAGCTATCAATGGTCCCGGAGATACCCCAGCAGCAAGACCAAAAATTATTCCTGAAAATAAAAATCCAAGTTCTTCAATCATATAGCTCCCATAATGAGTCAATATAAATCGGGGTGAGAGGATTCGAACCTCCGACCTCACGGTCCCGAACCGTGCGCGCTACCAGGCTGCGCTACACCCCGTTTTATTAATTTTAACATAAATTTTTATTCAATACTAATGAATTATGGTGTCAGGCCTGACCCCTTTTATTTTGTTTTGAATAAATTCCAGCTCTGGACCCAATCTTCAGTTAAGTTTTCTTCTTCGCCCTTTTCAGTAAAAGCATAACCTAATGGGAATATATCTTTTAAAGTTTTAACATCAATACCCTTTTTACATCGTGCCAATTTCACAAATAAAGATTGTTGATATCCCCTTATTATATAAAAAGCAGCAATATCATAAAAATTATAAATCCTCACTATCAGATCCATAGCCTGATAAATCTCTAAAGCGCTTGTAAGGATACCTGAAGATAATACATAATTCCACAACAATTTTTTTGAACAATGAAAAGCATAAAGGATTTCACTTAAAGCAAATCCCTCAATAAACCTCTCTTTACCTATATTTATATAATCTTTTCCAATCTCTTCCATTCCAATATCACCATCTATCCATTCTCCAAGGTTTACAAAATCAAGCTCTCCCCTTTTAATTAATTCTTTCTCTGGAAATTTTTTATATGTATTTGTATATTCAGATTCTAACATCTCATTCTTCCATTTTTTTGCAAGTTGTAAAGAATTCTTTTCTATCATAGAGAGTAATTTGTTAATTATTATCATAAAAACCCCCTAACTCTAATATATTTGTTTTTTACAAATTTTTCAACTTATTTTCCATTTTGATAAAATAAATTACTAATCTAATTTAAATATAATTTATGTTAAGATTCTATGATTTTTAAATACACTTTTCTTTGTCTTGGTCCATCAAATTCACAAAAATATATCCCCTGCCATGTTCCAAGCTTCAACTGACCATTATCTACAATAAATGTTTCTGAAGCTGAAAATAAACTTGACATAATATGGGAAGGTGAATTTCCCTCCATATGCTTAAAATACCCTTCATGAGGGATTTTACGTTTTATAAATTCCTCTATATCCAATGTTACAGCAGAATCTGCATTCTCATTTATTGTTATTCCAGCAGTTGTATGAGGAGTATAAACAATAACAATCCCCTCTTTTAAATCTTCTTTTTGAATATATTCTCTTACATCCGAAGTTATATCAATAAATTCAATATATTTTGAGGTTTTTAAATTCAAGGTCTTAATATTTTTCATTTTTCCTCTAACGTTTCCTTTTCATTAAAAACATCTGCCTGAAAAGTCTCAATCTTTACTCCCCTTTTCCACTCATCTTCAGACAATCCAGCCTTCATACACCCATAAGAAATATATTCAACAAGGTTCCAACCCTGTTCCACAGGGACTTGAGGCAAAAGTAAACCTCTCATAAAACCTTTTGTAATTATAATCCCATCCCTTCCGATTTTAATCTTATGAATGTTTTCCTGCTCTTTAGGTACAGTTAAAATAGAGATTTCAATGTCAATATTTTTTAATTCCTCTAATTTAACAGAGTTAAATCTCGGATCTTCAAATGAAGCAGCTATTGCATTGTCAACAACTGCTTGGATCAAAGATTTTACAGGTAAAGGATACCCAATACAACCCCTTAACTCTTTTCCTTTATGAAGAGTTACAAAAACTCCTCGATTTTCAAGAAATTTTGAGTTTGAGGTTACAGAGTATTCTTTTTCTCTGGTTTTAACATAATTCTCTATTGTATGTCTTGCAAGTTTTAATAGCTCAAGTTTTTCTTCCTTTGTGTATTCATCGCTCATTTTCATCTCCCTGAATATTTGATTTCTTGCAAAGCTTTTTCGGATGATTTTGAATTGATTTCATATAAAAAAACCTTAATGTCATTATCTTTAACCTTTATAATAATATCCTCAATAAACCAATCATCTAAAAATATATATTTATTAAAAAAAAACACACCCATTAATCTATTTCCAATTTTATTATAAATCTTTCTATAAATACCACAAATATTTTTTTTATTAAAACTTATTGGAATTAAAGATTCAATGATCTTATATTTACCCAAATCCATTCCAACAACAAATCCTGTTTCTCTTAAACCCAGATCGGAAAAGAGACTTAACTGAGAATTAGCCCTTGAACTGAACCTTATTTTCATATGTTCCTTTTTTATCACAACGCTTCTCTTTTTACAAATTATAAAGAATTAATAATAATACCAGATACTATTGTATTCTTCTGTATCAACACCCAATTTTTTCAATTTCTCAAAATAATTCTTTATTGAGACATCTGTATATATATAAGAATTAACTCCCCTTATATTCTTTTCCCATGGATGAAAAACATAAACCCTTTTACCATCTGGAAGTATTGAAATTAGCTCATGATCCTGTCTGGCTCTCATATGGTTTTTACCAAGAAATGGTACATTAAAAACAAGCTCATCAGTCCTATAAATTCCAGGTATTAAACGTGCTTCTTCCTTTCTTTCCTGCATAGCTCTTGCAATGGGAACTGCATAATCTGATATTTCATATTTACCCTTCATATTGAAAAGGTAATAAGGATCAACTCCAATCATTTTTAGAGCAATCCTTAAGGCAACACTCTCAAATCTCTTACTATTTGCAAAGGTAAAAACCTGCTGGTTGTAAAAAGGAATCCCCCTTTTTCTAACCTTATCTATAACATCAGCTGTTTCACGACTTATCTCATATGAATGTTCAAAGTGTGTAACAATATAAATTATTCTTTTATAAGGTTCATTATACTTTGATAAGATTTCAATCAACTCATCATCAATTCTCTGAGGCACTGTAATTGGAATACGGGTTGCAATTCTAATACTCTTTAAATGAGAAATTGATGCTAATCGTGACAAGAGTTTATCCAGCTTTTCATTGCTCATTATTAATGGGTCCCCACCAGTTATAAGTATATCCATAATATGTTTATGTTCTGAAATCCATTTAATAGCATTATCAGTGTCATTTTTAGATGCAAAACCTGTTCTTGCCAATGGTGAAGTAATTTCCCAATTTCTCTGGCAATAAACACAAATTTGAGGACATGTATCAACAGGCTTAATGATTGCAACCTTTGGATATCGTCTTGTTATATGTTCAACAGGAGAAGTATCATGCTCACGCATAAAATCAAAAGTAATTCCCCTATCATTCTTATGTGAAATCATATTCTTAACATACTTCATTGGAGGAAAAACCTGCCTTCTTACAGCATAATCATTATCAGATGGCTCTCTATCCATAAGGTGAATATAATGTGGAGTTACTCCAATGGGTATATTGTTCTCAATTGCCAGTCTAATAGCCTGCTCTTGAGTTTTTTCTATTTTTATTACCTTATTTAGTCTTTCTAAACCCTTTTTATTCTTAACTACATTTCTAAAATGCCATCTGTAATCCTGCCAATCTTCTTCAGTACCATTAAAAGCCTTTAATATTCTTTTCTTATTTTTCTCTCTTTTCTTCTCTATCTCAGGTTCCAAACCCGTTGGATACCTTTTTAGAAACATATCGATTCTATCACCCATAACATCGAGAAAATTCGAACGTTCTATAGCTAATTTACGACCATTAGATTTTTCATACTCAAAAGATTCAATTCCTTCTGTTAATTTTGAAGGGTAGATTTTTGCTTTAAATTTTATTGCCCTGAACAAATGTTCAAATTCATCAATAAAACCATGCTGAACATCTGTATCACTATTATTAGCAGCCTCCCACAGATATTTTAAAGGAGATGCTTTTGCAATATTTTCATTCTTTATTGAAAAAATGTTCTTCAATACATATATTGCATCCTTCAAAATTATATAATCCCAATCAAAAGATATAGTAATTCCATCTCTGTATTCTTGCTCTAAAATATTTAAGTATTTAATCATTCTCTTTCTTGCTGAATTTAGAGATTTACTTTTCCTTAAAATAGAGAGAATATCAGGGGCAATATCCCAGCATTCTTCCCATCTTCTGTTTATATAATTAAGTTTCTTCTTCATCTAAAAATATTCTCTCCTTATATTTCAATTACATATATAATATATTACTAGAACAATAAAATCAAACAGATTGAAGAATACCAAAAAATTAAATAGAAATTAAAACTAAACTTAAAGTTTAATTGAAAAACTCAATCGAATGCTACTTGGAATATGAAGTTCCATTGCATCACGATCCCCTCCAGAAAAGACATATTCTGATAGTTCATATCCCACATCAAGAATATTAAATATAGAAAAACTCAAAACTGCATCTTTATTAAATAATTTAAAAAAGTAGTTTAACCTCAAACTAATATCAGTTAGGCAATCCTCTCTTGGACCACCCTTTTGCCCTTTTTTATCCTCTGCTTTTATGGTTTCATAGTATAATATATATTGATCATATTTCTCTTTATAGTTAATAAAAGCAAATGGGTCTCCATCCCTGTATTTTAAGCTTATTCCAATTGATAATTTTCTACTTATGTAAAATCCCGTATAACATTTTGCAACAAATGCCCTATCTCCATCCACTCTTCCATACCCATTTATATGTGAATTGGGATTTGCCTGACTCTCATTTATGATTCCAATATCATTTGAACCTGCACCATTTCCAAATGCTGTTTCTCCCATTCCAATATGAGCAAGAAAAGAGAAATTGAAAAACCATTTGTTTTTTACTCCACCTTTTAAATTTAAGAGTAACTGAGCATAAAACGGATCCTCTTTATAATCATAATTTGTTAAATAATAATCTTTAAAAGGATCTCTAAGGAAATAAAAATTATCTCCATTGATTCTTTCATAAAATCCATACTCTTTATCAAATTCTATCCAGAAACTATTCTCTATCTTTTTATATATAGCCTTTACATTGAATGTCCATTTTTTTGAAAACTTTGTAGAAATACTTAATAGAAGTCTCTTCTTAACTGGAGCTGAAATATTTTCATCTTTAAAATGATACGCTGCTCCAGTATAACCATATATTTTACCCTGTTCCCCTTTCTGATAATACAAATCTTTATTTGGATCATTCCATCTATAAATAGTTCCATAGGATCCTTTTTGTTCTAGAAAGAAATTGACATTCTCCCTTATATGGTAAGGAATAACACCATATGATAATAAAATTTGAGTTTTTCTGTTTTTAAACAGAATAAAACCAATATCATATCCAAGATTTGTAAGATTCATGTTATTTTCAGAATAGTCAAAACTTAAGTTGCTATATTGTAAAAATATTTTAGATACAAAAGATATATCTTTAGAAACATGAGCTGATATCCTTACCCCTGTTCTCAAATTTGCATTTGTATTATTATATTCATCACCCCTGTCCCATAACACAACCAGATATGGGTCATTGTCAAAACATATAGCATTATAATCATTAATTTCTTCTATTCCATTTAACATTGAGTATTTGAAATCAAAAAATGGATCAATATTTATATTTTTATTAATATTCATCTGAAAATTAAGATTTACATTCAACACCTTTCCATTAAATGTACCCAGCTTTGTAAAAGGGAAAAATCCATCCCCATCATTATCCATTAAATTCTTTGAAAAATTATCTTCAAAAGGCTTTATTTTTTCCCTTTCTCCCTGAAGAGAGATTTTAAAATCTAAATTTCCCCTTTTTAAATTAAAGCCTGTTAAATATGAATACCCCTCTCTATTTTGAGTTTCCTGTGGATAACTCCCTGTTTCAGCATTTAAATTTGATCTTTTTGAATAATTAAAAACACAAAATATCTCATAGAATCCTTTTTTTATATCCTTTTTATAACCTGAATTGAAAAGGAACAACTCGCCATCCTCATTATAAGTATTATCAAATATATTAAAATTATTAAACTGCCTTTTAATATTAAAATAATTTAAAGAAAGAACAAAGTTTGAATTTTTAAATTTTCTATTTAATATATAATCTATAAAATAATTATTAAGATTTTTTCTTCTCTCATTGTATAACAATTCATCCCTCTGTGTAGCAGGATTCAAAATCATAAAATCAGCCCATGGACTGTAACTACCCAGGTCTGAATATATTGCTGATGCTGTAATCTTTGAATAACTCTTTTCAGAATTTTTCGATAAAAAGTTAAAACCATAATTTTTAGAAATTGGAGATTCACCCTCAATTTTAAACCTATTTATTGCTGAAAAAGGCAAAATAACAGAGGGAGATCCCTGATTCAGTACTGAATCTATATTAAATCCATTAAACATCCATGAAAAGTTAATATAAGAATCACCCTCAAAATAGACCCTTGGATTATCAATCATTGCAAAACCATTACTCTCTTCAATTAAAGAAGTAAGCTCAGGAGCATAATTTTCAATAAAACTATGATAAAAATACCCTCCAGGTAAAGTATTCCTCATAAAACTATCAAAAATGAATGAATTTGAATCTGACAGAAAGGTGTCATCTTCTGAAAAAAGAGAAACATTTAAAATAAAAATAATAAAAAAAATAGATAAAATTAATTTAAGTTTAAACTTATATGCCATTATAGAACCTCATTTATCAAGATATTAAAAACATTTTTAAAAAATATAATTTATACTAATTCCAATTTTGTTTGATTGAGCTACAGGAATTATATTCAATTTATTCAATCTATTTCTCCTCTTTACAATATATTTTCCTATAGCATATCCAAGAACAGCAGATATAAAAACATCTGAAATCCAATGAGTATCTTCAGTTACCCTTGAAAGCCCGCATAAACCAGCCAGAGTATAACTTACAATTGGAACATAAATAGTATGCTTGTACATTTCAGATACAACAGTAGCTGTTCCCATTATTGACAACATATGGCCAGATGGGAATGCATCATAATGGGAAATCTGACCCGATTCATACCTTTTAAAAAATCCTGAAGGACCTGCCCAATGATCTCTTCCATTATCCCATGAAGGCCTCTGCCTCCCAAATATATGTTTTCCCACTTGAGCAACAATCCCGGTATGAATGTAAGTCATAAGTATCAATCTTGCTGTTTCTTTTGCTCTAGGATCTTTTAAAACAAGTCCCCCAAGATAAAAAGCACCTGCAATACCAAGATTATACTCTCCAAGTCCAAGTTTTGTTATCTTAGGGCTTATATCATCAACCCAGGAATGTTTTTCTTGATAATCCTTTATATTTCTATAAATTGTCTCATCATTATGTATAAGAATCCCTGTTATTAGACCAACACTCCCCCATATAAGCAAGTCTTTACCCTTTATCCTGAAGGGAGAAGATAATATACGGCCTTCATCTTTTATCAGACATTTAAAAAAGGGTTCATCTTTCTTATCAGTCTCTTTTTTTTTATCCTCTTTCTTTTTTTCATCACAGAAAATATTGAACACAAACAATATTATAAATATAAAAATAAATATCCTTTTCATTTAACAATAATATTATATTAATAAAAAATGGTCAACCTCTTTGTAAGAGCTATCTGGGTTTGATAAATCAAACCCCTACTTTTATTCATAATGAGTCCACATTTTAATGATTTTTACAATTTTTTTTTCTTTAATAACCTGATATACAATCCTGTGTTGAATATTTATTCTTCTTGAATATGCTCCTTTCAAATCTCCTAATAGTTTTTCGAAACAAGGTGGAGATTTAAAAGGATCCTCTTTTATTATATCCAGCAGTTTAACTGTTTTATCTTTCAGGCCAGCTGATCTAATCTTTTTTGCATCCTTTTGCGCCTGTTTTGTGTATACAAGTTTCCATGTCACCAATCCAGTACCTCTGAACACTCTTCAACAGGAGTCTTAAGCCCTTTTATAATCTCATCTCTTAAACCAGGAATCGAAAGGAGGTATAAAGTTTCCTGTATTGAATTCCAATCCTCTTCTGATATTAAAACAGCATTACTACGTCTTCCAGTAATAATTAAAGGTTTATGATTGGCTGACACTTCATCAATAAGTTTATAGATATTTTTTCTTACTTCTGTTGCACTTAAGGTTCCCATTTTACCCTCCCTTATTATAATACGATAAAACGTACGTTATGTCAACAATATTTTTAATAAAATTAATAATTCTACATCATATTTTTACTTTAAGAAAAATGTAATTTTTTTTGATGACTTGTTTCCTGCATAATCCTGTATAAATACTTCTATTAAATTCTTTCCTCTTTTTAAATATCTTAAATTTTCA